>LXOW01341062.1_pt1 | contig 10680 bp, 7 predicted proteins | sample 1368591 | NCBI WGS metagenome assembly LXOW01 (sample SAMN04884650, study PRJNA319009) | bovine gut metagenome | isolation source: Cow rumen | host: Bos taurus | place: Italy: Legnaro (PD) | collected 2014-07-09
CAAAACCACCCACCACTGCGGATCCGTCAAACGCTTTCGCGATTTCCCACGGTTCACCCTCCGCCATACACTTACGCTGGAGGTCACGGGCGGTAAAGTCCACCCCCAAACCGATTTCATCGTAGTACTTGTGCGCGAATTTCTCTGAAATGCACTTTCCCAACCGATTGATTTTCACGATAATCTCGGTTTCGTAATGCACCTCCTCCGAAAAATCGGGCAGGAAAAACGGACGGTTGCAGCGCGTAATCGCCGATTCCGGCTTCAAGAAGAAGACCGGCTGCTTGGGAACCGCATTGTGCAATTCCGCCGCATGGGCAGCATAGTTGCGACCAATACAGATGAACTTCATGACGATTAGAAGAAGTTGATATTCAGAGCGATTTCAACGTAGCCCAAGTTGGCACGCTGATCCAGCTTGCTGAGACTGTTCTGCGCTTTGCCTTTTCCTTTGAAATAGTTGGTGAACGTCTGCACATAGTTCACCATCAGACCGGCACGCATGTTCGCAGTAACGGAATATTCGAAACCGACGCCTGCAATGAATGCCTCCTTAAAAAACGAAGCCTCCTGAGAATCCTTTTTCTCGCGCGACCAAATCTCCGTATCTATCATATAACTATCTGTTGAAGTTGCATTTAAGTTAAAACTATGCAACAAACCTGCATTTCCGCAAATAAAGAAATTGTTGATGGAATTGGTCTTCAACGTAACCATCGTCGGAATCGTCAGATAGATAGAACGATAGGTTCGCTGCGTGGGGACGCTGTCGGCCACGAAAAACGAGCCAATGGGGATATTATCCAAGAATTTCATCTTTCCACCGGTATGTTCTGCAAAAAGACCCGTGGAGAAGTAGAAATTCTTTCGTTCCGTCAGATTGATATTGACATTCACCCCGTAACGCATGCCCGCAATGACGCCGTTCTTGTCGTATCCCTCCGTGTGCGGATACATCCAATTGATGGTGGGGGCAAACGTCACACCGAAGTTGACACGATTGCCAATGCCTGAATCTTTAATGTAAGTGGAGGACATTCTGGGTTGCGGATCGGTAGAATTACCGTAAGTTTGCGCATTCAGAGCCATTGCACCGACGCACAATATAGTTACTAACACAAAGAGTTGTTTCTTCATAACTGTATGTTTTTTTGATATTTATAATCTGTATATCACGAAATTTCTTTCAAAATGCAAAAGTATAAAAAATACAAAAAACGCTTCAATGCGATTATATCCTATTTCTTCATCACCTCCATCGCCTTCTGAATCACATTGTCGGTTTTGTTGACGACAGGATAGAACGCTTCATCTCCGTAAAGATTGCGTCCGATGAGCGCTTTCAGCCAAACTTTCAGTTCTTTCGAGGAGTTTGCCGACATTTTGGAGACCTTCTTTTTGTTGTTTTTCTCGTAATACTGAACCAGTTGCTGCAACATCTGGTCGGTAACCGTCATACCGGCCACGAAGGATTTAGCGTCTTTGTACTGCTTGGTGAGCGCAGATTTGTGCTCATTGGCATAGTGGAAGGCGAACTGGATGAGCGCTGAGGAGTTGGCAATGTCGTAGTAGGCGTTCATATCCTCTCCACGGTCCAGCGGAACAAAGATGTCAGGCATGATGCCACCGCCGCCGTAAACCTTACGACCCTTCAACGTGTAGTAGACCTTCGTGGAGTCGAGATGGATACTGTCGATACTCTCCATCTCACCGTTCACCAGACGATTGTAGATGTCCTCGTAGTAGGCTTCCTTCCCCTTTTCGTAATCTCGCTGGATGCAACGACCGCTCGGCGTGTGGTAACGGGAGGTCGTCAAGCGGATACTGGATTTGTCGGAGAGGTCGAACTGCCGCTGTACCAACCCTTTACCGAAAGAGCGGCGACCGATAATTGTACCGCGGTCATTATCCTGGATGGCACCCGCCACAATCTCGCTGGCGGAGGCGCTGAAATCGTCGATCAGAATCACGAGCTTGCCCTCCTCGAAATCACCCTTTCGAGAGGCGTAAATCACTTCCGGACGCACTTTCGATCCTTCAATGGAGACAATTTCGCGATTATTGGGCAGAAATTCGTCGCAAACGCTGATGGCAGCTTCCAAGAAACCGCCGCCATTGCTCCGCAAATCGACAATCAGGTTCGTCATTCCCTGCCGCTTCAGCTTCTGAATGGCATTGTTAAACTCTTTAGCAGTTGTGCTGCCAAACTCGTTCAGTTTGATGTATCCGGTTTTCGCGTCTATCATGTATGCCACATCCACCGTGTATGTCGGAATCACTCCTCGAGTAATCTCGTAAGTGTATTTGTCCTTGAATCCCGGTCTCAGAATGCCGACCTTCACTTTAGAGCCTTTCTTTCCGCGTAACAGCTTGAATGCCTGATCGTTCTTGATTCCGATAATGGACTTTCCGTCCACCTCAATCATACGGTCGCCCGCCATCAGACCTGCCTTTTCAGAGGGACCGCCGGAAATCACGGAGACCACCATCAGCGTGTCGTTCATGATGTTGAACTGGATGCCGATACCCTCGAAAGAGCCTTCCAAAGTCTCCATTTCGCGCTTGTTCTCCTCGGCGGTGGAGTAGGAAGAGTGCGGGTCCAAGCCCTGCAGCATCGCGTCGATGGCCAGTCCGTAAATGGAGTCCACATTGACGGAATCCACATAATACTGGTCGATATAGCTCATCACTTCGCTCATTTTGTTGAGCTGCTGATTGGCATTTCGGCTCAAACGGCGCGGATTGACACGCAATGCGACGGAGAAACCGGCCAAAAAAGCGACTACAATCCACAAAAATATCAGACAACCTGTACGTCTTGTTTGATTATCGCTCATGTTTTCTTAGTTTTGACGTTTAATTGATGTTTGATGCAACAATTCTAGAAATTGTTCCAAAAATTCTTGATATAGCGTATCTTCTGTATGTTTTTGATAACGTTTGACGACCTGTTGCCACTGTTGCGGCTGCACCACAGCGATGTGGTCTTTCCGTTTGATACCGGCAATCTCATCCACCGTCATCATCCGTTGATAAAGCAATTCACTTAGCTGATTATCAATATTTTCCAAAATAGTACGCTGCTTCACCAATTCCAAATTGGCGATATCGGAGCGCAGATCCAAATGTGAAATCATTTCCGCCCATTCAGCAGGTGTCATCTGCTGTTCCGCATCCGACAAAGCCTGCGACGGATTGTGGTGACACTCCGTCATCAATCCGTTAAATCCATAATTCATAGCCAGTTGCGCCACTTCCGAAATCCAACGCACCTGCCCGCACAAATGCGACGGATCGCACAGAATCGGCAATTCCGGTATCCGCACCTTCAGCTCAATCGGAATCTGCCACATCGGCGCATTCCGGAAAATGTTCTCCTGGGCGTCCGTAAACCCGCGGTGTACCGCCATCACAGAAGCCACATCTGCATTCAGGAAACGCTCGACATTACCCATCCAAAGCTTCAAATCGGGAACGATGGGATTCTTCACCATCACTGTGAAATCGGTATGGCGCACCGCATCTGCAATCTGCTGAACCTCAACGGGGTTAACCGTCGTTCTCGCCCCCACCCAGAAAGCACGGATATCGTGTTTCGTGCACAACTCCACTTGCTGGGCGTTCATCACCTCCACACAAACGGGCACGCCGACACTCTGCTGCACCTCCTGCAGCCACGACAACGCCACATCCCCAGCACCCGTAAAGCTGTCGGGAGCACTGCGCATCTTCCAAGCGCCCGCACGGAAATAGTGCAACTTGAGGTTTGCAACAGTCGCCTGCTCAACAAGTTGCTTAGCGGTAGTCAGAAGTTGCTCCCGACTCTCCGCCGCACAAGGCCCCGCTATCCAAATCCGCTCTTTCATTACTCTTCGGTTTCAGGTTCTTCTTCAATATCCGTGAAATACTTCTTCACGAACTTGTTCTTTAAGCTTCTGTTACCCAGCTTGTAAGTGAACGAAGGCAACCCTTTCGCCTGGTCAGGTTCCTGGAAGCGGTTTTTCGGTTTCACACTGGAGATAGCATCGTTGAACGCCTTGTCAGAAGCGAACGCCGACACTGCATTGTTCTCAAACTGGAAGTAGTAGAATTGGTTGTCAAACTCAAAATAGAGATAGAGACGGTTACGAGAACCGCGCTTCTCAATCACGATGCGGCCCGGCACCATCTTATACTGCTGTTTGGCACCGCAAACAATCAACGGCAGTTTGGTTTGCGATTTGAAGGTCGATTGCTCCTTGTCCCACTCGAAGTCGATATTGGAGAAAAGGAACTTCACCTGCAACGCATCGGGCAGACGGCGATTTTGTCCCAAAGCCGTACTGCGCTGATAGCGGTCATATTCCGTTTTACCCAAAATATTGTACAAGGCAAGGTCGAAAGCCTCATCGCCGGAAACATCCACGAAATCCAACGTTGCATTATCCAACGCCTTGTTCATCAGGTCCATAGATTTCTCGTTGAAGAAGAAATCAATGGAGGTGGTGAGGTGCATTTCTGCGGAATCGGCAAGCATGTAATTGACGATGGTACCGTTCGTCACGAAGCTCACGCGACCCAACTTAGTGCCCATGTCAATCGTACCGCTACCATGCGCCTCGCAATTGTCGGTGTTGAGTACAATGATATTACCCGGCACCGAAGGATCCATCAGCTTCTCTTTGGAAGCTGCCTTGAACTCACGAGTCTCCTTGTCGTAAGTAATGTAGCCGAACACATTGATGTATTCCGCATCGTTGAACTCGTCTTTTGCCACACCGAACGCAGTGTAAATACGGCCGGTTTTGTTACTGGAAGCGATGGCCACCACCACTTTACGTTCATTCATGTCCTTAGTGCGGTCGTGTACTTGCAACATGATGTTGTTAGGATCCACCTGTTGCAGAATCTTCATTCGGGCGTGTTTAATACTATCGCATCCGTGAATAATCTCCACCCCACCAAAATAGGAGAGGAAGGGGTTGGTACTGTGTAGTTCCGCACGACCGTCGAAAGCGAACTGATCACTGAAGTGGAAGTCCTTCTCCAACGGAATCTTCGCCTCACCGAAAGTCTCCTTCATGAAATACAGGGTATCGAAATAGAGCGTCTGCACACGCTGTTCGGCGTCAACATAGTCGTAATAGCCATTGGCATAGAACTTTGTAGCGCTCTGAACACGTGTGGTACAATTGTATAGTTCGTGGAATTTGTTCTCCCGACCAGCCAGGATGCGCGAATTCTCCAAAACATCCATGGCGGCTTTCTTGCGGATGGTGACATCACCGTGCTGCGGCGTGATGGCAGCGTCGCCCACGTTGATGTAACGCACACCATGTGCGAAAATAACATTCTTGGCAAAGTCAAACTCGGCATTCACCGCATTGAATTTATAGTCAACGTAAGGTGCCACCGCATACAACTCATTTCCAACACTTTGCATATCCACCAACTCCTTAATGGGCGTATTGTCAATGTCGGTGTTCTTATACGGGTCGTCCCACTTGAACCTCAACATTGTAGAGTCGATGGGGTCCCATTCGAACTCGGAAGAGCGGGCCTTGATTTCGTTCTGCACGAAATAGACGAGGGAAGCTTCGCCGTTAGCGATGAAGTGACCTTTTCGGGTCTTGAAATCAATATGGGAGTTGTAGTTGTCGGTGGAGAAAGCGACATCTTTGCCACCGCTGATGTCGTAAATCCGCAGGTCGGCGGTGTCGGCCAGCAGCTCATGATGCTTGAACTGGAAGAGCTGTGAGGAGATGTCGGCGCGATTGAACTTCACAATGCCCGTGCCGAACATACCCGTCGGGGTGATCTTGGAATTGCCCGTCAAAGTAGCCTCTCGGAAGATGTCCATCGGCTGTTCTAAAGTATGTATAAACATCTGATCCTGATAGGGTTCCCAATGCAGGTAAGCCTCTTCAACCGATGCCGGCGGGAACTCGGCACCCGCCATCTGCTCGTCCACAACATGACGATTGGCCGAACCGTTTGTTGAGTCGATATAGAACACCAAACTGTCGGAATAGGTGTGAGAAGTGACATAATCAACAGTACCTTTTCCTCGCAAGCCTCTGTTACTAAGACTGATGCGACCTTGATAAGCACCTCTGGTGCCGTACATGGGCAGACCGCCAGTGTTATGCACAAAACCCAAGGAGAAGTCAGACTGCACCTTCAACGGCTCCGCAATATCCGGGAAAATACCACCGGAAATCAACGAACCACTGAACTTCATGGAATCAATCACAAAGTTGTCCAAATTGACGATTCTAAACTGATTCACAGCATAATAGAACTTATTTCTGTCGTATACACCACCCAAAACGTATGGTTGGTCATAGAAGACCTTACCACCCTTGCGCGCCTCGAAAATCGGGTAGTCGGGATAGTCGGTCATACCGCTTTTGTTACCGGGCGCGTCGACGTAGAGCACACCGGAAAGCTCCTCAATCTGACTACGTACACGTTGCAGTTTATGATCGCCATACATATCCACCGGGCCGTCCTTATCCTCCACATACATGATTAGCGTATCAATAACGTCCATATCCACCAAGAAACGATCATAATCGAACTGGCAGTTGTGGGTCACAAAATCGAACAAACCTCCAATAACCCGACCGGAGAAGACCATGTTGCGATTCTTCTTGACCGTCACCAACTCATCCATAGGATAAACGTTCACAATCTGCGGATCACTAAGAACAAAAAACTCGCAACCCGTGATTTTCAGGTCGTTGGTAACCAAATCCAAGGATGCGTAGTGCGTTTTCGACTCCAACTTGATATAGTCGTAGTCTTTCTTCTTCACCTGATTGTTCAGATATTGCGCAATTTTACTACGATAATGGATATGATTGTTATTGACATCATATTCGATAAAACCGCGGGCGGCAAAGTCAATCATCATCGCCTTGATATCCAATGGCGGCTTGTTAAACCAGCGAATCACATCTTCAATAGTAAGATCCTCATAACCAACACTATTGAAGAGCTTCCACAACGTGTAGAGAGGGTTTACTGTATTGAAACCGGCGATTTCGTGCATCACCTCCTCTTCGTAATAGTTTTGCGACTCGAAATAGGCCTCCTGAACACTAGTATTACCCACAATCGGCTTCAACTCAATGCGTTTCTCTGTCGTCACCCACTGTACCGACTCCACATACATATCTAACTTGTGGTAGGAGTCGAAGAAAGGGGAACGGCCAACACCCTGCTTGGGCCGGGAAATCAGCAAGGACTTTTTCTCATTGTCAAATTTGAAGTTTGCGGCAGGATGGTAAATCGAGTCTGTCTCAATGTAAATGGAGACTTGCGCGTCCTCCGAAAGCAGATTGGTCGGACGAATCAGGAAGCTTCTGGAGCGGGCGCTGATAATCACCTCTCCCTCGTTGTAAATGGTCACTCTGGCCAGCGTATCTCCCTGACCCGTGCCAAAAATGGAGGCACCACGCATTTCAAAACCACCAATATAGTCCACATCTTTGTAAAGATTTTTCACTGGCAGGGTTGCATCTTGACTAGTAAAACGGGGATAAGTGGCTTTATCCTCTGATGTGGGTAGCATAGCCTTATCCTCCACGCGCCCGACAATCGGATTGGGAAAGAGTTTCGGATAATAGAAAAGGGCATCATTGGCAACAACACGCGGAAAGCGCAAATCTATGTCGTAGGTTTTCAGCTTGGCCTTGACGTTGGATTCCAAACCGGCACGCTCCCAAGAGATTTCTCCTCCGTTTGCCTTAAAAATCAATTTATCAGGAAAATAACGTCCACTCACTCCGCTCACAATAAGACTGTCTTTTGCAGAATAACCCCAAAGGTCAATGTCCTTGAAATCAAAATAGGGTTCTTCATCAAAGCCCACGTGATTGGCATAGCCCATGGCAATCCACTTCACGTTATCGCCTTGGTTCATAATGTTGTCGCGGAAGAAACTCTCGTAAAGCTTCATTTTGCCTTCGAAGAAGGTAGAGCTATGACCAATGTGATAATCCAGAATCTTCTGCCAGATTTCAGTTTCGGCAGAGTACTGACTCTGCAAGAAAACAACATAAGTATGTATAAAACTCTGAAAATGAGGGATAGGACGGTATTTTTTCTTCACCATCTTGTTGGCCTCTTCAATGAAAACCTGCTGATTCTCTCCATCCATCTGGGTGGTCCAAAGCTGCTCAAACTCTTCCAGGATTTCCTTGGCCTCCTTCTGTCGGTCTTTGGGCACCGACGAATAGAACTCCTTCATCTCCTCCACGGTCTTGGAAGGGTCTTTGGAAAAAGCCGTAAAGCGCTGAGCCTGAGCTAATACCGTCAAGCACAGCAGCACACTGACACAAATAATCTTCTTCATCATTACATAGAAAAATGGTGTGCAAAGATACAAAAAAGAGCGATTGTCAATTCAGAATGAAGAATTAAGAATTAAGAATGACGGTGTTGCGGGATTTGTGGGTATATGAAAGAGGGGCTAATGGCGCGAAGATACACTTTTTTAAGTTGAATGTTGTTTTCTCAGCACAATGATTGGCAAGCCAAGTCCTATAATGCCACAAAGACAGAGCAACAGTGTCCTATAAGGCCTGATGGTAAACGTTCCTATAAGAGAAAAAAAAATGATGACACATAAAATGGACAGAGCAAGAAGCTTGTATTTGTCAAGTTTCACAGAAACAATACCAATTGATATGGCCAAAATGATAAAAAAGAATAGGGCAAAGCGTAAAGTTATTCCCCAAGACAAATCAATTTTATGCACATCAAAACACCATCGTGCCATCCATTCCCCGAGGATATAAACAGAGACGGCAAGCGCAACAGAAAACAGAATTTGCAGAAAAACTAGATTTTTCATTTTTATCTTTACATTCTTTATCTTATTTTTGACGACAACAGAATTAAAAATTAATTACTAAAATCAATATGATCCATATAATGACAGCAAAAGCAGAACCTATATAGTCTATTCGTTGTCGTAAAAAAAGTCTTTTGCATTCGGATGAGAGTTTCTCACGGTCTTTTTTTGTAAACCAGATGGAATTTAGTACAAGACGTTTTTTCTTGAACAAGCTATATGGGCCTTTATAGTGTTTATATAAATCTGGATTTTCGTTTTGTATCAAATCAGTTACTTTATAGCACACAAACAGATTGTCTAATTGCAAAATAACGACAGCCAAGATGATGGAAACATTTATTGCATTCATTTTTAATCTAATTTAGGACGACAACAGGGACAACTTGGGACAACATTTAATTATTCTACAGAAATAGTGACCCGCCGACCGAGCGGAGAATTAGAGACAGGTCGTATTGAATCCACCTCAATAGGCTGAGAGTAAAACAGGTAATCAATTGCACAATAATCAAGTACCTTAAATGTCATATAAAACAGAACATCAGAATTACCAGCGTCTTTTGTGATTGCACGACAATTTGTTTTTTTTAGATCCGAGTAGAGTGTTTGTACTTTTTGATAATCAATACCTCTGGATTGCAATTTCTCTTTTTGGCTTTGGGTTATTTCAATGTTGGATTTCCTAATCGGGAATACAAGCTCCGTCTCGTTTTCTGTAGAAAAGAACAAACGAAACATAAACTCGTCACCCGATTCGAGAATGCTGAAAAGAAGAGTTCCTTTTGATGAATCTGGCAAACAGCTGTCAGCAATTTCCAAAAAAGAGTCTTCTATTTTCTCGAAATATGGCTCATTCTTGATGAAATTTTGCCGTGTTCCCTCATACGACGGGCTTTTCCCGAACACGTCATAATGTATATATGCCAAAATTCCCACATAGACTAAACTTACGACTCCAATGACGAGCAGGAATGACAGGACAATAATTTTGGGGACACGTTTCATTGCGCGAAAGTTTTTTTACGGCTAAACGACAGCTTTGTGCCACAATTTCCGTGGAATGGTTGTCCCCATCTCATCACATCAAAGTCACACGAGATGATTGAGTCGGAGTTGTGTGGCGTGTAGTACCAGTATGTACCATCCGTGGACAATTTTTCGCCGTTTACATAATATACGGGATTACAATCTGGATTCCGACTGATATAATTCGGGAGCAGCCGGACAACCCGATTTCCATTCTTGTCATAAAAATCACCGGCGTATTCAATCCCAAGTAATTCTACTTGATAATGTGAATTGTAAAACGATTCGATTTCCTGCTCCAAAGCATATAGCTGCACCACCCTGACCATCAAAGCGAAGTCCTCCGAATCTAAATCCGCTTCATTAATTCCATAATAATCGTCTATGTCGTATCTTTTCATTAGAGAATGCAGTTTCATGCATCTTTTCCAATACGGCTCTTTGCTGGCCAACAACTGGTCGCATTTCTCCATAATTTCGTCTGCATATTCGCACCTGCTCATTTTTTCATTGCTTTTCGACAATTGGTTGCAATGGGCATATCTGTCCTCAACCAGGTCGGTCAGCATTCTTTCAAGGTCTGATTGTCGATGTTCCGGTTGCTTGGAATGGCAACCAGCCAAAACCATAACAGAGCACAGTAATAGGAATAATATCTTGGTTTTATTTTGCATTGGAAAGTATCTACTTTTGGATTCACTTTTCATGGCGCGAAGATAGGAATTTTTCGGCTCGGGAAGACAAGGTGTTTTTTTTGATGACAACCGGGTGTAACTGTGAATGTCTTTCATAATTTTCTCCATGCAGATTCT
>LXOW01370413.1_pt1 | contig 10678 bp, 9 predicted proteins | sample 1368591 | NCBI WGS metagenome assembly LXOW01 (sample SAMN04884650, study PRJNA319009) | bovine gut metagenome | isolation source: Cow rumen | host: Bos taurus | place: Italy: Legnaro (PD) | collected 2014-07-09
CATCTGGATGATGGAGAGCATGGCATCAAGACCGTCGAGCATACCCTTGATGGGCACGCCGATAACAGGCAGCGTGGTAGAGGCTGCGATGACGCCCGGCAGGGCGGCAGCCATACCGGCACCTGCTATGATGACACGCAGGCCACGCTCCTTGGCACCCTTGGCAAACTGCTCTACGGCATCGGGGGTACGATGGGCAGAAAGTGCATTGACTTCGAACGGCACCTGCAGCTCGTCTAACAGCTTGCAGGCTTTCTCCATGACGGGCAGGTCACTGGTGCTGCCCATAATAATACTGACAATTGGTTTCATATAGGAATTATACTAAAGTTTCAAAATGGCAAGAGCAGCACAGACCACTCCCACAAGAAATCCGGCTAAGACCTGCAACAGCGTGTGCTGACGCAGAATCATGCGGCTGCTGCCCAACAGGCCTGCCACGAAGAAGATCAGGCAGAACCACCATACGGGATTGAAGCCGAAAGCCTCGGCAAAGACAAACAGGGCTCCGGCAAAGCCGCCGATGGCTGCCGTATGGGTGGAGATTTTCCAGAACATATTGATGAAGGCACACACCATCTGCACCACGAGACCCGCAATGACGATGCTGGCCATGAAATGGGGGATGTGCTGCTGCTCCATCAGATAGACACACACCATGTAGCAGAGGATGGAGATGACGTAGGGCACCATACGGCGCTCCTTCTGACCCAGTTCAATGAGCGTCCAGCCGTTGTAACGACGGTAAAGGCGGATGAGCAGGGTGGGCAACAGGATGGTGAACAGATAGACGAGTGCGATGACCTTGAGTTTGAAAAGCCACGGGTACAGGCTCAGGTAGCTGAACACAAACAATGCCAGCAGACCGACCAACGGCAGATAAAACGGGGTGAAGACCATGCTCAGCACACGGGCACCTAAAATGATTTGCTTCTCTCTTGTCATATCTTTTTCTATACTAACGACGTAATCGGGCAATAGGTATGCCTAACTGCTCACGGTACTTGGCGACCGTACGGCGGGCAATGGGATAGCCTCGCTTGGACAGCTCCTCCTTCAGCGCATCGTCACTCAGCGGGTGCTGTCTGTCCTCTGCCTCCACGATGTCACGCAGGGCGACCTTGATCTGGCGCGTTGACAACTCCTCGCCACTGGCCGTCACATAGCTGTCGCTGAAGAAGAAACGCAGGGGGAAAGTACCCCAGCGCGTCTGGGCATATTTGGAACTGCTGACTCGCGAGATGGTGCTGACGTCCAGTCCCGTACGCTCAGAGACATCCTTCAGGATCATGGGACGTAAGGCAGCCTCGTCGCCCTCCTCGAAGAAGCGGTGCTGCAACTGGATGATGGCTCCCATGGTCAGCATCAGCGTACGGCGACGCATGCGCACGGCATCAATGAAGTTCTGGGCGGCCTCCACCTTCTTCTTCGTATAAAGCAGTGCCTCCTTCATCTGACGGCTCATGTGCTCACCGTTGGTCTGGTACTCCTTGAGGGTATCAGCAAACGACTGCGACACGTGCAGTTCAGGCACCTCGTCATTGTTCAGACGGAACGTCACCGTGCCGTCATCGTGAGTATCGACAATGAAGTCGGGCGTTATCTGCTGGAGCGAGCGTCCTACGCTCTCACCCATGGAGGCACCGGGCTTGGGGTTGAGCTTGCGCAACTCGCCCATCAGCACCTCCAGCTGCACGTCGGTCAGGCCTAAGGCCTGCTGTATCCTGTCCCAATGTTTCTTGGTAAACTCATCGAAAAACTGCTCTATGACGGTCGTCATGAGGTCGCGCAGCCGTGAGTCGTCGCGACGTTGTATCTGCAACAGCAGACACTCCTGTAGCGAACGGGCCCCGATGCCGGCAGGGTCGAAGTCCTGCAGTTTCAGCAGCACACACTCAATCTCCTTAGGCGTGACATCAATATGGTGGTAGATGGCCAACTCGTCGCTGATGGCATCCAGGTCCTTTCGTAACAGCCCGTCATCATCGAGCGAACCAATGAGGTACTCCATGATGTCTGCCTCAGTGGCGCTGAGTTCTATCTCGCCCATCTGCTCCTTCAGCACGTCGTAGAAGGAAATGGTCTCACCATAGACCATCTCCTCGCGCTCCTCCTGATTGCTGCGGCCTCCGTGATAGACGGGCAGTTCCTCGTCGTCACGTCCGATGCCGGCCAGGGCGTCGTCAAGGGCCGACTGGCGCTCCTCGCGCTCATGCTGCTCGGCATAGTCTTCCTCAAGGGGCATATCGTCAGCCGTATCAGCCTCATCCTTCCAGTCGGCAGCATCATCGCCCGACGCAACCTCCAATGCCGGATTGTCGTCCATCTCGGCATTGATGCGCTCCAGCAATTGCGTCACAGGCAACTCGACGAGTTGCGCCTGCAACAGCTGCTGCTGCGAGAAATTCTGCGTCTGCTTGAGCGACTGCTCCTGACTCTGAACTTGAACCTGACTCTGTGCCATTTCCGCTATGCTACTTTTTGAGCTGCAAAGTTAATACTTTTCTGATAAACTAAGCATAATATTCCTTCAATTCTTTGGCAAAAGAAGCCAAACGTTCCGTATCGCTGTTGCCAAAACGCTGCCACACATCGGAACACGGGCCCAGCAGACTGTTGAACAGCACGTCACGACGATTCAGATAAGGGTCAATGTGCTGATAGACATCCATCACCTCGACCACCTCGGCAGAACGCACCTTCAGCAGACGCGCCAGTTCCTGAATCTCAGGGGTGGCAGTCACCATGGTCTGGGGTGTCAGCCGGAAATAAAGGTCAAGCACCAGGATAAGTGCCACCGGAGTCCATGAGGAGTCAGGCAGCACCGGCTTGAAGTCCTTTTCGAACGACTCATTGAGTTCCACGCCATCGTAGAACTCATTGGCATTGCCATAGCCCTTCATCTCACGAAGCATGCGGACGGCACGACTCAACCGCCGGGGGTTGTCGTAGTACTGTTCCCAGATACGCTCAATGCGTGGGGTCTGCAGGGCTGCCAGCTGTCCCATCCTGGAAAAAAGAAACTGAGGGGTAATGTGTAACTCCATTGCCAGATCAACCATCGCACGGCTATACATCGGTTTGATACCGACTGGTTTCCGTAAGTACAACTGTAGTAACAAGAGCCAGTATTCGTCTGACCAGTTTGAGGTTTTTGCCATAGTCTTTCGGATTTTATGTGGCAAAGGTACAAAATAATTCATAATTCATAATTCATAATTCATAATTATTTTCTACCTTTGCCCTGAAAATGCTTACTACATGAACAGGAACCGACGATTTTGGATGCTTTGTGCCGTGCTGATGACGGTAGCTACCCTTGCCGCACAGACACCGCTGTACGATGACAAGGAGCACTTCGTGACGTATGAGGCCATGGAGACGGATTATGGCTACTTCGGCACGACGGATGCCATCTTCTCGCGCAGCGAGACCGTCATATGTACCTTCTCGCTCACCCAGAACAAACCGAAAGACAACAAGATATTCCCCACCATGCTCAGTATCTGGCTGGATGCCAATGCCCTGTCCACCAAAAGTCAGGAACTGGTCATCAAACAGATAGCTGAAACGGGAACGCGTATGCCAGACGGACGATTCCGACACCCTGCAACCCTGCTGCTGGACAACAACGAGAAGGTGAAGATGGACTTCAGCATCAACAACCTCACAGAGGATAATATCCGATATACCGTCATGCTGACGGCACCCATATCGCCAACCGACACACGGCGTTCGACACAGCAATATGGAGAACTGGCGACTAAACTACGGAGGAACAACATCGTCAGCATCAGCATTGCCGGCACCACCCTGAACCTCAGTCTGCTGGGGCTGCGCTCGGCCGACTACATCAATGGCATCTGCCAGAAACTGATGCTGGCAGGATGTGAGACGACGTCGTTCAACACCATCGACAACCGTGAGGCAGCCGACTTCGACGTCAGCGGGTTCCGCACCTCACGTCGGACGAAGAGCATCGACGAACTGGTGTTCCACGCCTTGGGCTGCTTCCCCTCCGACATCCAGGGCATCAAGCCTGAAACGGCCATTGAGATTATCCGTGAAAACACCGACTGGCTGCTGGACGATGAACCTGACTACCAGGAACTGGAATTCACTCAGGAAGACAACTACGACTTCACCTACCGTGGGCTGCGCATCGGTGCCGAGATGTGCTGGGACGACCTGCAGTTCACGGGTTACAACTACTACTTCAAGCTCTACTCCAAGGACAAGAGCAGCGTGAAGAGGAACTATCAGGCCATGTGCGACGAACTGGAAATCCTGGGGTTCCAGCTGACTTCGCGCAAAGGCGAGGATGGCGACAAGGAGCCACTCAAAGGAACCTTCAACAACTACCTCATCGAGACCTGCTACTATCTCAACATACACGACGAATATGTTATCCAGCTCAAGGTTTTCCCTTATCAGCAGGATAACGACACAAAAAAATAAGTCATTATTTTGACATGTTGCAGTTTTTTCGTACTTTTGCAGATGATTAAAAACCTATCTGATATGAAAAAAATTTTTCTTCTTGCTTGCATCTTGTGCTGCTATCTCATGGCAGAAGCACAATCTGCACGTGATGACATCTACAGGGATACCCATCTGTCAGCCAGTAACTATTTAGCATATCCTGGCCCGACACAAGGCTCGCTGACTCCTGCTCCAGAAGGTGAAAAGCCCTTCTACATCAGCCATTACGGACGCCACGGTTCCCGCTACCTGATTAATCCAGATGAATACAAGCGACCCTACGAGATTCTGAAGGCTGCCGACGATGCAGGAAAACTGACACCGCTGGGACAGGACGTGCTGCGTCGCGTCAAGATGATATGCGACGAGTCGAACAAACGACTGGGTGAACTCACCCCGTTAGGAGCCATCCAGCACCGACAGATTGCCAAGCGCATGTACGAGCGCTTCCCTGAAGTGTTTCAAGGCAATGTCACCATCGATGCCAAGAGCACCATCGTCATTCGCTGCATCCTCTCCATGGAGAATGCCCTACAGCAGCTGCTGCTCATGAATCCCAAGCTGAACATCAAACACGATGCCTCGGAGCACGACATGTGGTACATGAACTTCACTGACAAGGAACTGACCGGCAAGCGTTCCAACTTCGAGACACAGCGGGCCTACATAGACTTCGCCAATAAGCACCGTAACTACACACGGGCAATGGGGGCGCTCTTCAACGATACTGAATACATGGCCCAGAATGTAGATGCATGGCGACTGAACAGCTATCTGTTCAAACTGGCCAGCAACCTGCAGAGCAGTGAACTGCACAAGCGCATCACCCTGTATGATATCTTCACAGACGAGGAGATATACGAGAACTGGCAGATTGAGAACGTCCGCTGGTATCTGAACTACGGAGCATGCCCGCTGAACGGTGGCACACAGCCCTTCACACAGCGGAACCTGTTGCGTACCATCATCCAGGAGGCGGACTCCTGCATCAAACTGAGAAGACCTGGTGCCACACTGCGTTTCGGACACGAGACCATGGTACTGCCGCTGACCTGCCTGCTGGAACTTGACAACTTCGGACTTCAGGAGACCAACATGGAGAAACTGGAGAGCAAGGGATGGATCAACTACAAGGTATTCCCAATGGGCGCCAACCTGCAGTTCATCTTCTATCGCAAGAGCATTGACGACCAGGACGTGCTGGTCAAGGTACTGCTCAATGAGAACGAAGCCACCCTGCCCATCAAGAGCAAGACGGAACCGTACTATAAATGGTCAGAGGTGCGCGATTACTACCTCAAGAAACTAGAAAGTTATAAGTAATAAGTGATTAGTGATAAATTTGCTACCGCACTTGTGGTGCGTCGTTCGCTGTTGATATGCTGTCTCCTCTGGAGTGCGGTAGCAAATACTTCATTTTTCATTCTACATTCTTCTTTACTCAACGCGCAACCGGCTCTTGAAGCCCTCAGGCACAACCGCAACCTGGCGGCTTCCAACTATATGGTCTATCCTGAGCCCGACACGCTCATCGACACCCCCGCGCCCGACGGCGCACGGCCGTTCTACATCAGCCACTACGGCCGGCATGGCTCACGCTACCTGAACAACGACATAGCCTATACCCTGCCCTACGGCATACTCAGCAAGGCCGACAGCATCGGACTGCTGACACCTGTGGGACAGGACGTGCTACGCCAGCTGCGCATGGTTATCGATGACCTCAAGGGAAGGAAGGGCGACCTCACGGAACTGGGTTTCGAACAACACCAGCACATTGCCCACCGCATGATGCTGCGCTACCCCGAGGTGTTCGAAGGCGAAACACAAGTACAGGCCCGTAGCACCGTCAAGCAACGTTGCATACTGTCCATGGGAGCCGCCATGTTGGAGATGCTGACCCTGAACCCACAGTTACACATTGACATGGATGCCTCAGAACACGACATGTGGTATCTGAACTATCAGGACAGGGAACTGCGTGACAGCATGAAAAGCAAGACGGCCTTCAAGGCCTATGAGGAATACACGGTACCCTACGACAGGAACCCGCGACTGATGAGCCTGCTCTTCCGTGACACGTCCTATGTCCGCAGAATCAACGAGACGGACTTCAACTATTACATCTTCAAGAGCGGTATCATCCAGCAGAACACTCATCTGCGCGACAGTATCCATCTCACCAACCTCTATACCGACGAGGAGGTTTATCACATCTGGCAGAAAGAGAATGCCTGGTGGTACTTCAACTACGGCCCATGCCTGCTCAACGGAGGCCGACAGCACTATAGCCAACGTATGCTGTTGCGGAAACTGATTCAGGATGCTGACTCGTGCCTGCAAATCGAGAAACCCGGCGTCCAGTTGCGCTACGGACACGAGACGGTGCTGCTGCCGCTGGTCTGCCTCATGGATATCAAAATCAACAAAGACCACCAAGACGGCTACGGCTATGCCACCCGTTCGTTCGAAGACGCCGAGGAACACGGATGGCATGCCTGTCATGTGTTCCCTATGGCTGCCAACCTACAGTTCATCTTCTACCGTCGTGACCCACACGACAGCAACGTACTGGTGAAGGTGCTGCTCAACGAATACGAGGTGCACCTGCCCCTGCCCAGTGCATCAGCGCCCTATTACCCTTGGGCCGATGTCAGAAAGTATTATCTCGAAAAACTTGACGCCTACGGAAAGTAGGCTGGCTGTTGACCTTTTGCCAACAGCCGACAAGACCGATATACAGAACCGTTAGCAGCCCTTGGCCTGGAATGCCAAGGCATACATCCGCATCTGCTTCACCATGGCCAACAGACCATTGCTACGCGTAGGCGACAGGTGTTCCTTCAATCCTATCTGGTCAATGAAATAGAGGTCGGCATCCAGGATTTCCTGCGGCGTATGGTCGCTGAGCACACGGATAAGCAAGGCTATGATGCCTTTCACGATCAGCGCATCACTTTCCGCCGTAAAGCGGATGACGTGGTCAGTGTAGTCCGCCTGCAGCCACACACGACTCTGGCAACCGTCAATGAGGTTGCTCTCCGTCTTGTATTTCTCGTCCAACGGTTCCTGTTCGTTGCCTAAGTCAATCAGTAACTGATAGCGGTCCATCCAGTCGTCCAGTCCGCTGAACTCCTCAATAATCTCGTCTTGTATCTCGTTAATTGTCATTTTTTCTTTTCGTTATATCGTTATATCGTTATATTGTTATTCAGCCGGTACTAATTTGAACAGCTTGTCGCTCGGACGCACCTTGCCCGTCACCTTGATGGCCACGCGGGTACCCTGCTGCGCCTCTTCCACAGGACCATGATCGTCGTGTATCTCGTCGGCCGTGACATACATCACACCCGTCGTAGGACCGGTGATGAGCAGTTTGTCACCCACCTTGAAGGTGTTGGCATCCACGCTGAACTCCGCCACACCCAGTTTCGAGAAGTACTTGACACCCGGGCCAATATACACCTTGCGCTCCGTAGCGTTCGAGCCGTAGCTGTCGTTCCACTCGCCCAGCGTCTGTCCCTGGTAGTAGCCGTCCCAGAAGCCACGGTTAAAGACAGTTGCCAGTCGCTCGTCCCACTCGTCCTTCTTCTCCTCGGTGAACGTATCGTCGAGCACGGCCTGGATAGCCTCCTTGTAGCACTTCACCACCGTATAGACATATTCAGGTCCACGGGCACGGCCCTCAATCTTGAAGACCCGCACGCCGGCATTCATCATCTTGTCGATGAAACGGACGGTTTTCAGGTCCTTGGGCGACATGATGTACTTATTGTCAATCTCCAGTTCGTTACCCGTCTCATTGTCCGTCACCGTATAGCTGCGGCGGCAAATCTGCACGCACTGTCCTCGGTTGGCACTCCGGTTCATGTTGTGCAGCGACATGTAGCACTTGCCGCTGACGGCCATGCACAGCGCACCGTGACAGAACATCTCTATACGTATCAGCTCTCCTGACGGTCCGCAGATGTGCTGTTCCTCCACCTGACGGTAGATTTCCGCCACCTGCTCCATCCTCAGCTCACGCGCCAGCACCACCACATCGGCAAACTGGGCATAGAACTTCAGCGCCTCGATGTTCGAGATGTTCAGCTGCGTAGAGAGGTGAACCTCTTGTCCAATACGGTTACAGTAGGTCATCACCGCCACGTCGCTGGCAATGACGGCCGAGATGCCGGCCTCGCGGGCAGCATCCACAATCTGGTGCATCAGGGGAATGTCCTCGCCATAGATTATCGTGTTGACGGTCAGATAGCTCTTGATGCCATGCTCGTCACATTCGCGGGCAATGTCGCGAAGGTCGTCAATGGTGAAGTGGTTGGCAGAGTGTGATCGCATGTTCAGCTGCTCGACACCAAAATACACCGAGTCGGCACCCGCCTGTATGGCTGCTGCCAGCGACTCGCGGGAGCCTACTGGAGCCATTATTTCAAAATCTTTGATGTTCATGGTGCAAAGGTACGAAAAAGTTTAGAGTTTAGAGTTTAGAGTTTAGAGTTTTTTTGTAACTTTGCAGTCGTGAAGCGTATTTATTATCTTATCGCAATATGTTTGCTGACGGCTTGCCACCGCAAGGCAATCTGGGAACACCCGCCCGTAGAGGTGGAGGTGCTGAACCACATGACGCCTATCAAGGACCAGGGAAACAGCCAGACATGCTGGGTCTATGCCATGCTGGCGGCCATCGAGACGGAGCACATCGGACGAGGTGACTCCGTCAATCTGTCGCCAGCCTACGTGGAGTATATGCTCCGACAGGAACCGCAAGCTCCTGAGAGCAAGCGCGGCATGGCCGTCACCTGCATCCACCTGATACAGAAATACGGACTGTGCGCCTATGATGCCTACCACACGACCGACACCACCATAGCCCCACCCCGTCAGGTATTCATGCTGGGTGCCGTCTATACGCCACACGAGTTTGCACGCAGCGTCTGTGCCCCCGACGAATATGTCGCCCTGACCAGCAACGACGACGAGCCGTACAACCAGTTCATCGACATAGACCTGCCCGACAACTGGGAGCACAACCGCTTCTGGAACATTCCCATGGACACGCTGGTCCTCAAGACGGAGCGTGCCGTACGCCGACATCATGGGGTATGCTGGGAGAGCGAGGCACACGCCATGGCCATTGTGGGCTTGGGACGCGACGTCCAGCAGAACCGCTACTTCATCCTGAAGAACTCCTGGGGCGACAACGATGCTGATAACGGACTGGTGTATTTGTCATACGAGCGCTTCCGCAAGGAGACGCTGGCAGTGGAAATGACGAAGGAGGCCTTTGAACGTTTTTGAGTCTTATTACATCATATTATTACTTAACCAATTGTCAATTACATTATTCTATGAAAAGGTTACTATTACCGCTTCTGCTCTTCGTAGCAGTGTCTGCACAAGCTGCAGAGAACCCAGTGTTAACAATCGAAGGTGGTCAGGTTCAGGGTGTTTTGGCCGATGACCATCCTGATGTGTTTGTATATCGTGGCATTCCCTACGCAGCTCCTCCCATCAAGGAGAACCGTTGGAAGGCCCCGCAGCCCGTCGTGCCCTGGAAGGGCGTGAAGGTCTGTGACACCTTCGGTCATCCCAGCTATCAGGCCATTCAGTATCCTGGCGGCTACTTCACCGAGTGGGGCTATGGCAAGGAGGCACCCTACAGCGAGGACTGCCTGTATCTGAATGTCTGGACAAAGGCTCCCGGACAAGTCGGCAAGAAACTTCCTGTGGCCCTGTGGATTCACGGCGGCGGTTACCGTGAGGGCTGGGGCTCTGAACCCGAGTTTGACGGACAGGAATGGGGTGCCAAAGACGTGGTGCTCGTATCTATCAACTACCGTCTCGGCGTGTTTGGTTTCCTCGTTCACCCTGCCCTGTCGGCAGAAAGTCCGAACCACGTTTCAGGCAACTATGGCATTCTCGACCAGATTGAAGCCCTGAAGTGGATTCAGAAGAACATTGAGCAGTTTGGTGGCGACCCCAATAACGTGACCATCTTCGGACAGAGTGCCGGTGGTGGCAGCGTGCGTACCCTCTGTGAGAGTCCTCTGGCCCGTGGTCTGTTCCACAAGGCTGTCATCATGAGTGCTCAGGGCCTCAGCATCCCCGATGCCAACGGCAACATGATGGGTGGCCGTTATAGTGGTGGTACTTTTGCCGATGCCGAAGCCAATGCCAAGAAGGTATTCGACTGGGC
>LXOW01455521.1_pt2 | contig 10676 bp, 14 predicted proteins | sample 1368591 | NCBI WGS metagenome assembly LXOW01 (sample SAMN04884650, study PRJNA319009) | bovine gut metagenome | isolation source: Cow rumen | host: Bos taurus | place: Italy: Legnaro (PD) | collected 2014-07-09
AAACAGAAGGATCCATTTGTTCTTCTTCAGAAGAACTTAAAATTCCTGCTTTTGCCATTGCCATCATAAGACCTGCTCCTACGCCATGACCAGCAACGTCTCCCATTACTAGGCCCCAATGGTTTTCGTTGATTTTTATGACGTCGTAGTAATCGCCTCCTAATGTTGTCATTATAATATTTTGGGCATAGACTTTCATTTGACCTAAATTGAAATGATTTCCTGGTAATAGGCTTTTTTGTATAATTTGAGCTGTTTCAAAGTCTTCCAGACCAGATATTACTCTATTAAAAACTTCATTGAGATGGCCAAATTCGTCTTCGTCTAAAATAGGTATTCTGTGGTTATATTGTTGACGGCTAACTGCAATAGTTCCTTCTTGCAAATTGTTAATAGGAGTAATAAATTGTTTTATTAATGTCTGTCCANNCTGGCGCTATAACTGTTAGATATGGAGATTTATTTATATTAATAATAAGCGTTTTTATATCAGAAAATTCGTTTATGCCTTCCATTTGATCAAATAATTCTTTTGGAAAATCATTATTGGGCCATTTATTTTTTCCGTCCATGGAACGTGTATAAATAGAGATATTTTCTTTTGTTTGCTGAATCAAATTGAAGTATTTGTTCATATATACTGTTTGAAATGTGGTATCATCCCAGGATAAATATAATAAGTAATTGTTCTTTGCGTTTGAAGTATCTCCCAGTATATAAAAATAAGTTAATTTATCTGAGTTTCCAAGTGCAAAACGCTCTATTTTACGACTTATAAGGTATGATTTTCTTATTATGTCGACGTTATCAGGATCTACAACATTTTGATATAATTCGTTTGTTGCTTTATATTTTTCCCCATTGCAGAAAGCTAAAAGCGATTGTGAGAATTCCTTAAAAAAGGATGTATCAAAGTCATCTGAACCACGTCGTTTATAAAAGAAAACTTCTTCTCCTTCTTTTGAAATAAGGGCGCTTTCTGCTACTTGAAACTGTTTTGATATTGCTAAAATCTGATTTGCATATTTAGAATTTGGAGTTATTTTCTGTAATTTATTCTCTTCGTTTATATTATCAAATTTTTCGTTTAATTGTAGTTCTATTTCGTTATTTAAAGATTTTTGGCGTTCATCAAATTCTTTTATTCTATGTTTTAGTTTATTGGCTGTTTCTTCATATAAAGCATCGCTTGTGCTAAATAGGTAATTATAAGTAATAAAACCTAAAATACTTAAAGGAATAACATTGGCTATAATGAAGAGTACAGCAAGCTTCCATGAGATTGAGATGAATTTTTGTTTATAATTTATAAAAAGATAAATGATTAAATATAGCATTATGAGTAAAATTATTATCTGATAAAAAATAATATCTCTTTGTATTTGTTTTGACCAAATATTATTTTTTTTCTGATATATACAAAAAGAACGCAAATCAGGTTGTGGCATATTTATTGAGATAATATAATTATCATCTTCGTAAGTTGATTCGCCTGAAGCTTCATATTTTGCTAAGGCTAATAATACTATTGGGTAAGCATCTTTAGAAATAGGTGTAATGGGACTTTCATATTTATCTGAGGTAGTATATCCACAAATGTAGCCGTCTTTTTCGTTATTTAAAGATGCTATTATTTTAGGCAATGTAGTGTGTGAACGAATAAGATCTTGCGCAAAGAAACATAAAAAACTAATTTTTGAACCTATCCTGAACCAAGTAGATGAATACTTTGAACCTAGTTCTGTTAATAGGGTTCCAGAATTATCACCATGTAAGTATGGTTTTTTAAGATGATCGGGAATTGTTATTCTGCCTAATATTGAGCGAAGTATATTAAGACTGCTATTGTCGCTTACACTTTTTATTCTTGATATATTAGCCTTAGGATCATATTTGATAATATTTGTAACATTTTCTAGTATTCCATAGACTTTTTTCATCATTGCGTAGAATCTCTTTTTATCGGTAAGCTCTTTTATTATCTCGCCTTTGTCATCCCATACTATGAATTCTAGACTGTCTGGATATTTTTCTTTTAAATTATATATGTTTTGAGTTAATAACTGTTGAGCTTCACTAGGTGTTTGAGCTTCTTGAACATTATCAGCTATTTTAGATAATAATTGATGGAAATACTTATTTGTTGTGCAATATTTCTCTATGACATTAAGCTTTTGTCCCATTTTTTCTAGAATTTGGGCACGTTCTTTATTTGTTGTTAAATTATAATTGGTGTTTAAAAGCGTATAAATAATGAACGCAGGAAAAAGTAAAAAACAAAATAGATAAACCAAAATCGTTGGCATTGTAAGAAGCCAAAATCGTTTTTGCTTTTCTTTTTTTAGTTTAAGCTGCTCTTCTAGAGTTAATTCNNTTGTTGAGTTTATTTATATATTATAATATCTTTCTTTTTAATTATCCTTATTTTTTGTAAAAAAATGGCGATAATTTTAATATATTTTTTTAGGAATGTTGCAATGAGTTTGTCTTGTTTGTCTGAATCTTCTCAAGGAACTTTATTTCACGTGTTAGCTGTACCACGTTCATCAAAAACGGAAATAGCTGATTTGCGAGAAGATAGATGCCGTATTAAAGTAAAAGCCCCTCCTGTAGATGGAGAGGCTAATGCTGCTTTATTAGCCGCTATAGCAAAGTGGTTTGGTTTACCTAAGAAGTCTGTAATTCAACAAAAAGGACTTACTGGAAAACAAAAAACATTTTTACTTAGCGGTATGCCTATTGATAAAGCTGAAGAAATATTAGAAGAATTAATCAGCTGAATTAGCTAATATAGCTTCGCCGTATTTACCTGGATTGTATTTGCCTTTATTGGTTGAAAGTGGAGATCTTTCAAATCTTATTGCGCGAACACCTGCATCCCAAGCTTCAGTAATGTCGCTATCAGAATCGCCATAATAAATTTCAACTTTATTTTCTTTGATGAATTTAGCTTTTGTGACATAGCCTGTAAAGATAGCTTTTGGCTGATTCTTTAAGTTAAAGGCTTTATGTAAGCATTTTGTAAGAATTTCTTTTCCCTGAGGTATTGGTCTTGCGGTAATGAAATATATAGTGTCGCCTCTTCTGCTATGCATTTCAAGAAGTTTTTTGCAGGAAAGTTTTGGCATACTGAAAGCATCGAATTTACAACTTTGATCTTCCCAGAATTGTTGATTTTTTAATGGTTTATCTCCGTATTTATTAGTGCCATTTGGACCATCTGTATTGTTAAAAGCATAATAAAAACCTGGCGAAGAAAACATTGCTGTATCGTCAACGTCTAAACCTATGGTTATAGGATGATTTGGTAATGAAGCTTCTATGTCTTCAACTGTTAATCTGATTGATGTTCTATGACCTGCTGCGAATGCGGCGGTAGAAATCAACATAGCAAACACAAATACAAATACAGTANNAACTCCTTGAAATTTATTTTATATTTTAGAATTCTGCGGAAACTTTCTGCATGAATTCAAATTCACTTGGTTCGAGCCATTTATCAATAAAGAAAACTGGATATTTTTCGTTATCGATATTAGCATATCCAAAAACTTTTTCTTTTTGCATTGTTTCTGGTAACGGTTCTAAAGTTCCTTCTTTAAGGTTGAATTCAATATCATCTACTATCATTCCAACGTAGAAGCCCGTTTTTATGGTGAATAAAATAATTTTGGAATTGTCTGTAACAGAGTATTTTTCTGGCATATCAATTCTTTTTCTTATGTTTATCAATGGAACGATTGAGCCTCTAACATTTATGATGCCGTCAAGATATTCAGCTTTGCCTTGTTGAGGAACTATTGTAAGCATTTTAGATACTTCTGTAACATCCACAGCAGGTATAGAAAATGCTTTTGTGCCAAATTTAAAAATAAAAAACTGTTCTTTTTTTTCTTCTTCTTTTTTTATTGATAGTTTTTGTCCAATTCTTTTGAACAACGGAATAATTTGAGGCATATTTATTTACTCCTAAATAGAGTTTAAGTAATTAGCAAGTTTTTCAACTGCGTAAGCTCTATGACTAATAGTATTTTTTTCAGCCATAGGAAGCTCTGCAACTGTGCAATGCTTTTCTGGAAGGTAAAATACTGGATCAAAACCAAAACCACCGTTTCCTGAACGTTTTTCAGCTATTTTACCTTCGAGAGTTCCCATAAATTCGTGAGAAATACCTTTTGCGTCAATGTATATTATAACACATCGAAATCTTGCTGTTCGTTTTTCTTCTGGAATTCCATTAAGCTCTTTTAAAAGCTTTGTAATGTTTCTATCATGATTTACTGGTTCTCCAGAATATCTTGCTGAGTGGATTCCTGGATTTCCGTTTAATGCGTCTACTTCTAAACCAGAATCATCTGCAAAAACTGGTTCATGAACTTTGTTAAACAAAGCTCTTGCTTTTATTTCCGCATTTTCGCTATAAGTAGTGCCATTTTCATCAACATCAGGAAAATCTGGAATATCTAGCAGGCTCTTAACTTTGTAATCAGTTAATACGGCAGAGATTTCATCTACTTTATGGGCATTTTTAGTTGCGACCCATAATGTTTTCATAGAGAATCCACAGCTTTCTTTTGTATTTCAAATAGTTCTTTTAAGCCTTTTTCGCCATATTTAAGCATTTCTTCAAGTTGTTGGCGATTATAGGTAGCGCCATTTTCAGCAGTACCTTGAACTTCAACAAATCCGCCATCTTCAGTCATAACAAGATTTAAGTCTGTTTCTGCGTGTGAATCTTCTGGGTAATCTAAATCAAGTATGGTTTCACCGTTGCTTACGCCTACGCTAACAGCGGCTATTCGATGCATTATTGGATTTTCTGTTATTTTGCCTTCTTTCATGAGCTTTTTGACTGCCATTTCAAGGGCAACCATAGAGCCAGTGATTGAGGCAGTGCGTGTTCCGCCATCGGCTTGAATAACATCACAATCTATCATTAAGGTTCTAGGACCAATTTTATTTAAATCAATGGCGGCTCTCATAGAACGACCAATAAGTCTCTGAATTTCATAAACTCTGCCTTTTACGGTTGCTTTTCCGTAGCCTGCTCTTTCGTTTCTGGAAAGACCAGCAGCGGGCATAAGTGCATATTCTGCAGTTAACCAACCCATTTTATCGCTTTTTGCTGCAACGTGGGGAGGAACTTTTTCATCTACTTGAACAGTGCATAATACTCTTGTATCGCCAAAAGTTATTAAAACAGATCCATGAGGATATTTAACATAGCCTGTTTCGATAGTTACTTTTCTTAATTCGTCGTTTTTACGACCGTCATGTCTTGCCATTTAAAAAGCCTCCAACTTGATACTTATTTAAAATACAATACACTATTACCAGATACTTTTCCAACTGTTTTTTTGTTTTGAATGTTTTCTGTGGTTTAGAGAGCATTTAAAGTTGATTTTTCAACTATAGCTAATTAATATATAAAACTAATTACAATAACTTAAAAAATAGCAATGAGGGATTATAGCTTAATTATGGAGGGTATTTAATGCTTCATTCTTTAACAAAACTATGGCATAATATGCGAGATTTATTGAATGAAAAAACGATAAAAGGGAAGTATATTACTCTAAATTCTTTTTGTTATGGATGCCATCAAAGAAAACGCTTATTAATAAATATAAAAGCGAAAGCTAGCAGAGGTGAAGGCACTTGGAGTGGATTAAAAAGAAGACCTAGATGTATAAGATGTTGCATATTTGAGTTTTCTAGATAAAGAATAACCTCAATTTAAAAAAAATGAAAAGAATAAGAGTTAATCGTGCTTTTAACCTATGTGTATTTAACATAACCGATAAACTCACGTATAAAAATCAATCAATCAACAACAAATCCCTGCTGTTTAAGCCTTAAATCTATTGTTAATTCCAATGATAATGTGCTAATATAGATTTAATTAAACATCAAGGTAGGGAATGAAATATGTCTAGTATCAGAGGCAAAATACAAAAGGGTTTGGGCGAATCTAAGAATACTGTAAAAGAACAAATGCCGTTTTTTGAACAGTGTTTTCCGGAAGTTAAAGATTGTTTTTATGGAACTATAAATGTTCTTTTAGAAAAGCCTCTTGTTATTTTATCTCCAGATTATGAAACCGATCCATTGCCATGGCATCCAGCTTTTAAAGTTGTAAAAGGCGGTGAAGTCTTTCAATTTTTGCGTATAAATTTTACAGTTGATGGATGCGAAACTGTTAGAGCTTGGGTATATAAAGCACAATTTTCTCCCTATCATGATAACCCGTATTATTTGGAAATTATTGCTCCAAAAATTGATTTTAACGGAACTCCAAACTGTTATATAGAGGTTTGTAGTCCATACAGCGAAGGTATTATTGTCGGTGGAAAATCATGAATAAGATAATTTGTGCGTTGCTTTTTATGTTAATGCTTTTTATTAGCATAAGCGTAAATGCACAAAAAATATATCGTTATGGCGAATTGCCAAAAAATGCTGGTGAACCTAGTTCTTTTCAAAATTTTAAGCCTATTAATTCAACTGAATTAGGTTTTTCTTTTCGTTTTGAAAAACAAAGTAATATTCCACTGTTAAGAAAATCTTCTAGAATTTTGGCAAAAGAAATAGTTGAAAAAGTAGTTGCTTCAGAGCCTGTTTCGCCAGCAGTGTTATGGGAAGCTAGATTGAAAACATTGCGAGTTCTAGATTTAGAGGCTGAAAAATATTTAACAAAACCGGTTTTAGCTACTGAGACAAAGAAAATATCGGATTAAGACTCTTAAAAAATAAAACTCGGCGATAATAATAAATCGCCGAGTTTTATTTTTATATAGACTTTTTATGTTTTACATTGCTGTGCGCTTATATACGCCTCTAGTTGCTTCTTTTACAAAATCATAGAACTGCTTTATATATGGATCGTCTGTTTTTACCAGTTTATCCCATTGTTCCATAATTTGTGAAACGTTCATATCTGAACGGAAGAACACTCTGTACAATTCTTTTATATAGGACATTGATTCTTTGGCTACATTGCATCTTTGTAAACCAACCGAATTAAGACCAACGACTCTAGCAGGGTTTCCATCTAATTTGATAAATGGTGGAACATCTTTTACTACTTTAGTCATTCCGCCTATCATAACCATACTGCCTATTTTGCAGAATTGATGAACACCACAAAAACCACCTAATACTGCTCTGTCATAAACAACGGCATGCCCAGCTAATGAAGCGCCATTAGACATAACTATGTGGTTGCCTACTTTACAGTTGTGAGCTACATGTGTATAAGCCATAAGAAGGTTATCGTCACCAACAATTGTGTATTGATCTTCGCCTTCGGCAGAATGAATAGTAGAGAATTCACGGATGTGGTTTCTGTTACCTATTTTGACGAAAGAACGTTCGCCTTTAAATTTTAAATCTTGAGGCGGAGCGCCAATTACGCTAGACGGATGAATAACGTTATCTTCGCCAATAGTAGTATATCCTGTAATACTGCTGAAAGAACCTACTTTTGTTCCTGCGCCAATTTCAACGTTTGGACCAATTATTGCGTAAGGACCCACTTCAACTGACGGATGCAGTTTTGCGCCTTCGGCAACCATTGCTGTTGGATGTATAGTCATATTAGTCTCCTTTAGGCTTCTTGTGGGATAAGTTGAAAAATTAATTCACCACTCATTGCAAGCTCGCCGTCTACTCTTCCTTCACCTGCGAGTTTGCCAGTATTGCCTCTGATTTTTAAAGCTTTAACAGTAAAATCAACTCTGTCTCCAGGAACAACTGGACGTTTGAATCTTAGTCTATCAACACCACAAAGCAAAGGAAGCTTTCCTTTATTTTCTTCAAGAGGAAGAAACATTAAGCCAGCGACTTGTGCCATAGCTTCGATTAATATAACGCCAGGAACAACAGGTTTTTCAGGGAAATGACCTGTAAAAAATAATTCATTAATAGTAAAATTTTTATATCCTACTATTGTGTTACCTGGAACAACAGAAAGGATTCTGTCTACGAGTAAAAATGGGTATCTGTGAGGTAAATAGTTTTTTATTTCTTCAATATACATTTTGCCTGAGTCGTTCATATTTTCTGCCTGTTCAAATTTCTCCTTAAGCTTCTTGGCAAATTTAGTATTAAATGCATGACCTGTTTTCTCTGCTATTATATGTCCTTTTATTGGACAGCCTAGTAAAGAAAAATCACCTATTAAGTCTAATATCTTGTGAAGAATTAATTCGTTAGGATCTCTAAGTCCGCCTTCATTTCTTATGCTTCCGTCATTATTAATAACGATAGCATTTTCAAGGCTTCCACCTTTTGCGAGATTGTTAGCTTTTAACATTTCAAACTCGTGTTCGAAGCCAAATGTTCTTGCGATTCCTATGCGATTAAGGTATTCTTCTTCAGTAATTTCGACATGAATTACTTGTGGTTTTAATATATTATCGGAATAAGCTAATGTAAAAGTTACCTCAAATTTATCAGATGGAATATAAATCATTTTTTTATCTTTATCTTCCATGCTAATTTTATCTTTTATGGATATTAGCTTTCTTGGAGCATTTTGTTCTTCTATTCCAACGTTTTGTATTGCTTTTATGTATTCTAAAGCGCTGCCATCCATAACAGGAGGTTCTTCATTATTGAGAATAACTTTGACGTTGTCGACTCCCATAGCTCGTAAAGCGGATAAAACGTGCTCAACGGTATTTACTCTGTCTCTTATACACATCTGACGCTGCCNNCGTAAAGCGGATAAAACGTGCTCAACGGTATTTACTACAGCTCCATTTTCTCCTAAAACAGTGCCTCTAACTGTTGAAATTACATTTTCTAGACATGCTTTAATTGTTGGTTTATCAGGTAAATCGATACGTTCAAATATTACCCCAGTATTTACAGGGGCAGGGGAAAATTCCATTTCAGCATATTTGCCAGTATGCAAACCTATGCCTTTAAGCTTTATTGTATTTTTTAATGTTCTTTGATTAGCCATTTTAATTAATAAGTTGCATTATAAGTAATGCCATATAAATTTTCGCTTCCATTTCGTTGAGCGAACGAAACATCTAAACCTGGTACAGGAGATAATTTTAAACCATAAGTCATTACGTTGTTTTCACATTCTGCAGCAACAGAAACCAATGGAAAAACTACTTTATTTACGCCATAGAAGCTTTTACGATGCGATTGAGCTGGGTCTTTGTAAAAACCTCCAATAAAGGTTATACCAAAAGTATCTATTGATTTTGAGGCTGCAAAATAATATATTCGCTTGTCTATGACTTCCTTAGTTATATCTGAAGCTCCCCAAACTATGGAAGGAACAAAATTACCTTCGTTTAGTAAAGGAATTTTACAGTTTATTACGTTTTTATCTTTGTAATCGCCGCTTACGTGTTTTAAATAAGATAGTTCAAGCGTGCTATTCATAAGTGCCTGCGATATAAACATATTTGTGTCGCCATCATCGCTTAAATAACCATAAGAGGTTCTTGGTTTTGCTGTTGGCAAATATAAATTATAGGTTCCCATATAACGTGTATAGGGCTTTATTGTTTTTTTGGTTTTTGCAAGAATATATGAATTTGTACAAAAAACAAATAATGCTATTAGAACTATCTTAGCAATATTGCTAAGTTTCATTTTGAGAGTTCCTCGATTTTCTTTTCTAATTCTCTAACCTTTTTTATTAAATCAGGAAGTTGACGCTGTGCAACAAGAATTTTTCTTTCTTCAGCGTGAGGTTTAAGTGGAAAACCAGAAGAAAAACTTCCTGGGGCAACATTACTTGTGACTACGCCTCTAGCTGCAATAGTGCTTCCTTTTCCTATAGTAAGGTGGCCAGCTGTGCCAACTTGCCCTGCAAGAGTGACGTAATCTTCAAGTATGGTGCTTCCAGACATACCTACTTGAGCAACAATAATACAATGCTTGCCTATTTTACAGTTATGGGCAATATGAATCATATTGTCTGTTTTTGTTCCTTCGCCAATGATAGTGCTTTCCATAGTAGCTCTGTCTATTGTAACGCAGGCACCGATTTCGACATTATCTTCGATTATTACATTGCCTACTTGAGGGACTTTTACATGAATACCATTATTGGGAGTAAAACCAAAACCATCGCTTCCAATAACTGTATTGGAATGTATAATACAGTTGTTTCCGACTTCACAGTTGTATAGTATTCTAACTCCTGGATTAATATGGGTATTAGAGCCTATTTTTGCATTTCTGCCTATATATACTTGAGCGTCAATTCTTGAGCCTGAACCTATTTCAGCTCCTTCATCAACTACGGCCATTGGTCCAATTACAGCGTCAGGAGCTACTTTTGCTTTAGGGCTTACGAAGGCTTGCGGATGAATATTATAGTCATATTCAACAGGTGGGTTAAAATAATTTAATGCAGCAACAAGACCTAAATAAGGATTTTTAAGTCTGACAGATGGTAGTGGCAAATCAGGCGCATCTTCAGGAGCAATTATTGCAACTGCTTTTGTAGATTTAACTTCTTCAAGATGGGCAGAAAAATTTTTTGCATTAGATAAAAATGAAAATTCATTATTTTTAGCTTCTGAAAGAGAAGCTATATTTTCAGCAGAAATATTTTCATCTCCAATAACGGTTCCGCCGCACATTTCAGCAAGTTTTTTTAAAGTTAGTTTCATTAATATTTCCTCAAAAAAATAGCAACCTTA
>LXOW01274824.1_pt1 | contig 10675 bp, 12 predicted proteins | sample 1368591 | NCBI WGS metagenome assembly LXOW01 (sample SAMN04884650, study PRJNA319009) | bovine gut metagenome | isolation source: Cow rumen | host: Bos taurus | place: Italy: Legnaro (PD) | collected 2014-07-09
GTAGCCACAAAGTATTCGCTGCGCTTGTGGCGGCTCAGGGCGATACCTGTGCAACGCTCCGACTTACCCTGACAGTAAACAGGTGATGTATCGATATAGTTCAGACCATGCTCCAAGGCATAGTCTATCTGCTTGTTGATCATGTCCTGATCGAACTCATCGCTATTATCTACCTTGGTTGGCAGTCGCATCATGCCATAACCAAGAATAGAAACCTTGTCCTTGGTCTTGGGGTTAACGCGATAGGTCATCTGGCCTACTGGAGGCTCAACCTGGTTCTTATATTCTGATTTAGCCTGACTACCGGCTTTGTTGGCATCCTTACATCCTGCAAGGGTGGCTGCAGTAGCTACTGATCCTGCTCCAAAGAGCTTCAGGAACGAACGGCGTGATATATTCTTCTTTTCCATATAGTATCCTCCTTAAATCTTTTTGTGTACTTCGTGACCCTCAACATAGATGGCTGAGAATGGGCGAGACGGACAAACATATTCGCAAGCACCACAGCCAATACAAGCTGCGTCGTTGATAGCAGGAACCATGGGTGATTCCTCATCGTTCTCATCGAGTGGAACCATCTCGATAGCCCCAGAAGGACAATGGCGGGCACAGTTGCCACACTCTACCCCATCAGTAATAGGTACACAGTTCTTCTTAATCCATACAGCGTGGCCAATCTGGATAGAGGTCTTCTCATCCTTATCAACGGGTTTGATAGCACCAGCAGGACAAACCTGAGAGCATCTGTTACACTCTGGGCGACAATAGCCATGTTCGTAAGACATGGTGGGCTGCATAAGGTGCATCAGATCGCTACTTGGACGAAGCACCTGATTGGGGCACTCAGATACACAGAGCTGACAGCCTGTACAACGGGTAGAGAGGTTCTGGAATGATAGTGATCCTGGAGGGGTTAAAGGCGTCTGGCGCTCTGGGGCTACCTTATCCTCGAGTTCTGCCAAACCGCCATCCATCAGCTTTTCTTTCTTCTGAGCCAAAGCAGCAGTAGATACTAAGGCTGATGCCAAGAGGAATGAGCGCTTAGTACTATCTACAGGGCTAGAAGAACTAGAATGACTACGTGCCCTTGAATACTTCAAAGCACCAAACTTACAGCTATCAATGCAATTGCCACAAACTACACAGCGGCTATAGTCAACGGTATGGGTCTTGAAATCGATACAGGCTGCCTTACAGTTCTTAGAACAAAGCGAGCAGTTCTTGCACTTGTCAGTATCGAAATGGATTTTAAACCAAGAAAAACGAGCAAAGAAACTCAGGATGGTTCCTACTGGACAGATGGTGTTACAATAGGTGCGACCACCTCGCCAAGCTAATATCACCAGAACCACTAACGTGATGGCTGCTATGATGAATACTGGCAATGAGCGCATCCATGTATCAACAGTATAGAATGCATAGCTATCAGCACGCTCAGCTAATACGGCAAGTAGGTTGTTACCCATCTTCCACAGAGGTTGGAACAGCATGGTGGCTATGCGTCCGTAGCTGCTGTAAGGAGCCAGCAATTGAAACAGCGAACCAATGCCTGCAACACCAGCTATGATGAATACAACCAGCATGGGGTATCGCAGCCAGCGTACCTCTTTAGAATAGGAGTACTTGTTTTTCTTTCTGCGCAATCTGGCCAAGACATCCTGGAAGACGCCAAGTGGACAGATAACGGAGCAATAGATACGGCCAAAGATGAGTGTTAACAACACGAGTGCTATGACTACTACCAGATTAAGAGCCATAACAGCTGGTAGGAACTGAATCTTCGCCATCCATGATAGCCAATGGTGAAGCGTCCCAGTAAAGTCTAGGAATAGCAGGGTTATCAATACAAAGAACACCGCTGCAAGAATAGTTCTAATTTTGCGTAGCATAAGCCAATGATTATATAAGTATTTGTTCTATTTAGTTATTCGTACTATCAGGATGCTAAACTCGTAGAGCAACCAGATGGGTAGAGCCACCACAAAGAGTGTAAAGGCATCAGTCGTGGGTGTGATGATGGCAGAGACTATGAGTATCGCTACCAAAGCGTGCTTGCGCCAAGTAAGCATCATACCTGCATTGATAAGTCCCATTTTACCAAGTAGCCAACAGATGACTGGCAGTTCGAACACAATGCCCATAACCAGACTCATCATGATCAGCGTGTCCATATACGACTGGAGGGTGAGCATGTTGGCCACATCTTCGCTTACCTGATAGGTTCCTAAGAACTTGACTGTAAGTGGGAAAATCAAGAAGTAGTTGAGTAGTGTGCCCAACATGAACATCAGATAACCACTCGATACCAATGCTGTGGCGTATTTCCTCTCGTTGTCATAGAGCGCTGGTGAGACAAAACGGAAGAGCTGGTAAATGATATAAGGCGATGCCACAACTACGCCTGCATAGAGGGCTGTCTTCATGTGGATCATGAACTGTTCCGTTAGTCCTGTGTTCATCAGATGGATGGAGAATGGTTCTACGCCCATCAGACGGAAAGAGATGAAATCGCTACTGCGAGGTGCAAGTACAATGGCAAACAACTCGTCCTTCAGGAAGAAAGCCACCAAGGCAGCCAGAACTGAAATGACGATGATGCGGATGATGACAGAACGGAGTTCGTCGAGATGATCCCAAAACGTAAGGTTGGGCGTATCACTCATCTTTCTTCTCGTCCTTTTTTACCTCTTCTTTCAGGTCTGTAACCTCGTTCATTCCGTCCTTGAAACTCTTGACACCTTTGCCAAGTCCCTTCATCAGTTCAGGAATCTTCTTACCACCAAAGAGCAGCAGAATAATCAGTGCTATAACCAGTATTTCCTGGAATCCTAATCCAAACATGTCTTCTTGTTTTTTAGTTTATTTGTGCAAATATACAACTTTTATGTGAATCAGCAATCATTCGCTATGATTTATTAACAAATCAGTACGCAACATAAGGCGTGAGGCGCTTGATGACCTCTGGCGAGAAGTCTTTTATCAGGCGCAGATCGTTAAGCGAATGGATGGCTCCATGCAGTCTGCGATAATCGGTAATAGCCTTTGCCTGATAGAAGTTGATATAGGGATGACGCTTAAGTTCGTTTAGCGAGAGTTGGTTAACGTTTAGCTTCTTGGGTGAAGGATTGCTAATCACCAGGTATTTCTTGGCTTCTGTAGGGAAGTCTTCTATCTCGTCGAGTTGGTCAACACTCACATATCCCCCAAGACGATTGCCATACTGAACGATTTTGCGGGCATAATAGGGACCAATGCCTGGGATGGTAACCAGCGATGTAGTATCAGCAGTATTTAAAACAATACGCTCTGTCTCTTTGATTTTGATGGGATAGTGATGCGTGGCAGAGTCTTTTGGTGCTTTTCGTGTATAGCTCTCTTTCTCGTTTACCAAGGTTGATGCTGGCAGATAATCGCTGGAAATATGGATGTAAGGTTCCAATTCACGATACTGTTTGACAGTGAGTCCATAGAGCTTGGCAAAATCCGTAGGCTTACGATAGACGCCACCTGCTGCCCTGTATTTGTAGATGTTCCTGACTTGCCAGGGCTGGAGACCTAAACGAAGTAGTTGGGTGCTATCGGCCGTATTCGGGTCGAAAGTAAAGCGTTCAGCCTTCTTTGGCGCATAGTTTGAGTAATGATAACTCTTGCTGGATTTGGCTTGATGACTATCTTTTTGTTGTGTGGCTGACTCGCTTTCATTCCCTCCAGTTAAGAAGATCATCGTGAATACAGATACGATGACTACAAGTAAAGTAAGTATTACTTTGCGATCTGATTTCTGGAGGTAGAAGAATTCGCGAATCATATCACATGGAATTGATGCAGGAATATCAATAGGATACAGAGCGGAACAATGAACTTGACGGAGAACAGATAAGCCTTAAAGAAGGTGGTTTTAAGCGTTCCATTATTTGTAAATTCATTGATGAGTAATCGTTGCTCCACAAACCATCCAAGTAGGATGCTGGTAAAGAATGCTCCTGCAGGTAGCATGATCTGTGCTGTCAAGAAGTCGCAGAAGTCCATAAGTGGCATACCAAACAACTGCAGGTTACTATAAGCGCCTACTGATAATGAGCAGAAGATGGTGATAGTGGCACAGACGATGGTGAGAATCCATGCAGCCTTGCTTCGAGCCCAATGCAGTTCCTCGTGGAAGAAGGCTGTACCAATCTCATGCATAGAGATGGTAGAGGTCAGTGCTGCAAATACCAGCAAGGCGTAGAACAATATGGATATGATAAAACCTACTATAGGCATACTCTCGAAAGCCTGACGGAATACATTAGGTAATGTGATGAAGATAAGCGATGGTCCGCTGTCTGGTTGTACGCCTACAGAGAAGGCTGCTGGGAATATCATCAGTCCTGCCATGATGGCAATACCAGAGTCTAATAAGGCTATCTGTGTGGCTGACCTTAGTAGGTTGGTTTCTTTCTTGAAGTAAGAGGCATAGGTACAGAGACAGGCCGTGCCAAGACTTAATGAGAAGAAGGCTTGGCCAAGTGCCTCAAGGAATACGCTGCCACTCACCTTTGAGAAATCGGGCTTCAGGAGGAAATCAATACCTTTTCCTGCTCCAGGCAACAGACAAGAAGCAATAACAAGGATAATCAGAATTATTATCAGCATCGGCATCAACAGCTTAGAGGCTCGTTCAATACCTTTCTCTACGCCTTGAGCCACCACAAAATGGGTGATAACAACAAAGCCAATACCCCAGAGGCAAGGGCGAATAGGATCGCTGGAGAATCTCTTGAAGTATTCTACAATATACGTGGTGTCGCCATTCAGATGTCCTGCTATTGAAGCATAGAGATACTGCAAGCACCAGCCTGCTACAACAGCATAGAATCCTAAGATGATGGTAGATGTGAGAATGCCCAGATAGCCTATCAACCTACCACTTCTAAACCCTAAGTTGCCATAAGCTCGTGCCGCATTTGACTGCGAATGACGACCAACAATAAACTCGCTAATCATGCCTGGTATGCCCAACAGGAATACGCAACCAAGATAAATCAGGATAAAGGCTGCTCCTCCATTCTGACCTGTCATGAAGGGAAAGCGCCAGATGTTTCCTAATCCCACAGCAGAACCAGCCGTAGTCAGGACGATGGCCAGTTTACTTCCAAATGTACCTCTCTTTTCCATTTACTTAAGCAATCCGAACTGATGAAGGAAAATAAACAATATGCAGATAGGACACACGTATTTTACAAGGAAAATATAGAAATGGAATAAGGTTCCATTACGTAGTGTACCCATATTGGTAAACTCGTCGCGAACTATCTTATGTGGTACAGACCATCCGATGAAGATACAGGTAAGGAATCCCACTATTGGCAGGAACAACTGACCTGTGACAAAGTCGAACAAGTCGAAAATGGTCATTCCAAACAGGCGGAAGCTATTCCAGGCTCCTAATGATAGTGAACATATAATACCTATTATGATGCAGCCAATAGTTACCATTACTGCGGCACGTTTACGAGTTGTGCCCAGTTCCTCTTCAAGGAATGCTGTGCTAACCTCATGCAGCGACATGAGTGAAGTGAGTGCTGCCATCGATAGCAATGCATAGAACAGGATAGAAATGATATACCCTAAGCTGGCTATATTGCCAAAAGCCTGATGGAATACATTGGGTAATGTGATGAATATCAGCGATGGACCGCTATCAGGATTAACACCTACAGAGAAGGCTGCAGGGAAGATAATCAGACCAGCCAGAAGTGCTACCATGAAATCAATGACGCTGATGTTGATGGCTGACGAGGTGAGGTTGGTTTGTTTAGAGAAATAGCTGGCATAGGTGCAGATGCATCCCATAGCTATACTCAGCGAGTAGAACGATTGTCCAAGAGCAGCCAAGAAAACATCGCTATTCAGTTTTGTAATATCTGGCTTAAACAAGAATTCAATACCTTTATCAGCATTTGGCAACATGCACGATGCAACTACTATTATCAGCAAAAGTATAAATAGTATCGGCATAAGCAGCTTAGATGCTCGTTCAATACCATTGCGTACTCCGTTTTCGATTATAAGATAGGTTGCCAGCAGGATGATGAATGTCCAGAAAACAGGCTTGATGGGATCCTGCGAGAAGGTGGCGAAATAGTCTTTGATGTATTCTGGATTGCCAAGCAGTTTGCCTGATACTGATGCCCAGACATATTCCAGACACCATCCGGAAACTACGGCATAATAGCCGGAAATCAAGAATCCTGTAAGTACGCCCATATAGCCTATCAGCGACCAGATGGTATCGCCTGACATGATGCGGAAGGCTCGAGCTGTGTTTGCCTGACCATGACGGCCAATGATAAACTCGCTAATCATACATGGGATGCCAAGCAACAAGACACAGAATACATAGATAACGATGAAGATGGCACCACCATTCTGTCCTGTCATATAAGGGAAGCGCCAGATATTGCCTAAGCCTACTGCAGAGCCTGCGGTGGCCAGAATAACGCCTAATTTACTACCGAAACTTGCCCTTTCAAGTTTTGTCATATGCAATTTTCTTTTAATTTGGTTGCAAAAGTATAAATTATTTCTTAATTTTGCACCAAAATTGCAAGTAAATATGAGTTTTTTGTTTCATTTTATCAGAAAATATCCTTTCTCGATGATCTGTATCGCGATGATATGGATACTTTCGCTAATACCATTCTTCCCTGAGACACCGCTGGATGATGTGGAGTTTGTTGACAAGTGGGTGCACGTGTTAATGTACGGATGTACTTTCCTGATGTTGTGGATAGAGTACACCTGTAATCACAGAAAAGCTGACTATGAAAAGCTATTTTTCTGGGCTTGGCTGGCTCCAATCATTATGAGTGGAGTCATAGAACTGATTCAGGAATATTGTACTTGGGGAATGCGTAGTGGCGACTGGTTAGATTTGGCCGCCAATGCATCGGGTGTTACCCTTGCAGCTGTTCTAGGACTTTTGTTTTGGATTTTTCGTCCCAAGAAGTAAATGGCTCTTTAAGCAGACACGAATTATAGAATCTGCGATCGCCTGTTACTTCCTCGCCAATAAAGTCTGGTTTTTCGTAGGGTTCATTTTCTGATTCCAGCTCAACCTCGGCCATAATCAGTCCCTCGTTCTCGCCATAGAACTCGTCAACCTCAAAGGTATGTTTGCCACAAGGAACCAGATAGCGTGTCTTGTCTATCTTTCCTGGCTCGCAAATATCCATCAGGTGTTGGGCTTCGTCAAGCGAAATCTCTTTCTCGAATTCGTAGCGCGCAAGGCCTCCTATATCAGAAGGGCCTTTAATAGTAAGATATCCGCGGCCATCACGGATACGTACCCTAACGGTACGTCCGCGACTGCTGCAGATATAGCCTTGACATATACGACTGCTACTTGAGGCAAGTCGTTTATAGTCGTTGTTTCGGACTAAGAACTTACGTTCTATCTCAAGTCCACTCATTTAAGANNAGAATAATCAATGCACCAAAGATATACTCCAGCACTTTCTTTCCTCCTTCTTCCTGTTTCTTCTGAAAAGCCTCCTTCTTCTGAGTAGACTTAGATGATCTTGCAATTTGAGCCATAGTTTTAATGATTTTATTTGTTATTCGTTTATTGTTTATTGTTCTTCGTCATTAACAGGGAACTCCATCAGATAAGCCTTGATGAAGTCGTCGATCTTTCCATCCATCACGCCATCAACATCAGTAGTCTGATAGTTGGTACGATGGTCTTTTACACGACGGTCATCGAAGACGTAGCTTCGAATCTGACTACCCCACTCTATCTTCTTCTTACCAGCCTCGATCTTAGCCTGAGCCTCCAAGCGCTTCTTCATTGCGCGATCGTAGAGTTGTGACTTAAGCAGCGTCATAGCACGCTCCTTATTTTTTGGCTGGTCGCGAGTCTCCGTATTCTCGATGAGGATTTCTTCCTCTTCACCAGTATCAGGATCGGTATACCAATAGCGCAGACGTACACCAGACTCAACCTTATTAACGTTCTGACCACCAGCACCACTGCTTCGGAAAGTATCCCAAGAGAGCTTGGCAGGGTCGACATATACCTCGATGGTATCATCAACCAATGGTGATACGAAGACAGAAGCGAAAGACGTCATACGCTTTCCTTGGGCGTTGAAAGGTGATACACGAACCAGGCGGTGAACACCGTTCTCGCTCTTCAAATAGCCGTAAGCATAGTCGCCACCCTCAAGCTGCATGGTGACACTCTTAATACCAGCATCATCGCCCTCAAGAATGTTCGAGATAGTTACCTTATAGCCATGAGCCTCGGCCCAGCGCATATACATTCGCATCAGCATAGAAGCCCAATCCTGTGCCTCAGTACCACCAGCACCAGAGTTAATCTTCAGAACAGCCTCCATTGGGTCTTCCTTCTGGCGGAGCATATTCTTAAGCTCCAGGTCTTCGATAGCCTTCATGGCTTTGGTATAGGTCTCGTCAACCTCCTCCTCAGTTACCATTTCGTCTTTAAAGAAGTCGAATGCCAATTGCAGCTCGTCAGCCAGAGTGCGCACCTCCTTATAGCCATCGAGCCACTTCTTGATGCCCTTCACCTTCTTCATCTGCTCTTCGGCACGCTTACGGTCTTCCCAGAAATCAGGAGCCTGCGTACGAAGATCTTCTTCCTCGTATTCTATTTTTTTCTTGTCAATCTCCAAGTAGCGGTGAAGTGCATCCGCTCTCTCTAAAACATCTTTCAGTTGATCCTGAGTAATCATATCTTATTCTGCGTACATCGCGTCTATTTCCTTCTTGTAATTCTCGTTCAGTACGCGACGCTTTATTTTTAATGTATTTGTAAGTTCTCCCTTCTCCATTGTGAAATGGTGAGGAAGCAGAGTGAATCGCTTAATCTGCTCATAATGAGCCAGTTGCTGCTGGAGCGTATCAATGCGCTCCTTCATCATCTGGTTAATCTGTGGGTCCTTGCAAAGCTGCTCTCTGTTGTCGAATGGAATCTTATTTTCGCGAGCATACTCCTCAAGCAGAGAATAAACAGGGATGATAAGTGCTGACACGAACTTGCGCTGATCGGCAATGATGGCAATCTGGTCGATATACTTGTCAACCAACAGCTTTGATTCAATCATCTGTGGTGCAATATATTTACCGTTAGAAGTCTTGAACAAGTCCTTGATACGCTCCTTCAAGAACAGCTCACCGCCTTTCAGGTAGCCTGAGTCGCCAGTCTTGAAGTAGCCATCTTCAGTAAATGCGGTCTTTGTAAGGTCCTCGCGGTTATAATAGCCCTTAGTGATAGTTGGACCCTTCAGCAATACCTCACCCTCTTCGCTGATCTTGATGTCGATACCCTCGATGGGGATACCTACTCCACCAACAGTGTAAGGCTTGCCAAGGTGGTTACAGCTAACTGTGGCAAGGCTTTCAGTAAGGCCATAGCCCACAATCATATTAAGACCAATGGCATGTACAAACTCCTCAACCTTTGGGTTGACTGTTGCACCTGCTGTTGGGAAGAAGTGGGCGTTCTCCAGTCCAAGCTCCTTACGAACCAGTGAGAATACGGTCTTGTTGAGCAGCTCGTATTCCAAATGCAGAGGCAATGGTGGGCGCTTACCCTTTGACAGATAGTCGATGTTGTGCTTCTTACCTACCTTGAGAGCATGCATAAAGAACTTGCGCTTGGGTGCGCTGGCTTTCTCTATCTGCTCCAATACGCCAATATAAACCTTCTCCCAGAAACGGGGTACTGAGCTCATACAGGTAGGATGGGTCTCACGCATTGACTGCTGAACCTCCATAGGATAGGTGTTTACAATCAGTCTGGCGCCCTCTGTGAGGCAGAGAAGCTTCCAACCCTTCTCAAAGATATGGGTGAATGGCAAGAAGTTAAGTACTCTGTCGTTCTCGCCTACAGGCACACACTTATCATTGGCCACCATAGCGGCATGATACTGTCCGCAGGTAAGGATAACACCCTTAGAATCGCCTGTTGTACCACTGGTGTACAGGATCNNTCGTCGGCAGCGTCAGATGTGTATAAGAGACAGGGATAACACCCTTAGAATCGCCTGTTGTACCACTGGTGTACAGGATGTTGGCAATATCGTCCATCGAAGCCTGAGCCTGAAGTGACTCAACTTCTGTCTGACGTGGATAGTTCTCGCCCAACTTCAGGAAATCATCGAAATACATCGAGCTGAGGTCGAGCGATGAAATATGTACATTCTTATCGAAAACGATGATACGTTCGAGTGTAGGACATGTAGCGAAGATGCGACGTGCCTTGTCGTATTGCTCCTGTTCGCCTACAAAGAGGTAACGTATTTTGGCATCGCTAATCATAAATTGAATCTGCTGCTCAGAGCTGGTAGCATAGAATGGGATGGTTACTGCACGAACTCCCCATGCACCAAAGTCGCAGAACAGGTACTGAACAGAGTTCTGAGCGAATACACCCAGATTCTCCTGTACCTTTACACCAAGATTGAGTAAGGCATTAGATACTTTCTTTACCATATCCGAGAACTGATTCCACGAATATGATTTCCATTCTGATCCGCCGAAGTCCTTGTAGATCAACGCCTCTCGATCGCCGTACTTCTTAGCCTGATCATGAATTAATCGCGATAAATGACTGTTCGTCTGCATAAGTATTTGAATTTATAAATTCGCTGCAAAATTACGTAAAATA
>LXOW01358613.1_pt1 | contig 10675 bp, 8 predicted proteins | sample 1368591 | NCBI WGS metagenome assembly LXOW01 (sample SAMN04884650, study PRJNA319009) | bovine gut metagenome | isolation source: Cow rumen | host: Bos taurus | place: Italy: Legnaro (PD) | collected 2014-07-09
GAAGTCGCTGCCAAGGACCAGGGTGCCCATGTCACCTATCTCGGCCCCACTGGCTCACAGATCGGCATCAAGGAATCGATGAAGGACACCGCCCGCGTGCTGGGTCGTATGTTCGACGGCATCGAGTACCGTGGCTTCGGTCAGGACATCGTTGAAGAACTGGCNNTGTGGAACGGCCTCACCAACGAGTTCCACCCCACCCAGATCCTCGCCGACTTCCTCACCATGCAGGAACACAGCGACAAACCCCTCAACCAAGTCACCTTCGCCTACTGCGGCGACGCCCGTTTCAACATGGGTAACTCGCTGATGGTGGGTGGTGCCAAGATGGGTATGGACGTCCGTATCGTGGCTCCTAAGGCTCTCCAGCCTAACAAGGAACTCATCGACACCTGCAAGAAGATCGCCAAGGAAACAGGCGCCAAGGTCACTGTGACCGACGACGTGAAGAAAGGTGTCAAAGGCTGTGACTTCCTCTACACCGACGTGTGGGTATCCATGGGCGAGCCCGACGAAGTGTGGAAGCAGCGCATCGACCTCCTCATGCCTTATCAGGTCAACAAGGAGATGATGAAGCTTACAGGCAACCCGAACTGCAAGTTCATGCACTGCCTGCCCGCTTACCACAACCTTGAGACCAAGGTCGGTCGAGACGTGTACCAGAAGTTCGGTTTGAATGGCGTTGAAGTCACTGAGGATGTGTTCGAGAGCACGAACAGCATCGTCTTCGACGAAGCCGAAAACCGCATGCACACCATCAAGGCCGTCATGGTGGCCACGTTGGGTGACTAATCCTAGTCTAAGTGCAAAAAAATAGGGAACCCAATCGGGTTCCCTATTTTTTTGGAATGACTTCAACATCATCAGTGGCTGACCACGACGCGCTGGTTGCTCACCGTGCCGTCGCTTTGGAGGATGTTGAAGAAGTAGATGCCGTTGCTATAGCCGTTCAAGCTCACGTTGACGCTCTTTGCGTTGGCGGGGATGGTCTCCACCAAGGCACCCAGCACATTGTAAACCTTCACGCTCTCGATGTCGTTTTCAGCCACGACATTCACGCTGGCGTTGGCGGGGTTGGGATAGATCTTGGTCGTCGATGTAACCTCTGAGATACTCAGCAGCTCGCCGTCAACCGTAACATTGAAATACACCTCTCCGTGGTCGGATTCCACCTTAACGATAGTTTCCGCAACGCTTCTTCCAACCACAACAGCCGCGCCGATGTTGAAGGAGAACTCTTCACCTTCATTGAGGGTATAAGGCAACTCATGGGAAGGTTCAATAATCAGATACTGGTCGCCCGTAGGATTGCTTTCGATGATGGCAGTAATCTCAATGGGTTCATGCGAGGCATAATTACCATTGATGACAGAGGCGTCAAATGTAGTCTCATCAACCGTCAAATCAATGTAAGGTGAACCGGCGATATACAATCCCATGTCTTGCAGGTTTTCAGTCACTACGGCAACAGCTCTGACAGAGGTTTGTTCGTTGGGGTACAAAGCAACTACACCGACCACGTAGAACACATCAGGATCGCTTTCAAACGCATACTCGGTTTCCGTAAAGTTTTCTGCTACCAGTACATTGTTGACATATACATTGTATCCGATAGGATTGCTTTCGGCGGGAGCATCCCAAGTAGCCATCAGCATACCTCTAGGAGCATTGGCTTCGGTCAGGGTCAGGTTCTCGACGGGATAAGGATGGACTTCGGTGTATTCGTAAGCGAAGTGGCTGTTGAAAATGGTTTTGTTGTCGTAGTTCTGCACCCAGATGGACACTTCGAGGTCGCTCATTTCCTCTACATGGGTACCAGACATGTTTTGGGTGAATTCCAAACGTTGTAATTCGCCAGAGACGAAATTAACCGTAGTGCCCTGTGCATTGGGCAACATCTTCATGAAGATATGGTGGAAAGTGGTTTCGCCATTGCTGCCCACATTGTTGTGGGTTTCTTTTTCATTGACGGAGACATAAACGCGAGCGTTGATATCGATGTAGGGCATGACATCGGCAATCACCGAAATGTTGTTGCCATCAACCACGAACGAACCTCTGATGTCCATGAAGGATGCAATTGCGGCGTGTTGGTTGAATTGGTTTTGCACACCGCTAAAATTCAACGATTCTGCATCAAGGAAAGCCATAGGAACAGCGTTGACACCATAATAAGTGCGGCGCACGCCACCTTCTTCGGTGTAATACGGGTCACCGTTGCCAGGCCAGTTCATCTGGTATTTGGTGTAGGTGTAGCGACCAGGGTTGTTGTTGCAGAAATTATGCATCACAGTGTTGGGTGAAACGCACGGGGCGCAAGTCGATGATGAGAAGTGCTCAATCATCGGGATTCTCTCTACTTCAGACAAAGCTACAGCAAAACTTTTGGAAAGAATGTTGTTGCTTGCATCATCGTCTTCCGTGCCGTTTACAGCGTTGAGGGAAATGGTGATGACATATGAGTTAGGGATGACCTGAATAGGTGTGGTGAAGTTCAAAGTAGCGGTTCCCAGCGAAGCGATATTTACTGCAAAGGTCTCCGAAACAGGTTCAAAACCTTCGACTTCATAAACGGCTTCTACACTAGTGACGGTGGTGACACCGAAACTTTTTACATCAAAACCAATGTTGAGTTCACCACTAGGAACATAGTTGTCTACATTGACGCAAGTGATGCCGAGGTCGAGATTTTCAAGCGTAAAGATTTGGATTTCATCGAAATACCAGTCGTTCATATTATAACTGTTGCCACTGTAGTAAAGGCAGAAGTTAACATTGGCTTGTCCCATGTCGGCAGTGGTGATTTGTTGTGAAATCGTCCATGAGCCACTTGCGCTGTAGGCTTGGCTCCAACCTATATTCCATGTCGTTCCGTTGTCGGAAGAAGTGGCGATGCCAATTGTGCTGCTGCCACTGTAGTTGTCAAGAGTATGCTTGAAAGATACACTGATGCTGCTAATACCCGTGAGGTCAACAGCGGGCATGACAACGCGAGAGATGCCATTGAATTGAGGACTCCAGCCCATGTGTAGCTCATTGGCTTGACCACCGGCATTGTTGGTAGCCGAGATATCCCAGTTGGAGGTACCAAGCCCCACTATAGTCCAGCCTGTAGGCATGGTTGGGCCATCGAAAGATTCATTAATGAACATGGCACGGTTTTGTGCCATGGTTGCTGTTGCAAAAAGCAACGCGAATACGAAAAGTAAAGTTTTTCTCATAGTTGTAATTATTTTAAGTGTTAATAATTCGGAGAATTGGATGCAAAGATAGAAACAATTTTGGATGATGATGCTTTTTTTGAAAAAAATCCAAAATCAAAGCAGCAGCAACGCACCGAAAACCAGCACCAAAAGGAATGAATGCTTGACCTGTCGGCCCAAAAACGGGTCGAGTTGTTCGGGCTTTGTCTTCTTGATGGCTACCAGGTCTTTGAGGAACAAGGGGAAAAGCAGCCAAAAAGCGTATGTATAATAAGGTGTTCCTTTCAAGATAAGAAAAACGGTCAGACAAACGAACGCCCCGACGATAAGCAGGCAATGGTAGACAAAGGCTTTTTTCAACCCTAACTTCACCACGAGGCTGTTTTTGCCCGAGGCCTTGTCGTTCTCATAGTCCCGCATATTGTTGATGTTCAAAACGGCATTGGAGAGAAAACCCATTGCGGTGGAAGGCAACAAAACGCTGAAATCCAATGCTTTGGTAGCGAGGTAGAAGGTGCCTGCTACGGCCGCCCAGCCGAAGAAAAGGAAACAATACAAATCGCCGAGGCCGCGATAGCCGTAAGGATGTTTGCCTAGAGTATAAAACAGGGCAGCCAACACCGCACCGAGGCCTAAGACCGCAAAAACGGCAAATTCTTGCCATGTCAGTCGGGCGAAAACGAAAATCAAGGCTCCGAAAACCAAACACATTGCACTGACAACGGCGATGCCTTTTCGCATTTCCTTTTCGGTTATCGCACCGCTTTGCAGCTCGCGCTGCGGCCCCTTGCGATGGATGCCATCGACGCCTTTTTTAAAGTCGCCGTAGTCGTTGGCGAAGTTGGAGAGGACTTGAAGCAGAATGGCGGTTAAGGCACAAAATACGATAGTCAAGGTCCCTGAGCCTGTTGAAGGGCCGGCACTATAAACTAAGAATCCTCCCAGCAGCACTCCGGAAAAAGAAAGCAGCAGCGTCCGAGGACGCGCTGCTTTTATCCATGTTTTAAACGTAGCCATTATCTTCTGCGGCCTCCGCCACGACGGCGCGGTGAATAATAATCGTTGTCGTCATAACGGCTGGCACCACGGCGGCCACGGTTCGATTCCCTTGAAGAAGAATAGCCTCCGCCACGCGAACTGCTGCCACGCGAGGAGCCACCTCTTGAGCTGCTGCTCTTTGAGGAACTGCTCTTTGCACTGCCGCTGCTCTTCTTGGCACCAAAGCCACGCTCAGCATTGCGTTGCTTGCGGCTCGGGCGGTCGTCATCGTCGATGAAGATTTCGATGTCGTCCAAATGCTCCCTCCAGTCGGGGTCGAGCCATTCATGGCCATCGCGGGAGCGTTCCGACTTGTAATACGTCCTATCGTCGTCGAAGTCCTTCTTTTTCTTCTTAGCCTTCTTCTCGGAGAATTCTTCATACTTGGTCTTGCGCTCTTTCTTCTCGTGGAAGTCGTCGTGTTTCTCATGGCGTTCGCCGCCACGGAAGTCGTCACGGTCCCGGTGTTCCTTGCGTTCCTTCTTCTCGCCAAAGTCTTTTTTCTCGCTGCTGCCTTTCTTGCGCTCGGGCTGGTCTTTGGCCACCTCCACTACGATGCCACGTGGGTTGCTGTGCGGGTCAGCGAAGCTTTCTAAAATCAGCGGCACGAAGCTTTCTTCCACGTCGACGTAAGAGAAGTCGGGATAGAGGTCGATGCGGCCAATCGGGATGTTCTTTGATCGGGTGACGTCATTGATTTTGCCAATGATCTTCTGCGGCAGGATGTGGTCGTTTTTGCCCATGCCGAAGTAAAGACGTTTCATAGTCTCGTCCTTGTGGTCGCGTTCCTTCTTGCGTTCCTTTTTGTCTTTCTTCTCGTCTTTTTCGTTCACGTTCAGGTCGACGGCATCCTTATAATAGTCAAGGAAACGGTTGAAGTTGAGGGCCACCATTCGGGTGATGAGTTCCTCGCGGCTCATCCAGTCCAGCTTACGGAAAACAACAGGCAAATAGTCGTCGATTTCCTCGCGGTTGATGTCGACATGCTCGATGCGGTCGATATGGTTGAAGAGTTGCTTCTCGCACACTTCCTTGCCGGTGGGGATGATGCCTCGCTCGAAGGGACGACCGACGATTTTCTCTATTTGTCTGATTTTACCTTTCTCACGCAGGTTGATGAGGCTGATGCAGATGCCGCGTTTGTCGGCGCGACCTGTACGACCGCTACGGTGTACATAGGTCTCAATGTCGTCAGGCAGGTTGTAGTTGATGATGTGCGACAGTTCCTTCACATCGATGCCACGGGCGGCCACGTCGGTAGCTACCAGCAGTTGCAGGCTGCGTTTGCGGAAGTGGTCCATGACGTTGTCGCGCATGGCTTGTGAGAGGTCACCATGCAGGGCGGCGGCATTGTAGCCGTCTTGGATGAGGTTGTCGGCAATCTCCTGGGTTTCCAGCTTGGTGCGGCAGAAGATGATGCCATAAATCGACGGCGTGTAGTCGATGATGCGCTTCAGCACAGAATAACGGTCCTTGGCGGCCATCATATAATAGATATGGTCGACGTTGGCGGTGCCGGAGTTACGTTCACCCACGGCCACCTTCACGGGGTCGGTCATGTATTTGTTGAGGATGGCTTCCACCTCTTTCGGCATGGTGGCCGAGAAAAGCATGGTGTGACGGCCTTCCTTGGGCATGTATTCGAGGATGTCGTCGACTTCCTCTTGGAAGCCCATGTTAAGCATTTCGTCGGCCTCGTCGAGGATCATGGTCTTCACGTTGCTGAAGTCGACGCGGTTGCGGCGGATCATGTCGCGCAGACGGCCGGGCGTGGCCACGATAATCTGCGGTTTCTTGGCTAAGTCCTTGAACTGTAGTTCGATGCTGGCACCGCCGTAAACGGGCACAATCAGGATTTCGGGAATGTACCTGGCATAATTGCGCAGGTCACGGGTAATCTGCATGCAGAGTTCACGCGTCGGGCAAAGGATTAACGCCTGGACGCAACGTTGCTCCGGATCGATTTTGTTCAACAGCGGCAAGCCAAAGGCAGCCGTCTTGCCCGTTCCCGTCTGTGCAAGGCCCACGAAGTCAACATCTTGCTCAAGGAGTACAGGGATGGTCTTCTCCTGTATCGGCATAGGATTCTCAAACCCCAGCTCCTTTATAGCCTTCAACAGAGCGGGATTCAATCCAAAATCGGTAAATTGTGACATGAAAAATAAATTATAGGTGTGAATTGGGCTGCAAAAGTAGTAATAATTAGCGAATTAAGCCGTTGAAGTCTTTATTTTTGCCTAAAAATGGCCACGAAACGCCGATTTTGCGTAAATTTGTCCCTCGTAAATGAAACGCAGATCCTTTCTAGTCATAATATTGCTATTCGTAGTGGTAGTCGTCACGGTTTCCCTTTGTGGGAGACGGTGCAGCCGCGAAACGCCCATCATCAATGTTGACAGCCTTTTCGTTGACTTAAACAAGGCGATTGTTGCCCAACGTTTCGAGATGGCTAACAAAACATTCACGGACTTGGCGCGCAATGGCATGAACGGCGTGGTGCTTTATGCCGAGCAGGGCGAAGTCGTCTATGAGCGGGCTTTCGGCTGGCGCGATTTGAGCAAGCGACAAAAAGATTCGCTGCGTGTGGACGATGCTTTCCAGCTGTCGTCGGACTCGAAGATGTTCACCGCCGAAGCCATCATGTTGCTCAAGGCCGACGGCAAGCTCGACTATGACGACGAGGTGCGGAAATACATTCCCGAGTTTCCCTACGAAGGTGTCACGATACGGCATTTGCTGCACCATCGTTCGGGCTTGCCGCGTTACGACTCGATGGCAGATGAGTTTTGGCCCGACCGTAAAAAGCCTTTTTCCAACGAAGCTTTGATTAAAATGCTGGCCGAGAAGAAACCTGAGCCTTACGGCACCCCTGGTGGCGGCTATTTCTACAATAACATCAATTATGCGTTGCTGGCATCGGTGGTGGAACAGGTGAGCGGACAGCACTTTGAGGACTTCATGCGCGAACGTATCTTCGAGCCTTGCGGCATGACGCATTCCTACATTTATTCCATGCGCGATGATGCCGAGGTGTCGTTATACATGCCAGTGGAGGTGCATGGTCACGACATGTACCGTAAAGGTCCCGTAAAGGCGCAAAACGACTATCTCAACGGTGTGATGGGTGACAAAATCATGTTTTCGACGGTGGAGGACCTTTATAAATACAATCTGGCCCTTGACGGGGAGCTTTTGTTGCCCGACAGCTTGCAAAACGAGGCTTTCGTGCCAGGCTCCGAGAAATGGAAAAACGATGAAAACTACGGTTTTGGCTGGCGCATGAGCAAAGAACACCCCGACACTTATTTCCATTTCGGTTGGTGGAAAGGCTACCGTAGCCTCATCGTCCGCGAGGTGGCACACCGCCGTTTTCTCGCCATCCTGACCAATACTACAGTATTGATACCCAGCGAGGTGGTTTGGGATTTTGTGTCCGACACCACCGTGATGCTGCCCGAATCCATGCCCTGGACGGGGGAATAAAAAAAGCGCAAAATCCCCTTTAGGACTTTGCGCTTGATGCTTGTTTAGGGTTGTTTCTTATTTCACCACTAACTTGAATCCTACGCCATGCACATTTTGGATGTCCACATTGGGCTCATCCTTGAAGTATTTGCGCAGCTTGGTAATATAAACGTCCATAGAGCGGGCGTTGAGGTAGGAATCCTCTTTCCAAATCTGTTGCAAGGCTTTGGAACGCTCCATGGTGTTGCCCATGTTTTCGCACAACAGCAGCAGCAAGTCGGACTCTTTTGAGGTGAGTTTTTGGACCTCGTCGCCTTTGATGAGTTCGTGCCTAAGCGCATTGAACGAAAATTGGCCCAATTGGAAGAACGAAGGTTGTGCTTGGATATGCATGCATCTGCGATGGATAGCTTTCATGCGGGCCAACAGCTCATCCATGCTGAATGGCTTAGTGATATAGTCGTCGGCACCCAATCTGAAGCCTTCCAAAATGTCGTCGTGCTCTTTCTTTGCCGTGAGGAAAACGAGCGGCATTGACGGGCTAATGGCTTTGATTTGTTTAGCTAAGGCATAGCCATCCATGACGGGCATCATGATGTCGGTGATGCAAAAATCGAATTCAGCATGGTTGAAAGCGTTCCATGCTTCTTGTCCGTTGGGACATAAAGTTGTAATAAAACCATTGGCATCCAAAAAGGCTTTGAGAATCATTCCCAAGCTCTTGTCATCTTCTGCCAATAAAACCTTGATCTGAGACATAAACGATTAACTAAAAATAAAAATGACAAAATAAAAATTTATTCTGTTCAACTAATGAATAAATGTGTAAAATTATTGTGCAAAGATAAGAAAAAAAGCATATTGTCGAACGGAAAAGAATTAAAATTTTTACAGATGTTCCCACTTTTTGTTTTATCTTCGCAGCATTATTAATTCTTAAACATTATGAAAATAGACCTTACACACGTTCAGCCTTATCTGAACAACGACCTCAAAGAAAAGTTAGAATCAAGAATATCAAGTGTTTACAAGATGGTTTACGAAAAGACTGGCGTGGGAAACGACTTTCTCGGCTGGGTGAACCTGCCTTCTGAAATTGATGAAAGTTTGCTAGCCGACATCGAAAAGACCGCCGCTGTGTTGCGCGAAAAGTCAGAAATCTTTGTCGTCATCGGCATCGGAGGTTCCTATTTGGGCGCCCGTGCTGTCATCGAAGCCTTGCAAAACCACTTTGCTCCGTTGATGGGCGACAAGCCTCTCGTTGTCTATGCCGGTCACAACATGAGCGAGGATTACCTCCACGACTTGATGGCTGTGTTGGACAAGAAAGACTATTCGATGGCTGTCATTTCCAAGTCGGGCACGACGACGGAACCCGCCATCGCTTTCCGCATCCTGAAGCAACACCTTATTAATAAGTACGGCGAACAGGAAGCTGCCTCGCGCATCGTCGCCATCACCGACAAGGCCAAAGGTGCCTTGAAACAATTGGCCAACGTGAAGGGCTACAAGACCTATATCGTTCCCGACGACGTGGGTGGCCGTTTTTCGGTGCTCACCCCCGTGGGTTTGCTGCCTATCGCTATGGCGGGCATCGACATCCGCGCCTTGGTGAAGGGAGCCGTTGAGATGGAAAAGCATTGCAAGGCCAACCCGACCATCGACAATCCCGTCTCACAATATGCTGTGGTTCGTCAAGCCTTGTATGTCCAAGGCCTGACCAACGAAATCATGGTGAACTACGAGCCGCGTCTGGTGTATTTCAGCGAATGGTGGAAACAGCTCTATGGCGAAAGCCACGGCAAGCAGCATAAGGGCGTGTTCCCCGCCTCGGTCACCTTCAGCACCGACCTCCATTCCATGGGTCAGTACATCCAAGACGGTCTGCGCAACCTCTTCGAGACAGTGATTTCTGTAGAAAACTCCAACCACGAACTCCGTATCCCGATGGAAAACGAAGACCTCGACCAGCTAAACTATATCGCTGGCAAGCGCATCTCCGAAGTGAACCACAAGGCGGAACTGGGTACCGTTTTGGCCCATGAGGACGGTGGTGTACCGAACATTCGCATCGTCATCCCCGAGGTCTCGGAGAAGGTGCTCGGCGAGCTGATTTATTTCTTCGAAATGGCTTGCGCCGTCAGTGGCTACATGCTGGATGTGAATCCTTTCGACCAGCCTGGCGTTGAGGCATACAAGAAGAATATGTTTGCGCTCTTGGGTAAGAAGGGCTTTGAAGAACAGACAGCTATGCTTAACAAACGCTTATCTTGAATGCTGAATGTGGAATGCTGAATGCTGAATGAAGAATGAAGAATGATTAAAATTGAATGAGATGGAAGATAATGTCATAAAGAGGAAAAGCAGGGATTTTGCCATTGAGATTATCAGGACATACCAATGGTTATGTGAAGAGAAGCATGAGTTTGTTATGTCTAAGCAGGTTTTGCGTTCTGGGACTAGCATTGGAGCCAATGTGGCAGAAGGAGTTAGGGCACAAACCAAGCCTGATTTTTATGCCAAAATGAGCATTGCTTTGAAAGAAGCAAGTGAAACCAGTTATTGGCTTGACATTATCCATGCCACAGATTACCTTCCTGACGAAATGTTTAATAATCTGAACGACAGATGTGAAGAGCTACTAAGCATCCTAACAGCTATAACAAAAAACCAGCATAAATAATCTGCATCGCTTCGCGTCATTCAGCATTCAGCATTCATAATTCAGAATTATTTAGTATTTTTGCAGCCCAAAATCAATAGTAACATCTGAAATGGACGTACCTAAAGACGACGACGTAAACTCACAGTTTACCTTCACCTACGACGACATCAAAGGCACTGTGCATGTGGTAGACCACCTCACAGGCGAAGAATATGACCTCTTGAAGGAAGACACCGGCTGGTTTGATGCCGAATTCAAATTTGATGTTTAAAACATGTAGAGACGTGCCGTGGCGCGTCTCTAC
>LXOW01002372.1_pt1 | contig 10674 bp, 5 predicted proteins | sample 1368591 | NCBI WGS metagenome assembly LXOW01 (sample SAMN04884650, study PRJNA319009) | bovine gut metagenome | isolation source: Cow rumen | host: Bos taurus | place: Italy: Legnaro (PD) | collected 2014-07-09
GCCCTCATGACAGCCATCGGGGTACATGCTAAGACTATCTACGTGTCCACCTCCTTTCATGAGCCAGCCACCGACGGCCTGCGTTTTATCTATAGTCATGACGGTATCAGATGGGACAGCATACAGGGCGTATTCCTGCGCCCGGAGGTGGGGCTGCAGAAGGTGATGCGCGACCCCTCCATCGTGAAGGGTCCCGACGGGGTGTTCCACCTGGTGTGGACTTCATCGTGGCGGGGCGACCGGGGCTTCGGCTACTCATCGTCGAAAGACCTCATCCACTGGACGGAGCAGCGCTTTGTCAGCACCGGCATGGACACCACGACGGTGAACACCTGGGCACCGGAACTGTTCTACGACGATGTGAAACGGCAGTTCCTCATAGTATGGGCCTCGTGCGTGCCCGGACGGTTCCCCGACGGACAGGAAGACCACAAGAACAACCACCGCCTGTACTACATGACAACCAGGGACTTCCGCCGCTTCTCCAAGGCACAACTGTTCTATGAGCCGGGCTTCTCGGCCATCGACGCCACGCTGGTGAAACGCGGCAAGCAGGACTACGTGATGGTGGTGAAGGACAACACGCGCCCCATGCGCAACATCAAGGTGGCGTTTGCAAGGTCGCCCTACGGACCGTGGAGCAAGGCCTCGGAGCCGTTTACGGAGAGTTTCACCGAGGGACCGAGCACGGCAAAGGTGGGCGACTGGTGGTACATCTACTACGACTCGTACCGCCACAGGATCTACGGTGCCCACCGCACCAAGGACTTCAAGACGTTCCAGAACCAGACGGGGACGGTCAGCTTTCCCGTAGGCCATAAGCACGGCACGGTGTTCATGGCTGACGAGAAACTGGTGGAGGGACTCATGAAATACAACAGCGACGTGGTACACTACAGCGGAAAGACGATAGCACGACCGGAACGCCACGACGGCGGCCTGAAACCCGTGGTGGGCGTGCATAGCATACAGACCATGCGCGGCGAGAAGCCATGGACCTACAACCACCAGCCGATGATGTCCTACTGGAACGGCCGGTTCTACATGCACTACCTGACAGACCCGCGCCACGAGCACGAGGCACCGGGCAAGACGATGCTGCAGACATCGGAAGACGGCTACACGTGGACGGAGCCGGTGGAACTGTTTCCGGAATATCCTGTGCCCGAGGGCTGGGTGAAAGAGGGGAAGGACTTTCCGGCGGCCCACAACCTGAAGGCGGTGATGCACCAGCGGGTGGGCTGGTACGTCAGCGGCGCTTCGCGCCTAATGAATAAAGAAAACGGCGCTTTGCGCCTAATGAAGAATGAAGAAAGAACAAAGAATGGTGAAAAACTGTTGGCCACGGGCAACTACGGTATCTGCCTGACGATGAAGGACGACCCCAACGACGGCAACGGCATAGGGCGCGTGGTGAGAGAGGTGAGGAAGGACGGCAGTCTCGGCCCCATCTACTTTGTCTATTACAACCACGGTTTCTCAGAGAAGAACACCCTCTATCCTTATTATAAGCGGTCGAAGGACAAGGCCTTTGTGGCAGCCGTCGACGCGATGCTGGCCGACCCCATGCAGCGCATGCAATGGGTGGAGGAGGCCGACCGCGGCGACAAACTCATCCCGCTGCACAAGCCCTACAAGGCCTTCGCGGGCTATACCCTGCCCGACGGCCGGAAGGTGGCGCTGTGGAAGCATGCCGTGACGAGCCTCTCGGCCGACGGCGGCAACACCTGGCGACTGGTGAACGTCGACGGCAAACTGGGATGCGACCGCGCTCCCGGGTTCGTCAACTCGAATGCGAAGATCTGGGGACAGCGGCTGACGGACGGCACCTACGCCACCGTGTATAACCCTGCGGAATACCGCTGGCCGCTGGCTATCAGCCTGTCTGCCGACGGTTTGGACTACACCACGCTGAACCTCATCAACGGCGAGGTGACACCCCTGAGACACGGCGGACAGTACAAGAGTTACGGGCCGCAATACGTGAGAGGCATCCAGGAGGGCAACGGCACACCCAAGGACAGCGACCTCTGGGTGACCTATTCTAATAATAAGGAAGACCTGTGGGTGAGCCGCATCCCCGTGCCGGTGCGCCAGAATGCCACCACCCATGCCAACTGCACAAGGGGACAGTCCCCGTGTGCACTAAGTGACCTGACAGACTGGAACCTGTATATACCGCTATGGTGTCCCATCGGCCTGAAGGACGGCGTGCTGACACTCTCCGACGGCGACCCCTACGACTATGCCAAGGCAGAGCGCATGATTCCCGCCACGAAGGAACTGGAGGTGGAGTTTGACCTGAAGGTAGGACAGACGACGCACGGCGAACTGGACATTGAGTTTGCTGACGACGGAAACGTCTGCTCACGCATCGTGGTCGACTCCACGGGAACGATTCGGGTGAAGGGCGGCGCACGCTTCGGTACCATGCTGAAGACATACGAGAAGGACACCACCTACCATATCAAGGCCGTACTGTCGTGCTCGCTACACCGCGCCGTCTACTATGTGAACGGCAAGAAGGCCTGCGTGAGACAGTTTGACACACCCGTGGAGAGCATCTCACGACTCGTGTTCCGCACAGGAATGCTCTTCGACAAGCCCGACATGAACACCCCCGCCGACCAGGACTTCGACATGCCCCGTGCCGATGAACGCGACCCCGTGGCCAGTTTCGCCATCTCGAAGGTGGTGACAAGACCGCTGGATACGGAGGTTGGCGGCGCCGTGCTCAGATACGATGACTTTGCCCACTATGCCGCACACTTCAACACGATGGAGGACGAGAACATCGTCACCACCATCCCCAACGCCGCCTCGTCGGAGTGGATGCGCCAGAACATCCCCCTCTTCGACTGTCCCGACGAGCAGATGCGCGAGATGTACTACTACCGCTGGTGGACGCTGCGCAAGCATATCAAGCGCACACCCGTGGGCTATGGCATGACGGAGTTCCTCGTTGATCGCTCCTACGCCGACCGCTATAACCTGATAGCCTGTGCCATAGGGCACCACATCATGGAGAGCCGCTGGCTGCGCGACACCACCTACCTGCACCAGATACTGCGCACCTGGTACTACGGCAACGACGGACAGGCGATGACGAAGATGAACAAGTTCTCGTCGTGGAACCCCGCCGCCGTCTACGAGATGTGGAAGGTGCAGGGCGACACCGCCTTCCTCTTCTCGCTGAAGCCACGCCTGGAAGAAGAGTATGCCCGCTGGGAGCGCACCAACCGTCTGCCCTCGGGCCTCTACTGGCAGGGCGACGTGCAGGACGGCATGGAGGAGAGCATCAGCGGCGGCCGGAAGAAGCAGTATGCACGCCCCACCATCAACAGCTATATGTTCGGCAACGCCAAGGCCCTGGCAGCCATGACCCGCATGACGGGTGAGACAGCCAAGGCCACACAGTATGAGCAGAAGGCCGACACGCTGCGACAGCTCATTGAGACCCGGCTGTGGAACGCCGACCACCAGTTCTTTGAGACCCTCCGCGACGACTCTTCGGCGAATGTGCGCGAGGCCATCGGCTATATCCCCTGGTACTTCAACCNNCTTCAACCTGCCGGCTCCGGGCTCAAAGTATGAGGTGGCGTGGCAGCAGCTGACCGACGAGGAAGGCTTTGCGGCACCCTACGGACTGACCACGGCAGAGCGCCGCCATCCACAGTTCCGCAGCCACGGCGTGGGCAGGTGTGAGTGGGACGGCGCCGTCTGGCCCTTCGCCACCTCGCAGACGCTGACTGCACTGGCGAACTGGGTGAATGGAAGCCCCTCCCCTAACCCCTCCCCTGTAGGGAGGGGAACTGAGGACTTTTCCCCTGTAGGGAGGGGGACAGAGGTGTTCTTCCGCCAGATGGAGCTCTACGTCGAGAGCCAGCACCACCGCGGACGGCCCTACATCGGCGAGTACCTCGACGAGAAGAACGGCGCCTGGCTGATGGGCGACCGTGAGCGCAGCCGCTACTATAACCACTCTACCTTCAACGACCTGGTGATAACGGGCATCTGCGGGCTGCGTCCGCAGGCTGACGGCAGTATCGTGGTGAACCCCCTGGTACCGCAAGACCAATGGGACTACTTCTGTCTCGACGGTGTCTGTTATCGTGGTCATGTGCTCACCATCATCTGGGACTGTGACGGACAGCGCTATCACCAGGGCACAGGACTGACGCTGATGGTTGACGGTAAGACAGTTGCTAACAGAAAAGACATTGGACTATTGAAATATGAATAAGACAAAGCAATACCTGTGGAGGGTAATAGGTGTTTTACCTTTTTACCTTTTTACCTTTTTACCTTTAAGCGCCCAGACCTACGAGACACAATACCGGCGTCCCGTGAACGACGTGATGAAAGATGTCGCCACACGCTTCGGCGTGAAGTTCAAGTTCGACAAGAATGTCGACACCGTCGGCGTCACGCTGACCTATGCCGACTTCCGCATACGTCCCTACTCGCTGGAGCAGACGCTCGACAACATCTGCAAGCACTTCGACTGGAACTGGTGGAAACAGAGCGGCAACCTCTATAAGATCAAGGTGTACGAGTACCCACGCCGCCATGAGGACGAGGGACGGCAGATGCTCGACTACCTCTCGTCGTTGTATAGCAACAAGGAGCAATGGGAAGCGCGTCGCGCCATATTAAAAAAAGAGGTACGCGAACGGTTGGGAATCGATGCCTTCCTCGACTCCTGCGTTCAGGACGCCAAGCCCATCCTTTCGAAGGTCTGCAAGCACAACGGCTATACCACGCAGAACATCTGCATCGAGCTGACGCCGGGACAGCATGTGTTTGGCACGATATACGCTCCCTTGGAGCTAAAGAAAAAAGAAAAAAGAAAAAAGAAAAAATATGCACTGATAGTCTGTCCCGACGGCCACTGGCCCTCGCGTTATCGCGACGATGAGCAACAGCGACTAGGCACACTGGCACGGATGGGAGCCGTCTGCGTGGACTTCGACCTCTATGGTTGGGGCGAGAGCGAAAAGGAGGTAGGCAAGGAGGCTCATCACACCAGTCGTGCTCACGTCTATCAGGCCGCCTGCGGCTACGTGCTGCTCGACTACATGCTGACCCACCGCAAGGACATCGACCCAGAACGCGTCGGTGTGATGGGCGGCAGCGGCGGCGGCACGCATACCGTCCTGCTCTCCCTGCTCGACGACCGCGTGACGGCCTCAGCCCCTGTGGTGCATCTGGCTTCGCATTTTGATGGCGGCTGTCCCTGTGAGAGCGGCAAACCCGTACAACTCGCTGCCGGCGGCACCTGTGAGCCGGAACTGGCTGCTGCCATGGCCCCCAAGCCCATGCTCATCGTGAGCGATGGCGGCGACTGGACCAGCAGCGTTCCCACGCTGGAATTCCCTTACCTGCAGCGTATCTACGGCTTCTACGGTGCCACTGATAACGTGTGCAACGTCCACCTGCCCGATGAGCGTCATGACTTCGGTGCCAACAAGCGCCAGGCGGTCTATGACTTCTTCATCCACGTCTTCCACCTGAACCGCTCCATGCTTGACGAAAGTAAAATAGAGATAGAACCCGATGATGCCCTGAAGTCGCTGTACAAATGACATTGAGGAGGCTCAACGACGAGTTGAGCCTTTTTTCTACTTAACATCCGCAAGCCTTATGCGTTTATAGCATAGAATGACCCAGCAAGAGTACGAACATATAGTCCCCAGGCTTCGCCCACGTCTGAAAGACATTGGACGACAATTCTTTGGCGATGAGGAAATGGCCGAGGACATTGCCCAGGAGACACTGATGCGGCTCTGGATGCTGCGTGAGCGTATTGAACCGCAATTGGACATCGAACCATTGGCAGTCCGTATGGCTAAGAACTTGTGTGTCAGCGAGTGGCGAAAGCAGAAAGTGAGACAGGGAAACGCACTGCAATCAGAACCCACGACTCAAGAGGACATTCTACACTATGTGGAACAGAAGGAAGAAGTAGCAAGACTGCTAAAGGCAGTCAACCAGCTGAAACCCGCTGAACAGCGTCTGTTCCGTATGCGCCACGAGGCAGAGATGGATATTCAGCAGATTAGTGCTGTGACAGGTATTGGCGCACGCTCAGTCAGTGCGATGCTGAGTTCGGCGAAACGTAAACTATTGGACATACTAAACCCGAAAGGAGGCTTATTATGAAGAATGATGTTATTGAAAAACTGCTAAACGAGCAGACCACACCCGACGAAGAGCGACTGATAGCACAAATGTTGCGACAGGAGAATATGGAGTCGTGGCTCACAGAAGACGAGACGGCTGAGTACGACCGTATCGTCAGTCATCGCAGCGCCAAACTCCGCCTACTGCGTTGGGCTGTAGCCGCAGCGATAGCCATCTTTCTGATTGCTGGCGCTGCAATCCTCTGGCCCCAACAGACATCTGAACTCCAGATTGCAGCAACGGACGTAGCCATTGACAACAAACCTGCCGACATCAAGCAACCGGCTTTAGTGTTCCCAAAGGAAGTCCAAAAGGCTGCCAGAAAGGAGAAAAAAAACGTAAGACACCGTCAGGCATCCACAACCGACAGTCTGCAATACTACATCGCCCGTCTGGAGAAGGAACTGGAGAACGTCAACGAGAGTACCTACACTGCCAAGGCCGAAGAGGTGCTGCGTGCGGATGCCCGACTGCAGCGACTGGTTCAGCGTATCATGATGGGTGAACTGACCAAGGACGACATGCCGGCAGAGGCCCTGAATACGAACCAAGCAACGGAGGAACAGCCATGAGACGTCTGATATCAGTTATAGGTATAGTGATGACGGCGCTATGCGTCGGTGCGCAGACCGTCAAAACCTTTGGCGACTTGCGCGCCAAGGTGCTCCATGCGGGTCAGAAACTGACAGGTCAGAACACCACCAATGACCAGGCTGTTGCCATCATCGTGCGCGAATTGGCTAACAACTATCAAGGTCGGCTGTCGCGCCAACAGTACCAGGAACTTAAGGACACCATTGAAGGGATGCGCAAACGATTTGCCCAGGACATTTGGCGAACGGTCTTTAACAGTGCCATTGGTACGTTGCAAGCAAAGACCGATACGCTCGACATTCAGCAGCGTATCCTGAACTACTACCGCAAGGTGCCGCAAGAGCAGATTTATGTGCATACCGACCGTCCTTATTATGTGCCAGGCGATACCGTATGGTTCCGTGCCCACCTGGTGGATGCCGTCACGCATACCCCCATCAGCCGTTCGCGCTACGTCTATGTGGAACTGCACGACCAGCAGGCAGATACACTCCTACAGCGCATCATCATGAAGTGCGACAGCGACGGTGTCTTTGCCAATGCCCTTGTCTTGCCCCGTGAAATGACGGGAGGCTGCTACATCCTTGCGGCCTATACCCAATGGATGCGAAACTTCCCTGCCGAGCGGTTCTTCTATAAAGCCATAAGGGTGGTTGGAGGCCCAAGCGGGACGAAATCTGATTCCGAAGTGGGCGGACTGCCCGTGCGCAAGGGACGGACTGCTCGTGCGCAAGGGACGGATTCCACGCTGGGATTAGGACAAAGAAAAGGACACTTACTTATCCAGTTGAACAAGGCTACCGACGAGCCTCTCTCTTGTGTGCTATACGGCAGTGGCAATCTGATCGTGACCGACTACACGCCAGGCAAGGTGTTGCGCATCGACAGCCAGACGTTACGTCCAGGGAGCCTCAGCGTGGCAATGGTGAACCGAGAGACGGGGGCTATCACTGCCGAGCAGCAGACCACCATCGGGGGTGCTGTACCTCAGGTGACCATCAGCAGCAAGGCCAGCACGCAGAACGCCCCTATGCAAATAGACATCGACCTGGCCGGTGCTGACGGCACACCGCTCCACAGCAACTTCTCACTCTCCGTGACCGACTACGACGTGGTGAAGCCCGACACCATGCAGCCATCCATCGACCAGTATCTGAACCTGCAGCCCGCTGACTACTCGCTGGACAAGATACTCAGCGGCACATTCCCCGCCATTGACTATGGCTTCGAGACTCAGCAACTGATAACAGGGCGCATCAAAGGTACGCTACTGTCGCACATCAAGAATCCTCACCTATGGGTGCTCAACTGTAATACCGGCGAACGGAAGGAATTCGAGCTAGGCGACAGCACCCGCTTCGCGCTGGCTGTCGACAACCCCGAGGGGACAGTATTCACCCTTGAGGGTACACGAAGTAAAGGTGGCAAGACATTCACAGAACTGAAGGTGGACTCCGTCAGTTACCCCAAGATAAGTCCGCCCCACTACACTTTCGCGCAAGACGTTGACCTCAGTGCCTTCCAAGCACAGGCTCAGTTAGAGCTGATGTACAACCGGCAGGACTACATCAAACTGCCCGAGGTGGTCAAGACGGGCAAGAAGCCCCAACCGCTGAAGAGCAACTACATGGGCTTAGAGGCTCCACGAGGCTATCAGGTGGGCGACCCCCGCATCGACCATGCCGTCACTATGCAGCAACTGCTTTTACAGCTCGGCATGCGTTTCGAGACCAATTCCGAAGGCGACCAGTATATCACCACTCCCGACCGTGCCGGCGTGCTAGTGTATCTTGAAAATTTCATGGTACCCATTGACGAGCACTACAACATCCTGTTGTTGCCGCCTACCGACGTGCGCTCCATAGAATACTTCACACCCAACAATGCCATCAACGGGTTCTTCGGCGTACGGCCCAAATCATTTACAGGCAAGGTGCCAGGCGTGCTGTTCATCTTTTTGAAGGACGGCTCCGAAATCGCTCGGGCAAGAGGGATGGATATTCCCTCCGTAGCCACCGTCCGGCAACAGGGCTACCGCCGTCCCGTCAAGTTCTACTCGCCGCAATACACCAATCCGTCCGACAATATCCGCCCTGACCACCGTACCACCCTCTACTGGAACCCGAAGGTCGAGACAGATGCCGACGGTCACGCCACCGTCCTCTTCTATGCCTCGGACGTGTCCAAGCGCTACCTAGTCACGCTGGAAGGTGTCAGCGATGATGGAATAATCATTCAAAAAAATGTGATTATTGAATAATTCTTATTAGACCATAAAATGTGGCCGATGGCTGGTGACAAATAAACGGAACAAACGTCTTTATATGTAAAGATAAAGACGATGAAGAGAGTATTTAGTACAATCATGTTGTTGGCGGTGGTGCTGACAACTTCTGCCTACCGCCTCTGGTACGACAAGCCTGCCATGACGTGGACGCAGGCGCTGCCCGTGGGCAACGGCGTCATCGGGGGCATGGTGTTCGGCACACCAGCCGTTGAGCGCATACAGCTGAACGAGGAGACCATCTGGGCAGGACAGCCTAACCAGGTGCTGCACCCCGAGGCCAAGACCACACTGCCACAGGTGCGGCAGCTCATCTTCGAGGGGAAGTACAAGGAGGCCGAGGCACTGGCCAACGCCAAGGTGATGCCCATGGGGGCTGAACAGAACAGGGGTATGCCCTATCAACCCTTCGGCGACCTGTATATCGCCATGCCCGGTCATGCGTCGTACAACGACTACGAGCGGTGGTTGGATATCGACAACGGCAAAACCGTTGTCTGCTATACGGTGGACGGCGTGCGCTATGAGCGCGAGGTCATCACCCCGTTGGGAGGCCACCCGGTCATTGCCGTCCGTCTGACCGCCAGCGAGAAAGGCAGAATCACGTTTACTGCCAACATGACATCACCGCACGAGAACGTGCTCATAGGGACCGACCCCACCCCTTGCCCCATTCCCGCTGACGCGCCTACCCGTAGCCTTTCCCCTTTAGGGGCGGGGAGCGGCTGCGCCGTGCTGCAAGGCGTGTCGTCTAAGCATGAGAGTCTGAAAGGTAAGGTGCGCTTCCAGGGACGCATGGCCGTGCAGACCGTCGGTGGAACGACTGCCTGCCATGATGGCGTCATCAGTGTGACCGGTGCCGACGAGGCCACGCTCTTTCTCGCCATCGGCACCAACGTCAAGAGCTACAACGACATCGGCGGCGACGAGGTGCAACAGTCGCGTGAACGGCTCAGCGACGCCATGAGCCTGGGCTACCAGGCGCTGAAAGCCCTGCATGAGCAGATCTATCACAAATACTACGACAGGGTGAAGCTCGACTTAGGCCCCGACCGTTACAACAAAGTGCCAACAGACCAACGCATTGAACAGAACTCCTCCCCTACAGGGGGAGGCCGGGAGGGGGCCGACAACCACCTCGTTGCCACCTACTTCCAGTTTGGCCGCTACCTGCTTATCTGCTCGTCGCAGCCGGGCAACATGAACCCCGCCAACCTGCAGGGCATCTGGAACGACAAGATGTTTCCCTCGTGGGACTCGAAATACACCACGAACATCAACCTTGAGATGAACTACTGGCCGTCGGAGGTCTGTAACCTCACGGAGATGAACGAGCCGCTGTTCAAACTCATCCGCGAGGTGGCTGAGACGGGACGTGAGACCGCCCGCGACATGTATGGCGCCGACGGCTGGGTGCTCCACCACAACACCGACCAGTGGCGCATCACCGGTCCCGTAGACCGTGCACAGACGGGACTATGGCCTATGGGGTCGGCCTGGCTCTGTCGTCATCTGTGGGAGCACTATCTCTTCACGGGCGACAAGGCATTCCTGCGTGAGATTTTCCCCATCATGCTCGATGCCGCCCGCTTCTACAGTCAGACCTTGGTGAA
>LXOW01171754.1_pt2 | contig 10674 bp, 8 predicted proteins | sample 1368591 | NCBI WGS metagenome assembly LXOW01 (sample SAMN04884650, study PRJNA319009) | bovine gut metagenome | isolation source: Cow rumen | host: Bos taurus | place: Italy: Legnaro (PD) | collected 2014-07-09
ACTTGATTAAGCTGATTTATGATAACAAATCAACTCGAAACGTTAGTGTAGATTTGACACCTTCTACAATTACTAAAGACACTGCAAACTATTTCTTCTTTGGTGATGTTAGCGAAGGCGCAACTAACGAAGGAACTTACATTACTAGCATCAATGGTTACACTGATAACGTAATCGTCATTAATCGCACTAGTGACAATACTAAGGTTGCAAATGGTGTTCGTCCAGATATTCTAATGAGTGAAGCATACATTCGTTCTGCTTTGACTGTTAGCATGTGTGTTGAAGACGATGATGCCACTGAATCAGATTTGAAAAAATCTAGTAAAGTTACTGTAAAAGAAGTTACAGAATTATCAGATGGACGTATTCAAATTATTTTGAATGATGGTGATTATTCTGACTTATTTGAAAACGTAACTGCATCAAACAAAGGTATTTGGATTGGAATTAACAACGTTGTAAATCAATTCTGGAAAGGTACTCCTACTGCTGGTACAGGTAAAGATGCTTTAGATAGTTATATAGCAGCTAACTACGAGTCAGAACGTACGCATGGTACTACTCAAACACCAGTTGTTAGACCTTACATGGTAGAAACTTATGCAGTTGATCGTAATCAAATTAGCGAAAGATTGGTTGACCAAGTAAGACAAACGAACAAATATTCGCTGAATGCTTTAAATGAAAAATCATTCAACTTCATTGTTTGTGATGCAAACATCGATGATGGTACTTACACTGACATGTATAAGTGCGTAAAGTACATTATTGAAGATTCAATCTTAGATGATAACAACAACATTGTAAACTACACATTACCTAACGAAATTTCAGTCGTAAGAGTAATGTTGAACTACACATACGGAAGATAATAATGAGTAGCATAAGCAAAGCTGTAGAACTAATTCGTGTTAAGCGTAAAACTGACGACAAAGAAGTATATGTAGTAAAACAGCAAAATAATAGCAATATCATTTTGCCGCATGAAAGAACAAGTTTGCCACCTATCACGTTTTACGCAAATATGTACGAATTGTTCAATATTTACGCAGAAGTGAATAGTAGCTATAAGTACGTTGAACTGTGTATTACAGATCGTTTCACAATGAATAGCTACAAAAAGCAAATAGAATTAACAACTACTAATAGTGAAGCGTTTTGTTTAATTGACAATACACACATTTTAGTAAGTAATGCGTTAACTAACGGTGTTCATCGTGTAAATGTATGTGTACCAGTAACAGATGTTATGTGTGGAAACATATATGCGTTATTTTACGATTCTGAATCTGAACGTGATAAATACACACCACCAATTATTGTCGACGTGAACAACGCTCCAAGCGTTTATATGAATGACATGTATAAGTGGCATCCACACAATAATTCTACTGCAACTGATCCGGATAACGTCTTTAATGATAAATTTGGTGAATTCTGGGATGCTGCGCAAGGTAAAAGAGATGTACCTAACGTAGGTCGTACAGATGTTCTAAGTGCAGGTACAGCAGATTCAGATAGTTACAATGATTTTCTTGGACAAGATCGTTTAATTACAAACGGTATTCGTTATTGGTCTGAAACTGATTCGCCAAATAATACATTGGAATCATTGAGTGGACATCCAATGTATAATGTAATTTTTGAAACATTTGTTCCTAAACAAATTACAGACTTATACGGAGATAAGACNNATTACAGACTTATATGGAAATAAGACTACGAATGCGATAGTTGGTTTTACACCAGTAGCACTTCATAAAGAAACATTAGGCGAAAACTGTTGTGCATATTTGACTAATTCTGCAGATTATTCAACTAATATAGAAAGTAAAGATGACGCATTCAATATTAGAATTGTGCAAGTAACATCTGATACAGATCCATCTCATACTGCAAAAGTATTAACAGCAGTCAGATATGGTACAGATGATTATACAATCACTGGTCACTATCAACGCTTTAATACATATCTTGGTTGTATTTCTGGTAAGAATGCAGAAGTAGGTTTATCTGATGGTAATGGAACGACATTTGATAGTCGTCCTACTGATGATTGGTTTAGAAATCATACTATGTTCCATGCAGACTTCGAGTTGTCCGGCATAGATCCATATTGGATGGGAACTCCTCAGGACCCATAAAACTGCAACTTTCACAGTTAAAAATTTTTATTTATATTTTATATCGTCAGATAAAGAGAATATTGTTATAAACTGAAGATAATAAATAGAATATATTGAGGTTATTATGAGAGAAATTGAAGATAACAAAAATCTTACTCCACAAGATATTATTAACAATCCTTCATTACAAACTGCAAAGAAACGTGATGGAATCTTGCTAGATAAATCTATGCTGCCATCTAATGGAGTGTTCTATCCGAATGATATTTACGTTACTCCATTTACAGGTATGGACTTGAAAGATTTGACCAACATTGAAGGAAGTGTAAATCAGGTTCTTTACAAAATTTTGAGTAAGCGTGTTCAAGGTGTTGAAATTGCTGATATTCTCACTAATGATAAGCTTTGGTTTATTTATTATATCAGAAATATCACTTATAAGAATCGTCCAATTCAAATCAAATGTACTTGTCCAGAATGTGGTGCACAGTCTCTACATGAATTTACGTTTGAGAAGTTGAATGTAGAACATTACAACAATCATTTGCCTTCGAAACAGTTGAAGATGCCAAATGAAGACATGGTCGAATTCACATTCCCAACAATTGGTACTGAAAACGCAATTGTTCGTTTGAAGAACAATCCTGCTAATATCGAACCTATTGATGATCAGTTCATGTTGCTAGCTAGCTACATCAAGACTATCAATGGTAAGAAACTATCTTTATGGGATGCATACAACTACGTTCAAGGTGTAGATGCTATGACATTCTGTTTCATTATCAATACTCTTGATAAGTATACATTCACTTGCGACAGAACAGCAGATTTTGTTTGTCCAGAATGTGGAGCTAAGTTATCTCCTATTATTGAAATGGATCAGGAATTCTTCATTCCTAAGCTATTTTAATTAACAGTTTATTANNGTATTAAACATTAAGAGGTAAAATTATGGCAGGCTCAGTAGCTTGGAACTATCCTGGTATTGGCTTTAGCGAAATTGATAATTCTACCGTTGCAAATACCCAAATCGTTGATGGTGTTGGTGCTATTGTAATGGACGCTAACCAAGGTTATGTAAACCAGAGAATTTTAAGTACTTCTAGAAAGAAATTCCATGAACAGTTCGGTGATCAAGAAACATCCGAACATTACGGTCACTTTGCTGCAGACCAATTCTTGGCAAATTCTCCACAACTTTATGCAGTTCGTGCAACTATGGGTGATGAAGCTTATGGTTTCATTCAGTTCCCATACGATGACGCTGCTGCTAAGGATTGTAAAGTAACTCAATTGTTACAGCAATTCAACTATGTAGATAAGGAAGGAGAACCACAGATTAAGTTGCTTGATCCTATGAAAGGCGCTTTCGAGTTCGCAAACTTGTCTGCAGAAGGATGGAACACGGTAGATGGTCAATCATTATCAACAGAATCTCAGTACAATACAGCATTTTGCTTAGTCGATAACGGTTATGCTGCTATGTATCGCGATCTTCAGACTGATGCTGAAGAAGATTCAGTTCATATCTTTAGAGACGATGGTTCGTTCTTTAATGGAAATACATTCAACGTCAAAGATAAGACTCAAGAAGGTTATTACTACAAGATCATTGATGCAGACAATGATACTCAAAAACTATTTGTTAAAAAGCCAACTGGAAATGGCGATGCTTACTTAACAAGTGCAGCTGTTTTCTCATCTGTTGCTGATTACAATGCAGCAGGAAATACTGAATCTTATATGTTGGTTGCATATAAGAACGAAGCTACACCTGAAGGTGGAGACGTAAGTGGTAAGTATGTTGTAAGTGTTAACAAGAGCTTAATCCTTAACGGTAGAGAAGATTTTGCATTCGAAACAACTTTGAGTGCTAAAACTGCTGATCTTGGTGATACTACAGTTGATAAACTTTTGGCACTTGTTCAGAAAGAAAACGTAATTGAATACAAATCAAACGTTGTTAATGCAACCGTATTTGATTGGCAAGAAGAAAGCACAATTACAAACGAAATTGTTTATACTTCTGCAATTGAAAATGCTAAAAAGGTTAACGGTACACAGTTTAGAGAAATCACTGGTGCTCTATACAATCAGGCTCTAATTACTACTTCTGCTGCAAACACTATTGAAAACATCTACATTGATACATTAGATGATTTCTATACAAATGTTTCTGCTGAAGCTGGTACATTCTATAGCGAAGTTCTAGAAAAAGGTTTAGTTGTTCGCGAAATTAAAGATCTCGGAACAGAAGATCAAAAACGCTTTAAGAACATTGCATTGAATCTTTACGGTAAGGATGCAGCTGAAGTTTCTGATGAAAACTACAAGTTCGTTCAGTTACTTGACGCTCAGACATTGACTGTTTACGATAAGATCGTATTCAGCGTAAATCCTGAAGATGAAGATAGCAATAAGAAAGATGCAATCTTCAAGACAGATTCGATCTTTACAACTTATATTGATAGAGATTTGGCAATTAACGGACAGAGAGTTACAAAGTCTTGCTACGTTATCCACTCACCAGAACCTATCAATGAACCATGGCAGTTCGATAAGGACAATACTACCGATGATCCAGAAAAGATCAAGAGATTGACTGCTTATCCTTCTTCGGAAGTATTCACAGATCCAACTGGCATCTATAAAGATGGTTACACAAAGACTATCTTGACTTTGGACGAACCAGGTAACGGTGATATTGAACGTTATCAGTCTAACCAGAACAACCAATTGGTAATTGCTGCTGTTGGTCCTGGTGAATACGGTAACAACATTGGTATTTCAATCATCACTCCTGCAGTTGCTGGAAATGCAGCTCTTGAAAATCAACCTGCTGCATTCGACTGGAAATACAGCTTCGATGATGAAGACTTGGTTGATGATGATTGGATGAAGAATCCAACTTACAAAGTTAACCCAAATAACTTGATTTGGAAGAAAGTTTACAAGATTAACGTCTACGTAAAGACAAAGAGCCAGCAAGCTTCTGTTTGGGGTTCTGGTCTTGATGCATTAGTAAGAGAACCTGTTGAATCCTTCTTGGTATCTAACGATCCAACTGTTAAGGATGGCAATGGTAACTCAATGTATGCACCATACGTAATTAACGGTCAGTCTAAGTACATTTACGTTTCTTTGAACTCTGTTTCTGATTCTAGAACAGCAACTGGTAAGTATGCAATGCCAAAACAGACATACAGCATCTATCAGTTAACTGGTGGTAAGAATTCTGCAAAGCATACAATCAAAGAAAAGACTGCAGCATTATCACTATATGCTGACAGACAGAAATGTATGTTCGATGTTATCTTCAACGTTGAACCTATCGAATCATTCCAGTCTAAGGAAAAATACTCTCAGATGCAACGTAAGATTGCTGAAATTGCTTCTGATCGTGGTATTGACTTGGCATCGATTCAGGTAACATCTAAGGCTGCAAGAACAGGTTATAGAAGCTTGTCTGAAGGTAAGTTATTTACATTCAGCAATGGTTCTTACGTTGCTTGCATGGCTGGTTACGATAGATACTACGATAGTTACACTTCTAACTGGGTATACTTGCCTAAGTCTGTTGCATTAGCTTGTGCTTATGCTAGACGTTGGGTACTTGGTAAGCCTTGGGAAGCTCCTGCTGGTATCGATAATGGTACAATTGATTACAGTAACGGTCAGTTGTTGAAGCTCTCTGATCCAGAAATTGGACAGCTTTACGCAGCTCACATTAACTGTTCTAGATCTTGTGCTGGTCTTGGTGAAGTTATCTGGTGTCAGAAAACTGCATTGAAGAAAGAATCAGCCTTGAATAGAATTAACGTTCGTGGTTGTATCAACTATATCGAAAAGTATCTTGAACAGATGTTAATTCCATTCTTGTACAAGAACAACACATCTACTGTAAGAAGCAACATGCGTAATACAGTTGATTCGTTCTTGAGCACAATTATGGCTAACGGTGGTTTGCTTGCTAAGAGCGTACAGGTTATTCCAGATCCTAAGGACACACACTTAGTTTATGTGAATATCGCAGTTGTACCAGCCGAAGCAATCGAATTTATCCAAGTTAACATCACTGTTAACAGAAATAACAACACGATTACATTCGAATAATATAAACAACTTATAAACATTAAATGCAGCCATTTTATGGCTGCATTTTTCATAAATATTACATGCAAAAGTTAGATGAAACATCATTAGCTTTATTTAAAGACACTCNNATAGGATTATACAATTGTTACAGCGTTTAAATTTATTCACTGAATCAAAATCAGTAGACTTACCAGTTCTAACTGAATATAGAATGTTCACACCTCGAAATGAAGATGAAGATGCTAAGAAAGTTAGAGAAACTCAAAAGAAAGTTAGAGATGATCAAAGAGCATTACTTCTTCAGATTCAATTAGCTACTTTCGATTTAATCAAGGATTCTATTCTTGATAAAGTTCCATCTGCAAAATGGGTAGAATTCAAAAATGGTAACATTTACAAAGGTAAAATTACTTACGAAACAGGCGATAAAGGTGATGAAGCGCAGCTTTGGTTTAAAAATGATGGTTTAATTGTATGTAGTACTGAATTTGACCAAAAACGCACAAAATGCTATACAGATGCAGAAATTGATACATGGATTGCTGCACATCCTGAAGCAACACCAACTACTGGAACAAACATTACACCACAAAATGTTCAAGCAATAGCAGATAGTATTGTTAGAAATTATACTTCTACTAATGTTGAAGTAACTCCACTTAAAACTTTCAAAAAGCAGGATAAAGTTTTAGGCATTCAGAAAGTTTATATGCCTAGCATAGGTGATGTTGAAATTTGGTATAGATCTACGCAAGGTGTATTTTGTAAATCACAAGTAGGTTTCAAAGAGATTTTAACTGCAGAAAAGTTACATGAATATTTGAAAAACTTAATGAGTAGAAGAGGATAATATGATAATTGAATCAAAATACACTGATGTAATGTTAGATGGAATCTCGACCTATATTGCATCGACTAAATTAAAAAAGAGTGGTGTTCTATCATTTGATGAATGCGTTAAGTCATTGGCTGAAAGTACAGGCTTTGATGAAAATGATATTGCTGAATCTTTTGGCGAAATCATTGAAAGCGCATTAGTCGATGATTCTGAATGTCAAATCGATGAATCATTCTTAGATTTTCTTAACGAAGATGAAAATTTTAAACAAGCCGTAGATAAAGCAGAAAAAGAACAAAACGGTGGTCAGAAAGATGCATCAGCTATTGATAAACACAAAACTGATGATAAAAACGTTGGCAATGGACATAATAACAGAGTTTATTACGCATATTGTAATTTTAACGAAGGCAAAATGTTCATTTGTTCTAAGCTTAATCAGGAAGAAGGCGCAGTTGCAAATACATTTGCTAAGCTTGGTAATTTCTTAGCAACAGTCACTGCTCCCAGTTTCAAAGGCGGCATTTTAGTTGCTCCTATTTCGTTAGAAGTTGCTAGAAGTTTGTATGCTCACAAGAAAGTTAGATACTTGGATTTGACTAAAGAGCAAGCTAACAAACAACAGCAACAACAACAGCAACAGCAACAACAGCAAGGACAGCAACAGAAAGAACAAAAGTAATTATTAACATAGCTTTGTGATATGAGTATATTTGCAAGAGAGTATAACTCTGGTACCTTCGTGCCCAAAAATCCAGAGAAATGTTTCAACTATAATGGTCAATTTCCAGACGCTAAGCCTATTACTTTTAGAAGTTCATGGGAGCGTATAGTTTGTAATTTTTGTGACCAACAGGAAAACATTTTAGCATACGGGTCCGAAGTTCTTTCTATTCCATACTACAGTAAGACAGATAATAAAACCCACAAATACGTTACAGATTTTGTGATGGTTACTAGAAGTAAAGATGGATCGATACGTAAGTTAGTAATAGAAGTAAAGCCAGAAAGCCAAGCCGCAAGACTAGACGAGCATGGTAATTTAATCTTGCCACNNCAGCGAAGAATAAACACCTGGCATGAACGTTGTTCAGTTATCATACGAAACAATGAAAAGTGGCAGGCTGCTCGAGAATATTGTCATCGTCATGGTTACACATTTAAAGTGTTAACTGAGAAGGAATTGGGTATCTTGTGTGGTTAGAATCACAAACTTCATAAATAATTTTACTCAAAAATTATTATAATTGAATTGATATTATTATAAAAGACGTATAAAGAGGCATGTATGAAAATTCGTAAGCGTAATGGTAGTGAAGTTACATTTAACAAACAGAATATTGTTGAAGCTATTACGAGAGCAAACTCGAAGATCAGACTTGAAGATCGTTTGAGCGTCGGTGAAATTAAAGACATAGCTAAGCAAATCGAAGATAAATGTAAACAATCTACTGTAGCAATTCAAACTGATGATATTCAGAATTTTGTTGAAAAAGCTATTATGGCTGCAGGAAAGTATGATGTCGCAACTGCTTATATCGTTTATCGTTACCAGAAAGCATTAGATACAAGAAAGAACACTATCGATGATAGAGTTCTTTCGTTGTTAGGTGGTGATAATGAAGATATTCAGCAGGAAAATGCAAATAAGAATCCTAACATTCTATCAACCATGCGTGATTACATGGCAGGTGAAGTTTCAAAGGATCTTTCACAACGTTATTTGCTACCAGCAGACATCTACAAAGCACATAAAGACGGAATTATCCACTTCCATGACATGGATTATTTCGCAATGCCAGAACATAACTGTTGCTTAATCAATCTTGACGATATGTTGCAAAATGGTACAGTTATTTCTGGAAATACTATCGATAAACCTCACACATTTAAAACAGCATGTAATATCGCTTCTCAAATTATTGCACAGGTCGCATCATCTCAGTATGGTGGACAGACTATTACAGCTTCTCACTTGTCTAAATTCATTCCTGAAACAAGAGAATACTTTAAGCAGAAATATCCTACTTTGACAGCAGAACAAATTGAAGATTTGGTAAAGGACGATATTGAAGGTGGTGTTCAAACATTGCAATATCAGATTTTGACATTGCAGACTACAAATGGTCAAACACCTTTTGTTTCAGTATGTTTATATTTGAATGAAGCTGAAAATGAAGAAGCTAAGGAAGATCTAGCAAGAGTTATTGAAGAAATTCTTAAACAGCGTATGAAAGGTGTTAAGAATGAATCTGGTCAATACTACGCTAATCCATTCCCAAAACTTTTGTATTTCTTGGAAGAAGATAACATTACTCCAGATAGTAAGTACTGGTACTTGACAAGACTTGCTGCTACATGTACAACAAAGCGCATGGTACCTGACTACATTTCTGAAAAGATTATGAAACAACAGAAGATTTCTAAGAAAGGTGAAGAAGGTGATGCATATCCATGTATGGGTTGTAGAAGTTTCTTGACTCCTTATAGAGATCCAAAGACAAAACTACCTAAGTATTATGGTCGTTTCAACCAAGGTGTTGTAACTATCAATTTGCCAGATGTTGCATTGTCTGCTAAGGGTGATATTGAAAAGTTCTGGTTTATTCTTGAAGAAAGATTGGAACTTTGCCACCGTGCATTAAGACTTCGTCATGAACATCTTCGTGGTGTTAAATCTGACGTTGCTCCTATCTTGTGGCAGAATGGTGCATTTGCAAGATTGAAGAAAGGTGAAACAATCGATAATCTTCTTTATAACGGTTATTCGACTATCTCACTTGGATATTCTGGTTTGTATGAAACTGTTAAAGTTCTTATCGACAAGTCCTTAACTGATCCAGAAGGCATGGAACTTGGTAAGCAAATCATGCAGAAACTTAATGATAAGTGCAAAGCATGGAAGCAAGTAGAAAAAATCGATTACTCCGTTTATGGAACTCCAATCGAAAATACTACTGAAAAGTTTGCTAAGTCTCTACAGCGTAGATTCGGTGTCGTTCCTGGTATTACAGATAGAAACTACGTAACTAACTCTTATCACGTTCCTGTATTTGAAGAAATTGACGCATTTAAGAAGATCGATATTGAAGCTCAACTTCAGCCTCTATCTCCAGGTGGTGCAATTTCTTACATTGAAACACCAAATATGGAAAACAATGTTGAAGCTATCTTGTCTGTAATTCAGTACATGTATGACAAAATCATGTATGCTGAAATTAACACAGAACTTGATTGGTGCCATTGCTGTGGTGGAACAGGTACTATCGAAATGGTAAATGAAGATGGTAAGCTCAAGTGGCGTTGCAAGAACTGTGGTAATGAAGATATTTCCAAGATGAACGTTGTTCGTAGAATTTGTGGTTATCTCGGTAATGCAAATGCTATGAGTCAGGGTCGTATGGGTGATATTAAAGACAGAGTAAAACATCTATAATTTAATTCAAAAACTAAAAAGACGAGTACTAATCTACTCGTCTTTTTGTAATAAATATTAAAAATTAACGAGGTTTTTATGCTATTTTCAGAAAGCGAATTTAGAGATCCATCAACTTATGCTTCATTTTATTATCCACCTGAAGGTCCAGATACAGAACGTGAACAAAATGAAGC
>LXOW01439119.1_pt1 | contig 10670 bp, 10 predicted proteins | sample 1368591 | NCBI WGS metagenome assembly LXOW01 (sample SAMN04884650, study PRJNA319009) | bovine gut metagenome | isolation source: Cow rumen | host: Bos taurus | place: Italy: Legnaro (PD) | collected 2014-07-09
AGTGATGTATGTATGGTGCTGTGAAGATCATCCTTAAAATAAATTAAATATATATACATACAAACAAATTATAGAATAATTATGGCAGATATATTATCATTGTTTTCTGGTTGCGGAGGCCTTGACTTGGGGTTTGAACAAGTAGGCGACTATAGAACGGTGTGGGCTAACGATTTCAAACCAGAGGCATGCGAAACCTTCCGTCGTCATTTCGGAGACATAATAGTTGAAGGTGATATTGAGCAAATAAATCCCTACAATAATCCAGATATTCCTCATTGCGATTTGATTCTTGGGGGATTCCCTTGTCAGGACTTCTCAATTATTTGGAAACAACCTGGATTAAACGGAGAACGAGGAAACCTATACAAAAGCTTTCTCAGATTTGTTGATGCCAAAAAACCTCTAGCCTTTGTCGCAGAAAACGTAAAAGGTATCCTAACTGCAAACGGGAAACGAGCCATTCGACAAATAATTGATGATTTCCAAAACATTGAACCGGGATATGTTGTAATTCCTCATTTATATAATTTCGCAGATTATGGTGTTCCTGAGTTTAGGGAAAGGGTTCTTATCGTTGGCATCAGGTCAGATACAGGATTCAATTTCAGACATCCCCTGCCCACGCATGGCACAGGGGAAGGGCTACTACCATATGTTACAGTTGGAGATGCTTTTAAAGACGTTGAAAATGTTCCGAATAACAATGAGCATTTAAATATTACCGCCAGAACAGAAAAAGTAATTAGTCTCATACCTGAAGGAGGCAACTTTACTGCAATCCCTCCAGAAAGTCCTTATTATGTAAAGGGCATGATCAGCCATGTTTACCGCAGAGTAAAGCTAGACGAGCCATCAAAAACGATTATTGCGCAAGGTGGTGGGGGCACGTGGGGGTATCATTTCCCAGAAAATAGACCATTAACAAATAGGGAAAGGGCACGAATTCAATCTTTCCCTGACGATTTTATTTTTTATGGAAACACAACTGAAGTTAGGCGACAAATTGGGAATGCCGTGCCACCAGTCGGCGTCCATGCAATAGCAAATGCACTAAAACCATTGTTTAATGGTGACTATGAGCGTATTGATCTGGTTCAAAAATTGAACACATTAAGAAACATGCCATTCGAAGAACGTTACAAACTAATCATGCAATTGTAATATGGAACTATTAACAACAAAGAATCCAATGTTAAGGTCTATTAATGGCAAAAACATTGGTGATTACAGAGCATATCTTTTGCAGACTGCTTCCGAATTCAATATTGCCACAGGATTTGTTTCAAGCGAGTCATTGGTAGAACTACAAAGAATTGCTGACCTTCGCAAAGGAGAGCTCTCAATCAACTTATTCATTGGCATGAATTATTTAAGTGGTTTTACTCAATTACAATACAAAGTTCTAGAAAGATTGGACGAGTATTTCCGATTGAGCAAAACTGGTAATGTATACGTTTCCCCAAAGGCTCTTTTCCACGGCAAGATGTACTCCTTCAACGATTCCAACGGAGGTTGTATTGGAAGTTTCATAGGATCATCTAATCTAGCAGGATTTCTTGGTGTATCACAAAACAACATTGAAGCGGATGTCCATTATGCAGGTGAAGAAGCATCGCTTATTAATAAACAAATTTGCAGTATAGTACATGATTTAGGGATTGGCTTCCATGAAGCCGACACTCCGACCCATTTCTTACCTCCTGAAAAAAATCTTTTAAAAGGCCACGCAAATGTCAAAGAGTTAACAACAAGAGAATTCGATATCATATCATCAAAATGCGATGGAACGATTGTGGAAATCCCATTAAAAGCAGGGCAGAAATATGGGAGAAGCAATCTTAATCCATATTTTGGTAAAGGAAAAACAAAAGGTCGGTACAGTCCTCGTAGTTGGTATGAGGTCGAACTGATAATACCAAAACATACACCAAACATCGAATTACTTCCAGATAAAGAAGGAGAACCCATAACTGTTGTCACACCGGAACATTTCTCTTTCCAGTGCGAAAGACAAGGTGATTCTAGCAAAAACTTCCGTTCCTCAAGAGATCTAAGAATTCTTGGAAAGTGGATAAAAGGTGAGATGGAGAATGCCGGTGTTATTGTATGTGGAGAACTTGTAACAAATGAAACTTTGATGAGTTTTGGCAAAACGAAAATTGTATTGAAAAAGTCAGCCGATAACTATTGGCTAATATCCATGGAATAATTATGACACATCTTGAAACATATCTTACGACCCTTAAGTCCAAGGGCCTTCGGGCCTCTATTAAAGAGACTTGCGAGTCTGTCAAAGTAAACGTTCAAAAACATAATTCCTTTACTCATACCACAGGATTGTTACTTGGTCAGGTTCAGAGTGGCAAAACCGGACAGATGCTCGGTATTGCATCTATGCTTGCAGATGAAGGATACAGATTTTTCATCCTGCTTACAACTGATAATATTGATCTACAACGACAAACTTATAATAGGGTTTTCTCGAATTTGCAGTCCTTTGAGGTGATTTCTGAGAAAGAAGAAGTGAAATTCCGCTCATACAATGCCGCCAAGCCTTTAATTATCGTATTAAAGAAGAACTCNNAAGAACTCCAGCATCTTAAGAAAGTGGCGAGACCTATTAGTTTCTTCTCAAACATTTATAGGACAACCACTTGTCATATTTGACGACGAGGGCGATGCCGCGAGCCTTAATACGCTTATTAATCGGCATAATACCAGTACAATAAACAGGAGGCTAGACGACATTAAAAAAACCGCTACTTCAACACTGTATTTTGAGGTGACAGCAACCCCACAAGCCATAATACTGCAATCCATATACTCTGAGTGGAGACCATCTTTTGTCAACTACTTTGACCCCGGAGAAGGATATCTGGGAGGGAACTACTTTTATTCCGACCCTCCATCTTATACGATACGGCATACCAAAGAAGACGAATTGTCTGAAATTATGTCTACCGACGACATCCCATGTCCGGCTGGATTAAGGGATAGCCTGTATACTTTTCTTGTTATATGTGCAAACAAAAAGCTGAACCATGACTACAATTGTAATTTCATGATTCACCCCAGTTCTAGAATCAATACACATGCCCAATTCAAAAACATAATTGATTCTCAACTAAATCTTTTGCAGCGGTCAAGTGATGATGATGGATTTGACAGGTCTCTTTATGACATATGGTTGGATTTGCAAAAGTCAAAGCCAGACATACAGCCATATGAAGACATAAAAGAAAGTGTAATTCAAATTCTCGACAACCAGGAATTAATTACTATCCCTCTTAATTCTAAAAGTTTTATATGTAGGGACTCGTCCAATCCAGACGCCCTCGATTTATCAAAAGGATACAACATCGTTGTTGGAGGAAATACTTTAGGGCGAGGCATAACATTTCCCCACTTGCAAGTTGTATATTATTGTAGAAACTCAAAGAAACCCCAAGCTGACACATTTTGGCAACACTCAAGAATATTTGGATATGATAGAGATCCTCAACTCATTCGGATTTTCATTCCAGAATCTTTGCACAAATTATTCATTGAACTAAATAGAGGAAACGAAGTAATAACAAAACAGATTAAACAAGGCATTACCTCATGTCAAATTATTTATCCTAATAATATTCAGCCCACAAGGCGTTCGGTTATTAATTTAGAGTATTTAGATGTTATTTCCGGTGGCGTGAATTATTTCTCCAATTCCCCCATTGATGATAACGTTGATATTATAGATTCTATCATTAGCACATTGCATTTATTGGATGAACCGACCGTAGTATCTAAAAATACAATAACTGATTTGTTAAAATACTGTGGAAGCAATGATCCCAATGACTTTAACAGTAACAAATTTATTTCGTGTATTGATGCTCTATCTCAAAAAAGGCCTTCAATAAAATTCAGAATACTTGTTAGAAAAAATCGTGATATTTCTTTTGGCACAGGAACCTTATTGTCTCCCAAAGATAGAGAAATTGGAGATCGAATAACTGACGATGTATTACTTACACTTTACAGAGTAAAGGGAGATAAGGCAAAGGGATGGTCTGGATACCCCCTGTGGATACCCAACATCAAATTACCCGAAGGGTACTGCTATTACGACATGATTACAGTGTAATAATAGTTATCGTTATGGCACATAAATCTAAACACGAAATAACCATCCGCAGCGCAGCTGCGGAATATCTTACTTTTGTCAGCACTGTCGGAGACCAACCTGGGAGCGTGGAACTACGCTACGAAGATGAAAATATATGGTTGACACAGCGACTAATGGCGGAGCTGTATGGTGTCGATGTCAGGACTATCAACTATCATATCAAGAAGATTTTGGAAGACCATGAACTGGATGAGAATTCAGTTATCCGAAAATATTGGATAACTGCATCCGATGGTAAAACATACAATACCAACCACTATAGCCTCCAGATGATTATCGCTGTGGGGTTCAAGGTGAACAACGAACGAGCAGTTCAGTTCCGCAAGTGGGCCAACGCCATCGTGAAGGACTATACCATACAGGGTTGGGTGATGGACGACGAGCGTCTGAAGAAAGGCGGTACCATTCTTACCAAGGACTACTTCGAGAAACAGTTGGAGAAAGTCCGCGAGATCCGTCTTTCCGAACGCCGTTTCTACCAGAAAATCACAGATATCTACGCCACCAGCATCGACTACGACCCCACCGCCACCGCCACGAAACGTTTCTTTGCCGCCGTGCAGAACAAGCTGCATTACTCTGTCCATCAACATACCGCAGCGGAACTCATCTACGAACGTGCCGATGCCAACAAGGAACATATGTGCCTGACGACTTGGAAAAACTCACCCGATGGACGCATCCTGAAATCGGATGTCACCATAGCCAAGAACTACCTCGACGAACAACAGATACGCCGTTTGGAGCGTGCCGTAACGGGTTTCTTCGATTACATTGAGGACCTGGTGGAAACAGAGAACACTTTCACCATGGAGCAGTTCGCCGCCAGCGTCAACGAATTCCTGAATTTCCGTCGCTTCAAAATACTCCCCAACAAAGGCTCTATTTCTAAGACCATGGCCGAAGAAAAAGCTTCCGCCGAGTACGATATTTTCAACCGTACCCAAAAGATAGATTCCGACTTCGACAAAGCCGTTCGGAGACAAATCGGAAACAAGGAGTAATCCATGACCGACAAAATGACACCGGAACAGCGGCTTGCGTAGCCAAAAGCACTCAAGATGAATACAAAATCTAACAATAACAATTTGAGACATATGGTAAGAAAGAAAACTATCGATGTGGCGCTGGTATACGATTTCGACGGGACACTGTCGCCTGGCAACATGCAAGAGTTTGGATTCGTGCAGGCCATCGGTAAGGATTCCAAAGAGTTTTGGCGGAAGAACCGAGAGCTGGCCGAGCAAAACGACGCCAACGAGATTCTGTGCTATATGTATCTAATGTTGCAAGAGGCTAAGGCCAACAACATCTCCCTGAAACGGAAATCCTTCAAAAAGTTTGGCGATCAGATAGCGCTGTTCAAAGGCGTTGAGGAATGGTTTGCGCTAATCAACGAGTATGGAAAATCGATAGGCTTGAACCTCAAACACTATATCAATTCCTCTGGATTAAAGGAGATGATAGAAGGCACGAAGATTGCCAAAAGGTTCGAGAATATCTACGCCTGCTCTTACCTATACGATGTGGACGGTATCGCCTACTGGCCCGCCGTCGCTGTCGACTATACCACCAAGACCCAGTTCCTTTTCAAAATAAACAAGGGCATCAAAGAAATCCGAGACAACAAGAAAATCAACGAATATCTGGCCAAGGAGGAACGTCCAATCCCATTTGAGAGAATGATATATTTTGGTGACGGGGAAACGGATATCCCAAGCATGAAGGTTGTGAAAGAACACGGAGGTCACTCCATCGCCGTCTACGGACCCCCTCGCAAGAAAGCAACTGCTCTGAAACTCATCCACGAAGACCGTGTGAATTTCGTATGCAAGGCTGACTACTCTGAAGGGAAAGAGATACATATCACTGTTCAGAGAATCCTCGACAAAATCCGCGCCGACTACGATTTCCAGCAACTGCTTGACTCTCATAAACGGACAGCAAACAATAAGTGACTCATGACCGACACGATGACACCGGAACAGCGGCATCGCTGTATGTCGCATATCAAGGGCTCGGGGACGAAGCCGGAGCTGAAGGTGCGGCGGTGGCTGTGGAGTCATGGGTATCGGTATAGATTGAACGTCAAGAGTGTGCCGGGGAAGCCGGATATCGTGCTGCGGAGCTACCGGACGGCGATATTCGTCAATGGGTGCTTTTGGCATGGACACGGGGTGGCGGAGCCACCAGTTAAGAGTTATGAGTTAAGAGATAAGAGTGATTTGATAAACTCGGCCTGCTGCAAGATTCCGACGACGAACAGGGAGTTCTGGGTGAGCAAAATACGCCGCAACCAGGAACGCGACCAGGAGAACTACCGCGTGCTGCAGGAGAACGGCTGGCAGGTCATCGTCGTCTGGGAATGCCAGCTGAAGCCCGCCGCCATAGAGCACACCATGCGCGAGGTGGAGCTGCTGCTCAACGAGAATATGCTCTCGCTCTACCGCCATAACCCCATTACTTATTCCACCGAAGAGGAAACGCCGTTGCCCATAGCCGCCGAAGGCACTACGGAAAAAGGCAGATGATGCCGAATCATTTGCATAAATATTTTGCCGAATGGGGAAATATATATATCTTTGCACCGTGAAAATATTAACAATAAACAGATAGAATCATGAAAGACTTGATGCCTGTCAACGGACAGTTCGCAATGCCCACGCTGGGATATAACAACTTGGGTGATGTCATCAGCAAGGAGACGCTTTCGTTCCACCACGGGAAACATCTCAAAGCCTACGTGGACAACCTCAACAAAATGCTGCCCGGCAGCGAATTGGAGGACCTGCCGCTGACAGAGGTGGTGCGCAAATCCGACGGCGGCATGTTTAACAACGCCGGACAGGTGCTGAATCACGCGCTGTATTTCGAGCAGTTCTCTAACAGCTCGCGTCCGATGGGCGAGAAGATGAAAGCTCTGCTGGAACGCGATTTCGGTAGTGTGGAGGCTTTCAAGAAGGAATTCGAGCAGAAGGGCACGACGCTCTTCGGCAGCGGCTGGGTATGGCTGAGCGCCGACAAAGACGGGAAGCTGGTCATCACGCAGCAGAAGAACGCCGAGAACCCCGTCACCATGGGTCTCACGCCCCTGTTGACTTTCGACGTGTGGGAGCATGCTTACTACCTCGACTACCAGAACCGTCGCGCCGACCATCTCGCCGCCTTGTGGCAGATTGTCGACTGGGCCATCGTTGAAAGCCGCTTATGCTAGTCAAGACTTACGGGAGCGCCATTATTGGCGTGAACGCGCTGACGGTCACCGTGGAGGTGAACGTCGGTGACGGCGTGGGCTTCTTTATGGTGGGGCTTCCCGACAATGCCGTGAAGGAGAGCGCACAACGTATCTCGTCGGCCTTCGAGGAATCGGGTTTTCGCATTCCCGGCAAGCGTATCATTGTAAACCTTGCTCCCGCAGATTTGAAGAAAGAGGGAACCGCTTATGACCTAACCATTGCTGTCGGCATCCTCGGCGCCACCGGTGCCGTCAACCCCGACGCCTTCGAGCAGTATGTCATCATGGGTGAATTGGGGCTTGATGGCTCCCTGCGCCCTATCAAAGGGGTGCTGCCCATCGCCATCGAGGCACGTAGCCGTCAATGCAAGGGTATCATCGTGCCTGCCGAGAACGCCCGTGAGGCTGCCATCGTCAACAATCTGGAGGTCTACGGTGCACACACGCTGAAAGAGGTGGCCGACTTCTTCAACGGTCAGCGAGACATCGAGCAGACGGTAGTCGACACCCGTGCCGAGTTCGCCAACTCGCTGAGCCATTACGAATATGACTTCGCCGACGTGAAAGGGCAGGAGAGCGTGAAGCGCTGCCTCGAAATTGCTGCCGCCGGCGGCCACAACGCCATCATGATTGGCCCTCCGGGTAGCGGTAAGTCGATGCTGGCCAAGCGCATGCCCAGCATCCTGCCACCACTAACGCTCAGCGAAAGCCTCGAAACTACCCAGATACATAGTGTGGCGGGCCTGATGCGCAAGGAAGACTCGCTGATAGCCGTGCGACCTTTCCGTGCACCCCACCATACGGTTTCGGACGTTGCCCTTGTCGGTGGGGGCGCTAATCCAAGGCCAGGTGAGATATCTTTGGCCCATAATGGGGTTTTATTCCTTGACGAACTCCCAGAGTTCAAGAGGACAGTACTGGAGGTGCTTAGACAACCCATGGAGGAGCGCCGTGTGACCATCTCGCGCGCCAAGATGACCATCGAATACCCGGCGGCCTTCATGCTCATCGCCGCCATGAACCCCTGCCCCTGTGGCTACTATAACCATCCGACGGTGGAGTGTACATGTCCTGCTGGCGCCGTGAAGCGCTATTTGAACAAAGTCAGCGGCCCCTTGATGGACCGTATCGACATCCATATCGAGGTGACTCCTGTGCCTGTGAGCCAGCTCAACAAAGAGGGCAAGGCAGAGAGCAGCGCCGCGATAAGAGAACGTGTCGTCGCCGCCCGTGCCATCCAGACAGAACGCTTCAAGGAGCATCCCGGCATCCACTGCAATGCCCAAATGGGCAGCAAGCTCACACGTGAATACTGCAAGCTCACCGACGAGTGCCGCACCATCATGGAGCAGGCTATGAACCGCCTCGGTCTCAGCGCCCGCGCCTACGACCGCATCCTCCGTGTCAGCCGCACCATAGCCGACCTCGAAGCCAGCCCCGACATCAAACCCATCCATCTGCAAGAGGCCATCACCTACCGCAGCCTGGACCGAGACAGTTGGGGGAAGTGAAGGAAGAAGGGAGAATTGAGAATTAAGAATGAAGAATTAAGAATCAATATAGCCCCGAAGGGGCGACGGAATACAGGCAGGTGGTGAAGCGGAGCGGAATCCCTGTGGAGAAATGAGAAACAATGAATTGAGAATTAAAATACTATGGCAACAACCATCATCATAGCCCTCATAGCCTTTGCGGCAGGAGTCCTCGCCGGGATGCTCATTGCCGGACGTGGCAAGAACGCCCTCAGCGCTGAGAAGCAGAACCTTGAGACACAGCTGACTGCCACCAACCAAAGTCACGCCACCGAGACGGCACTGCTTAACAAACAGCTCGAGAGCCAGAAATCCGACGCGGCTCAATCCCTGCAAATCGCCAAAGAAGAGGCCGACAAACGCCTGTCCGACTACAAGGAGGAGGTGCTCAAGCGCCACAACACCGTGGTTGACGAGCTCAAGCAGAGTTACCAAAAGCTCATCGACGAGCAGGACCGCCGCCACCGCAGCGACACCGAAGCCCTTGAGAAACGCTTCGCCGACACCATCAAGGCGCTCCGCGAGCAGGTGGAGAACACCACCAACACCATGCTCAAGCAGCGCCAGGAGGAGTTCTCCACATCAAGCACCAAGAACATCGACAGCATCGTCAAGCCCCTCAAGGAGACCATCGACAAGATGAAGGAGGAAATGGCCAAGAACTCCACCGTGCATACCACCATGAGCGCCGAAATCAAGACCAACATGGAGCACATGATACGCCAGAGCATCGAGGCCCAGAAGAGTGCCGAGGAACTCACCCGCGCCTTCAAGCACGAGAGCAAGACCCAGGGCGACTGGGGCGAGGTCATCCTCAGCAACCTCCTCGAAAAGCAGGGCTTCACCGAGGGCAAGGACTTCGAAACCCAGGTCACCCTGAAAGACGAGGACGGCAACACCATCCTCAGCGACGACGGCAGCCGCATGATACCCGACGTGCTCTTGCACCTTGACGAACAGCGCGACGTCATCATCGACTCCAAGGTCTCCATGACCGCTTATATCGACTATGCAAACGCCCAAGATGAACTCACCCAGCGCCACTTCCTCAAGGAACACATCGCCAGCCTCAAGAAGCATGTCGACGAGCTCTCGGCCAAGAACTATCCCCAATACCAGACCAACCCCCACCTCGACTTTGTCATCATGTTCGTGCCCCATGTGCCGGCCCTTTGGGAAGCCACCCGGGAAGAGCCCTCGCTCTGGCAGGAGGCCATGCAGAAGAAGGTCTTCATCGCCGACGAGCAGACCCTCTATGCCGCCCTGCGCATCATACGCATTACATGGACCCACATAGACCAGGAGCAGAACCACAAGCGTCTCTTCGAACTGGCGCAGGAGATGATCAACCGCACCGGCCTCTTCCTCAAGGAGTACGACTCCATTGGCCGCAATCTGCAGGATGCCCTCGATGCCTTTGAGAGCGGCCGGAAAAAACTACTCCCGGGCGGCATGAGCATCGGCACCACTGCCAACAAGATACTCAAACTGGGTGTCGACAACACACGCATTGCCAAAGGCAAAAAAGGCACCGCCATCATCCCAGGCGACTACCTCGACCTCTCTGGCGAGAACATCGAAGTCGCCGACGACTCCGAAAGCCTTGAACCTTCAGAAGAAGAATAAAAAAACGCCCTATAAAAGATTTTTTTGTATATTTGCACTTTGAAGAAAAAAGGTTTTACCCCCCCCCACAAAGAACGTCAATTCACTATATATTAACATTATAATT
>LXOW01065058.1_pt1 | contig 10669 bp, 8 predicted proteins | sample 1368591 | NCBI WGS metagenome assembly LXOW01 (sample SAMN04884650, study PRJNA319009) | bovine gut metagenome | isolation source: Cow rumen | host: Bos taurus | place: Italy: Legnaro (PD) | collected 2014-07-09
GTATTATAGGAAGCCATATACCACTTCTCAGCAGATTTGAAATCTCCCATATTCATGTGTGCTAGACCTATATCAAAACGAGTGTTAGCAGTTTCTACAATAGCAGAACTAATTTCACTTATCCCTTTTTCAACTTGAGACATGACATTAATACACTTGTTCCACTCTTGCTTGTCAAAATAATAATTGTAAACTTTTCCTTGGGCTAAATAATACAATGCTGGGGTTTTGCGCTCAAATTCATGATAATACTTGTTTGAAAAAACTGAAAGAGAGTCGACTATAGTATTGTCTAATTGGCTAAACAGGTCACTCCAATAGAATAAGAAAGGCCATAAATCGAGAGAAACGGACGCATTTTCTTTATTAATATAGTGGGATAAAAATGTAAATGCTTCTATTCCCGATTGCATATATGGAATATAGACATTAGCATCTCGTGATTGTCTGTACTTACTTACACCTACATCACTATGAATTAAGTTTAGCCAAAAGACAGAAGTTTCTGGCAAGTCCTTGTCTCGGAAGGCTTTTATAATGGAATCAGCTTTATCATATTGTTGGTGCTGAATACAGTTCTGAAGAGTATTTACTACGGATTGGTCGAACACTTGTGCACAAAGATAATTACTACCAATCAAAAACAAACACAATAATACAACTGTAAGTCTCTGTTTCATATTGTTCTTGTTATGAAGATTTTCATTAGCCTAATTGAATTATTGACGATATAACTCAATTCAATCCATCCAACATAATAAACGATGACCAGTACTTTGGATCATCATACTTTCCATTTTCGACCTTTCGAAGATACTGCTGGGCCTCTTTGAGTGATTGGTATTTTGTTTTACCGCTCATCAAATTCCGATAGAACTCGACCATCAGAATTCCAGTTGCGTCATCATTCACTTTATCCAAACTCATGAGTATTGTCTTTGCACCAGCCTTCTTGAATCCTCTTTGCAAGCCAAACACGCCTTCGCCTGATGAAATCTCACCAAGACCAGTCTGACAAGCAGAGAGGACGACAAGGTCAAGGCCACGTAAATCTAAGGTTGAGATTTCTTGAGCTGTTAGAATACCATCCTCCTCTCCCTCTGGAATCTGCTCATGACGGAAAGTGCGATTACAACCAGAAAACAGCAAACCAGAACGAGTCATAGGCTTGTCTTCTATGAAGCGACCTGTATATTGGTATCCGTCAGTCACTAATTCCATTTCGTGACGAGCAAATTGCGATTTCTTAGTTTCTGCTTCAGTATAGTAGAAACCATGAGTAGCTATATGCATCGTCTTAGGTCTTGTACCATCCAGGTTCTTAAATGATTCTTCGGTGCCATCTATACCACTATAATAAATATAAGGTACACGATGTTCCTTCATATCTTCAGCTATCATGTCTGCTTCTTTTTTCGTTCCCTCAAGGTACTCAAAAGAACTCCTTAATGATAATGAATCCACATTGGCCCGGCTAAAGGGTGATCTTAAAACGAACTCTTTTGTAAAAACAGAATCAGTCGAAATGGCGCTTGACTTCTCATCATAATCCAATCCTCCATAGAGAATGTTGTTCTTACCTTCGGTTTCATCCTGAATTAAGGCTAATTGTCGGGTAGAAGAAAGACGATGAAGCGTGTATACGTCACTAATACTCTCTGTCTTGCTGATAGGGAGATATTCGATGCTAATTCTGTGTAGTTCTCCCGATGGCGCAAAATAGATGTTTCTTATACCTTTAAGTTCTTCTTTCAAAGGCTTCCAGACGAGGTTTGATACATCTGCTTGCGTATAATAGACTTCTTCGGGAATAGCCATTAGTTGTTTTTTCTCAAAAAGAGTTACCATACGAGGACTATCATAACCCCTCTTCAGCGTTATAGCTACATACAACGTACTATCTGTGTTTATGATGGGAAAATCAAGAAACTCGATTGCAATATCATTATCTCCAAGATTTCTTTGCACATCCTTCCATTTAATGGTCATGTTATGTGTGTAGTCACCATAGGCCTTTGAATCCCTGGCTAATTCCATTTCTTGCTTTTGGATGATGCTATTTAAAGAGTCTACATCTAAGTAACGATCACTTTGGGGCTTTTCTATAAGTTTGTTGTAAATACTGATATTCTTTGACATCGTATCATATTTTTGACTCATTATAGAGTCTCCGCTTTCAAGGATTAGTTTTCTCATCTCGATGCCAGTATTTAGCAATATTCCTTTTGCAAACAAGCAGGTCATGTCATATAGTTCTGATATGGATTCGTCGGTTTGACACCTAACAATACAATTGGGTAATATGAAATTAAAGTCATCTGCATATTTTCTTTCCCATATGCTTTTCTGTAACGTTGAAGATAGACCTGAAAAAATTTTCCTGATATGAGATTGGATGATTCTTGTGTTTTTTTGGCAGTATTTGTACGCCTCTGCATAGTTCCCAAAATCAAAATTGTAATTAGCGAGATTATTCAGTGATAAGGCATATTCAGGATGATTTATCCCGAACACTTTCTTTCGTATTCCCATCGCCTCGGTCTCTAATCGCACTGCTTCGGCATAGTTGCCATAATTTGAGTAGATAAGTGCAAGGTTCCCGAGTAATGTGGCATAAATAGGATGCTCCGTTCCGAAAACTTTTTTGGCGATTCCCATAGCCTCCGTTTCTAATCTTACAGCTTCGGCATAGTTACCTAAATAAGAATAGGATAGCCCAAGGTTGTTTATAGACCTTGCATACTCAGGATTCTCAAGGCCGAGGAGTGTCTTCCAAATTTCCATTGCCTCTTTGTCTAGTCTTACAGCCTCCGCATAGTTTCCAAGTTCAGAATTATAATTTGCAAGGTTCCCGAGTGACGTGGCATAGTCAGGATGTAACTTTCCAAATACTTTTTTCCATATTTCCATCGCCTCATTTGCCAATCGTATCGCTTCTGAATAATTGCCAAAATTTGAGTTGTAACCAGAAAGATTGTTTAATGACAGGGCATAATAAGGATGTTCCGTTCCGAAGTTTTTCTTTATTATTTCCATTGCTTCTGTTCCCAACCGTATAGCCTCTGTGTAGTTTCCAAGTTCAGAATTATAATTTGCAAGGTTGTCAAGTGCTATGGCATAATCAGTATGTCCTATTCCTAAAACATTCTTTCTAATTTCTATCACCTCAGTTGCCAATCGTAATGCTTCAGTATAATTGCCTAAATATGAATTACAACCTGCAAACAGACTTAATGAAGATACATAGGACGGATGGCTTGTGCCGAAGACCTTTTTGTTTATTTCAACGGCATCTTTGCATAATTCATATGCTTTTTCATACAACCCTGTTTCATTGTATAGCCTAGCACAATAACTCAAAGTGTTGGCATACCAATAGCTATTTGCTCCTATTTCTTTTTTTTCAAGTGTTGCTGCCTCAAATAATTTGTCTGCAGCCATTTTTTTCTGTCCATTCCCTTCGAATTTGAGTCCTATCCAAACAATAGAATCCGATGAGTGGGTTAACAACTTATCAATTGGCTGCGCCTCAAAGCAATCGTCATATTCTAATGCTATGGAGTCCAGACCCAATCTGTGGTAGCAACACGATACCCACATATTGCCGTATCCAAAATACGGACAATCAGTACCGAAATGGACAGAGATTAGGGAGTCTGATTTCAGAAAACAATTTATTGCTGCCGCATATTCTTCTTTATCATAGAATAATTTACCTTTTTTAAAAAANNGTATCTGTGCTTTGAAAATTATCACTTGTCAAGGTATCCTTTCCGTCAGATGAATATGCGAATATAAAATTACATACTATCAACAAAAAAAATGTTGTTCTTAGAATCAGGTTCTTCTGCATACTATTTGATGTTATTAATTATTATACAAATTGTGCCAATAGTTTTGGTAATTCTTTGTGGTTGTCATTGCCATTATACCAAATAACAGACAATCCGAGGTCTGCCAGCATGTCCTCTCTTGTTTGAAAATCTCTTTCTATTTTGTTTTTATCATTATAGTCACTCTTCCTTTCTAAAAACACATAGTGTCGTACGGATTTCCCGCTATCTCTTTGTGCTACTTCTAATAGCCTTCTTAGATTTGGGTCATTCATCGATAAGCCTATAAAAAGACAAGTACAACGGGTTAGGGCGTGTAGCTGCTCTACATTAGACCAATCAAAGACTTCAGAATATACACGATGATAGTCATCTTCAGTTAATATTATATCCTCTACAGAATTGTTTCCTCTTTCAGGGAATACGATACCATGTACATGATACACGGGAAAAGAATTACTTTCATCGCGATTGTTTTTATAAACAGAAAAACAGTGCTTTCCTGTTTTTTTAAGACAATCTTCTAATAAAGTATCATAATTGTACGTTATGACACTCCTCAGGTTCTTTTGGTTTATGATTAAATTGCAGATTGTTTTGATAAGATCAGATACTCCTATATTGTCATTTGGATATAACAATTCCCTAATTCTGTTTATCAATGTTTCTTTGTTAGCATTTATGGATTTCTCTATATATCTCGCTGTTACCAAATTGGAGTAATCCATTGTTTTGAATAAAGTATCAAAATCATTTGGGGTGATGGCTGGGTTATCTTTGAGTAGGTTTCTCAATAATGATAGCCAATCTGGTATTTTAGCAGACGCACTAACACCTGCACCAGTAAATATTACGCTATCATAACGATTAAAATCATTAATAGCTTTTTTCAGACGATCTTTTCTAATTTCTTGCCAAGTATTATTAGGCTTTTCCTTCTCCCCTCTAAGTGCTGCATTAACTCCACCTTTACCTGCATTTATTGCATCTTTTGCTTGGGTCACAAAAGCTGATGCATCAATAAATCTTATGCGGCCAAATATGTTTTCACCTTGAAAAGGATGCAGATTTGATTTGATGAAGACAATTATTAAATTGTCAACAATATCATTGTCAGTCAATAACCTATAAATTTCTGATTGCTGTATCTCGGTGTCATATAAGAGATTATTTCTTATTTCTATTATCGTAGAGCCTTTTAAGTCGAGAGCTTCACAGCCTTTAGGCAAATAAATATTGGGAATAAATGTGTATCCCAATTTCTGTATTGGAATCTCTTTTGCTAAATTATATGATTCTCCAAGAGACAGAAGCAGTGTAAGAGCGTCTACTATCCATCTTCCTAGACTAATCTCATTTTGTGTTATTTGTTCATTATCGACATCAACAATACTGAGATCAAACAATACATTTTTTCTATTGTACCCCATGCTTATTATAATACACACTATTTTCCTGCAAAAATACAAATTTTCTTCAAAAGTCGGTTACCTTTTTGTATTTTTTGGTATAAAAGGATGAAGGAAGCCCGAAAATGAGTCAAAAACAAGGTTGTGAAAGTTATTCTGCTTGGGCAAGTAAACAAGAAAAAGTAATTTTGCAAACAAAAAAATAGAGAAAGGTATGAAAAAGAAAGGAATTGTTTTTGCGTTGCTATGCTCAATAACGATAGCAACTAATGCTCAGACTTATGGTGGAGATGCTGCTATGCAGATGCCTACAACGGAATTATACAATCCTCGAATGATGGAAATGTCACTTCGAGCCCATGCGGAGATGGCTGCAAAAAGGTCAGTACTCTTCGAACAGTATGGTAATCAGGCTGTGGAGGCATTTAATAACAGACAATGGAGTAGTGCCGTCAGCTATGCGAGTTCTGCTTTGTCGCTTTATGAAAATCCGTCGTTAAGGTATATACGTGGAACTGCTTATGAAAGGTTGGGCTCGTATAAGGCGGCTTTGAAGGATTATAAGGTGGCTAAAAAAGGTGGCATCTCAGAAGCTGTTGGTGCTTATGATGCACTAAAACAGAAAATGAAAGAGCTAAAAAGAAGGAAATGATTTGTTTAATGCAAATACGATTATGAAAAAGGTAATGATGACACTGATGGCTGTCGTATTCGCCATCGCAGCAAACGCTCAGTACAACACCAACTATTACAACCAGTATGGTAGCAGTATCGGTTCCTCTACCACTCGCTCAAACTATGGAGGTGGTTACAACACAAACTACTATGACCAGTACGGAGGTAGTACAGGTAGTGCTACAACACGTTCCAACTATGGAGGTGGAACGACAACAAATTACTATGACCGATATGGTGGAAGTACAGGTAGTGCCACTACTCGTTCCAACTATGGTGGAGGAACGACGACGAACTACTATGACCAATACGGTGGAAGTACTGGTAGCGCTACGACACGTTCCAACTATGGTGGTGGAACGACGACGAACTACTATGATCAATATGGTGGAAGTATCGGCTCTTCAACTACGCGCTCCAATTACGGTGGTGGAACTACCACTACCTATTACGATGCTTATGGAAATAACATCGGGTCAAGTTACAGTTCTGGTAACGATTGGTAAAATGGGAGCGTTCTAAAAACGAATAAAATGGTGGCAAAGGTAAACTTTCAATACCTTTGCCACCATTATTTATTTCATCAGTTTATTTAAAACTATCAAAACTAGTTCCTCTTTTTGACGAAACTCTCGAAATCTTTTTATAGACATGCTCGTCATCCCCATAGTCTACAAACTGGTAATTACCTCCAAAAACAACTCTCCTGGTTCCAGACGTGTATTTCTTCCATTTATGATTCCATGTGTCACACGAAAATGCCACAGCATTATAATCTCCATAATCCTTTTTCGGCAATATATTCTTGGCTAAAACCATCCTAAAATTGTCTTTGCAATATTCATAGAAGACAATATCTTCAGTAGAATGGATAACTTTCCATGTCCAACCAAAACTATCAAGAATAGGATTTAATACAGATTCGATTTCTCCACAATCAATTCCACCCCTGGAGTACCCGGCAATATTAGCTGTAATAAAATCGAGGCATTTTACTAATCTCCTCATATTTGATATCATATAATAGTCTTCATGAGCACTTGGAGGTACCTGACGATATAATTCATCTATAAGACTTTTGCATTCATCTGTACTCTGACAAATTTTGAGCGTATTAGAATGATGGTATGGATTATCCATAAAGGAACCTGTCATATCTGTCACAGCATTAGCTAAATCTCGTGTTACTTGTGATTGTGCACTCGTAGATTGTGTAGACGCAAAGAGGCAAAAAATCAAGGATATATACAATTTTCTCATATTATGTATAGTCTGCATTAATTTATTATATTTGTAGTTTCAAGTTCACTTGGCAAATATAAAAAGAAATTGTGAAAGATACAAATAATATGGATAAAAATCGGTTTTCACAAGGCTTGTTATTGGAAATGGCTTGTGTTTCATGGCCATTTTTGTTATTTTTGCGTCAAAAATCGAAAAATAATCGGATTTAGGTGGTTACCTTTTACGTTTTCTGGGTATAAAGAGGCAAAGAACAACAAATTAGTAGTAACAATTTAAAAAAGTACAATTATGAAAAAGTTAATGATGACACTGATGGCAGTCGTAATCNNACACTGATGGCAGTCGTAATCGCCATCGCAGCAAACGCTCAGTACAACACCTACTATTACAATCAGTATGGTAGTAGTATCGGTTCTTCGACAACACGTTCGAATTATGGGGGTGGATATACTACAAACTACTACAATCAATACGGTGGTAGTACCGGTAGTTCCACGACACGTTCTAGCTATAGCGGTGGTTATACCACAAATTACTACAATCAATACGGTGGTAATACAGGTTCAGCTACGACACGTTCAAATTATAGCGGTGGCTACACTACCAACTATTACGACAGGTATGGTGGAAGTACTGGTAGCTCAACAACACGCTCTAACTATAGCGGTGGTTACACCACAAACTACTATGACCAGTATGGTGGTAGCATAGGCTCGTCTACAACAAGAGAGAACTATGGCGGTGGAACAACCACGACATATTACGATGCCTATGGAAATAATATCGGGTCAAGTAATGATTGGTAAAAGGTATACGACACTAGCAAAAGTCCGCTCTTGCAATCAACCATGCAGGAGCGGATTCTTTACTTGTAATACCTATCGAAAAAATCTTTCTTTGTCTTTCCAAGATTGGACAAGGAATTGCGAATTATCAATTCAGGTACAGCGACTTCGACTTCCTCCAGCCATGACTTAGCAAATCTTGTTCAAGGGTTCCATTCTCTACGGTATAGTCGAGATAGTCTTTCAATACCCACTCAAAGCTTTTCTTGGCTCCTTCTTCAGTATAGTCATAGCCAACCAAGTCCAGCTCAGGACAATAGGCATGAAAAACATCGTCTTCCTTAAAAAGAAAAACAGAAACGTCAACCTTTATACCTGTATTATTTATTTCGATTGTATTCATTATACATTTCGTTATTCGTCTGCAAAGATAGTGTTTTTCTTCTTATCTTCCAAATTTTCGCCTAAAAACATTGGATGATTTATTTGCAAAATTGGATGAAAAATATTCTTAAAATATGATGTTTCTCAGCTTTTATGCGTATATTTGCCGAATAAAAGCAGAAGATGACATGAAAGGTATAATTATCGGCCCTGCGGGAGGCCAGGCAATCTCTCACATACAAGGAACCACGCGGTCCCCGTCCTGCAGATGCTCCACAAGAGTAATATATTAAAAGCAATTACAAAAGGTGGCAGGCTCTTCTATGAGTCCTACCACCTTTCATTTTGATTCTAAACTATAATCATTCCGTCTCACTCATCCTTCAGCCATCAGACATCTTCATAAAACAGGTACCAGTCCCTGAGGCTTTGTGCCTTCCAGCGTTCCAACTCCAGTGCCTCGCGCTGATCCATCTCCAACTCCTGCATCTGTCGGATGGCAATCTGGTAGAGTTACCCCCCCGAATTCGATGGGGTTTAGATTTTTGAGGGAAATCTCGCGATTCTCACGAAGGGCAAGGGAATATAAATATGTTTAACTTTTATTCTTTTGCTCGTACACCTACTATTCTTTCATGTTCTTTTCAATCCTTTAAACATGCCAGTGGAATAACCTTAACTCCATCGGGTCGTGAATATGCCATTTGACCACCAGTAAGGACAATCATAAGGTCTGGTTCTCGCAAAGGAACCTGCTTTTCATTCTTGTTGTATTCACGAATCAGCCGCCTCAGTTCTATCAGATGTGATGCACCATCCTCAATTTCACGACTCCCAAGTTTACATTCAATAAGTGCATAACGACCATCGCCAAGATGAAGTACGAGATCTGATTCCAGACCATATCTATCTCTGTAATATGAGATATGCGAGTCAAAATCAAGCGTATATGCCTTCAAGTCGCGAACGCACATCTGTTCGAAAATGAAGCCGAATGTTTTTAATTGAGACTCGAGTGCATCGGCATTCACTCCCATCGCAGCGATTGCAATAGAAGGGTCAGTGAAACAGCGCTTAGGCATACTGCGGATGGCTGTCTTACTTCGAATGGCAGGGCACCAAGAGTCAATATCCTGGATAACAAAAAGTTTCTCCAAAGCCCCTACATAATCATCAAAGGTATTCATTGAGATACTGATATCTCCAGATGCGGTGACATCGGCAAGAATGCTGGTTTTCTTGACAATAGTACTGATGTTACGGGCATAAGAGCGTAATATCTGTTTTGCTATTTTGGGATTACGCTGTTTCTTATCAATAGCAGAAATGTCATTTTCGCAGACGCTGTTAACATAATCTTTGGCTATCATCATACTTGCTTCAATAGGTAATTGAAGTGTTGCAGGCCAACCGCCACGACAAGCCACTTTGATGAGTGCTGGTATATCCAACTTACTTGTCGCACCATTTATGTCATAGTCTGGATTATCAAACAATTCATAGAGAGAAACTTCACCAGAGGAATCCAGCGACTCCCACAAGCTCATAGGGTACATCTTCATTCGTGTGATACGCCCCGTGCCAGTATGATATATCTTATCTTTATCAACCGTGTTGCTACCCGTCAGTATATACTGCCCTGGAATTCCGCCTGCCTTGTCAACAGCAGTTCGGACAGCATCCCATAGCATTGGGGCGTCTTGCCATTCATCAATTAGCCGGGGAAACTCTCCTTTTAATAATAAAGAGGGCATCGTAAAGGCTGTGGCGAGATAATCTTCCCGTTTGTCTGGGTCTTGTAACTTGAGGACACTCTTCGCATGCTGTTCAGCAGTTGTCGTCTTCCCTGTCCATTTGGGACCTTCAATGAGAACGGCTCCAAATGCCTCTAGTCGTTTTCTCAGCATCTCATCTGCTACTCTTGATAAATACTTCATACTTAAACTATTTGCATGCAAAGATAGTGTTTTTTTTCTAAACTACCAAATGTTTTGGTAACTTTGTGGTATTTTACTTGGTAACTTTGTGGTATTTTACTTGGTAACTTTGCTGTGTTTTATTTGGTAACTTTGTGGTGTTTTATTTGGTAACTTTGTGGTGTTTTGCTTGGTAACTTTGCGCTGATTGAACACCGTAATGTCTTGCCTAAGTCCTTTGGAAATTCTGGCCACACTGTACCTGGCACGATGTGACCCCAGAGAATATTTCGCTGGTACGCAAGGACGCAAGGACGCAGGTACGCAGGTACATTTGCATAATTGGGGAGACAAGGAGCGGGAGAGAGGGCACAGGGAGGTATAAATTATAGTATTTATAAATATATATATTATGTATAATA
>LXOW01233022.1_pt1 | contig 10669 bp, 11 predicted proteins | sample 1368591 | NCBI WGS metagenome assembly LXOW01 (sample SAMN04884650, study PRJNA319009) | bovine gut metagenome | isolation source: Cow rumen | host: Bos taurus | place: Italy: Legnaro (PD) | collected 2014-07-09
CATTTTCAGAATATCCCCACAAACGCTTGATACAGATGTTCTGCTTGATCCATTTGAAGAAGACTTCAATATCCCAGCGATGGCGATAAATGAGGGCTATTTCAGAGGCCGAGAAGAAGAAGTTGTTTGTGACAAATGTGATTATCTCCCCACTGTCTGGATCTAACGCCTTGATGATCCGCAAGTCATCAGGATACAACTGCTTGGATTTCGGGATAATCAGCCTGGCCACATAGTCGGAACGGATATTGGAAACCTGCACGTCTTCGGGTAGTATTCTTATTGTCTCAAATCGCATGTTGTCCTTAGGGCGCATGACAAAGAATGCTCCAGCCAGGTTGATTCTCCACATTTGTTCAAGGTCAACGTACGCTTTGTCTGCTGTATATACGGCACCACTTTCAAAATCAACAAGTTCCCACATGTTGCTGTCATGCCACTTTCCGTCAGTGATGTATATCTGTGCTGGAACGGGACCTCTTAAATCCAATAAGGTATGCATTTTGACCGCACCTTTTGAATACTTCCCAAGTGCCCATGTCGCCAATTTGATACTTGTGGATATTGTAGTGGAGTCCAAGGCATAGATCACATTGTCCACCGAAATGTCCTGAATACTTTCCTTCGCATACAAAGGCCGTACACTATGGATCAAATATTGTCCGAACTCTTCGAATATATGGTAATCTCTTGTCTCGTTTGCTCGTGCAAGTGATGAAACCTGAACGGTCTTTCTTATCCCAAGGTGATATATGACATCGGAATGTGCTGTTAAACACAGGATTATCTCGTGAAGAGATGTGCATCCTGTCAATTGTCCGAACAATAGATGCAGCAGCTGATTGTAACTGTTCAAATTCTTGGCATGGAAATCTGCATTATACTTCTTGACTATCTTCTTGAACTCATACCGGGGCAAAAAATCCATAACTTGGGCAAAGACATATCGGCCAATATTCATAATTCTACGATTTTTCAGTCATAGAATATATGAAATTTTCAAATCAAAAAATCAAAGAACGCTTGTAAAAAATAGTATATCAATAACTTATATGAATTTTTCAAAATTTATCGCAACAGTAGTAGTAACTAATCTCTAATGAAAAAAATGTCAATATGAAAAGATTGATGCAATGGGTGCTCGCCGCCATCCTGATTTGTGGCGTGACTGCTGTCAAAGCACAGGACTTTTACGATTTTTTAGCAGTGAGCTCAAGTGGTGACACGCTGTACTATTATCTCGATAACGGCGTTGCAGTGGTTACTTGCCCCGGTGACATTGACGAGGAGGATTATTGGCCCGAAGGCGTCACCCAGCCGCAGGGAGCGCTGGTGATTGACGGCACGGTGACCTATAACGACACCACTTATAGTGTTGCCCTCATCGGCGCGTATGCTTTCTATGGCTGCAACGGCATCACCTCGGTGAACATACCAGGGTCGGTGAACATCATCAAGGGATATGCCTTTTACGACTGTAGCAACTTGGCATTGGTAACTATCCCCACCAGTGTGGCTGACTTTGGCAACTACGTCTTCACGGGCACTGCGCTGCCAGACCCCATCTATAAAGATTCTGTCTTTGTCTATATGCCGGCCACCGCCACGGGTGTTTACACCATCCCCAACCAGATTACCAAGATCAGCGGTGGGGCATTTTACCAATGTGCCAACCTCACCCAAGTGGTCCTTCCCAATTCGGTCACCTGGATAGGTCCCGGGGCTTTCCTTGAATGCAATGGTTTGACACAACCCATCTACAACAACACCCTTTTTGCCCGATTGCCCGTGACCTATAGCGGCAGCTATACCATTCCTGACGGCATCACGACCGTGTGTGCCTCTTCCTTCACTTACACCTCCGGCTTGACCGAACTCATTATGCCCAACAGTGTGACCTCTATGGAAAATGGAGCTTTGGGGTCTTGCACCAACTTGACGTCGGTCACGCTCTCCGATGCCCTCACCGAGATACCTGGATTTACTTTCATGGGATGTACGGCATTGCCTACCATCACTTTGCCTGCCGGCATCCACAGCATAGGTTCTGCTGCCTTTTTCAACTGTACTGCTATGGACAGCATCGTGGTGAAGTCCACTATACCGCCAAGTGTCGGCATGAGTGCCTTCCGCAATCTACCCAGCAGTTGTCGCCTCGTTGTTCCATGTGGTACCTTGGATGCCTATACAGAAGCATGGGGAACTTACTTTACACAGATAGTCGAGGACTGTGGTTCTGGCGAAGGTGTTGATGATTTGGAATCCACCCCGGTTCGTGTTTATGTGACCGACGGTTGTATAGTGATCGCCCCAGAGGACGGCTATGCTGGGATTTCAACGAATGTCTATGATATGTCAGGACGTCTGGTGGTCTCGTTGTCTACTGCCGGCAAAACCCCTGCGCTCCCCAACGGTATCTATGTGGTCTGCATTGGCAACCAAACCATCCGCAAAGTGGTGGTGAAGCGTTAAAAGGACTTGTTCAAAATCAACTATTCATAAAGCCGTTGCGTTTTGTAACGGCTTTTTTTGTAGTTTTGCGCCGTTAATTGAAAAGTTCAAAAAATTGTAAGCAGGTGCTCTTAAATGTTTCTTTTGGCATTTACGCTTTCCTTCCTATGGGTTGGCTGTTTATGGCTTTCATCATTGTAGGAGAGGCTTTCCTGATGAGTAAGTGTCTCATTCAGCAAAAGTTCAATAACAGGATTTGGTGGTCTGCTGCTATTTCCAACATTGTCAGCGGTGTCATAGGAATCATAACAACTATGATACTTAATGGTGGATGGTGGCTCGTTGTCTGGTTTCCCTGGGTCAGCTCGCATGAAGTGAATATTCAAAACTCCAACCAGTTACTGGGTCTGATTATTTACTATTTCGTCGCTATGATCCTCTCTGTTCTAATTGAGCTGCTCGTTAATCATCTTATCCTCAGAAAAGAATACCCATTCAAGAAAACCCTTAATGCCACACTCATAGCCAATGCCTTCAGCTACTTTGTTGGGGCTCTGCTGATTACCCTATTGGTGTTATTGTAGATCCATTATTACGCATGCAGATGTTTTTATGACCTGATATTTCGAGTACGTTAAAACGTAATCTTGAAAATTTTTTCAACTATTAATATTGAATTACCATGAAGAAATTAATGTTTCTGTTGATTGTTGCCTTGTTTGCCTCTTTTGCTTTGATGGCGCAAGACTCTGACTATAAGGCACCTGACTACGATGCCATTAAGCAAATAATGACCGAGGATCCGAATCTTTATTCCTCCCTTGAGGATCGTTTCCTTCGTGCTGACACTTCCCTCAAAAATGAAGATATCCGGTTTTTGTATTATGGGAAGGTTTTCCGCAAGGATTACTCTCCATACGAGGAATATGAATGGACTGACAATATGAAGAAAATCATGCATTCGGAGCATGTAAAACCTTCCATTCTTAAGCAAGAACTGAAGAATATCAACAAGGCCATTTTGAAATATCCACTTTCAATGGATTGTCATGCTATCAAATATGTGATATGCGGTGAACTCTTCGGAGATGAGAGTGATGAATTAATGAATGCAGCGATTAATCTTTCGATGTTGATGGGTGTGATATTAAGCACTGGTGACGGGCAATCCAAGGAATCAGCCATCCATGTAATTACGGTTTCTGACGAACACACTTTGATGCAACTGGTTGGAATAGGTTGGAACAAGCAATCTTTGATTGAAGATAATGGGCAATATTACGATTTTTTTGATGTGGCTGAAAATTATACTGTTGGGAATGAGAATATTACGGTAGGTGATGCGGAAAAATTGTACTTTAACATTACTCCCTGCTTTAAAACTCTTATTTCCGAGCCAGAGCAGTCAACCTCGTCGGAAAGCGAATACAGCAACAGTATTGAGATTCCGTTGGGTACACGTGTGACACTTCGTCTGAAAGAGGGTGAAAACGGCACTTTTCAAGTAGCTGTCATAGACCGTCAACCGTATAGTGGTGAGGAAGTTACCGACTCGACTTTCTCTTCAGAAAACGATCCTGACATCGTTGAGCTGATTTTCGCGCAAGAGAAGTCTTCGTATAGCGACCACGACTGGGTATATTTGTCCGCTAAAAGTTTTTATCCCAAAGCTTTATCCTTCGATTCCTTCATTATGTCCAGTAGAAAAGCCAAATTTGAGTCCACCTCTAATGTGGGGTGGTATACCAAGGCTTTTATGAGAGAACAGTGGTTCCCTGGGGTTGCCAAGATTCGTATAGAGAATATCCGAATAATGGAACTGTAGCATTATTGCCTTTTATCTATAATTTGGCATTTTGCTTTCACCACTAATCCGATATGGCAACAGCAACTTTTGTATAAAAACGACAGTATTATTCTTCCCTGTCCGTAACGGTAAAGTTGAAGTTTTTATGACCTGACATTTCGAGTGCGTTTTACTAATGATGGCTTAAAGTCTAATTCTTTTTTTGGGGGGAGACCAAGCAAACTATCCGCTCGAATTTCGTCCTTGCAACCTCATAACCGCCTCAATCTTTGTCGCGGACATCAAGGAGACAAAAACACGGTCAAACAGCACGACCGTGTTTTTTGTTTTGGAATCGAAAGGAGGGAACAAACAATTTTGCGTACCAAAGGTGGGTTTCAGTCGCAAGTCACAAAAGTGACAAGCCAAATCAGCGAACTGCAACATTTTCTGTTCCTTTTCCCTTAGATGGAAAAGGAACCAAAAGATCAAGCCGACGGTAAGTGCAACCGCACAAGCCCGCACCCCCCAACCGTCGACATGGCCCCCGCACGCAGCATCAGGGCAAAAAAATTCCGAATTTTTAGATCTCTCCTTCCCCACTTAAACTTGGATTCTAAAAATCCAAGTTTCTCTTTTTCGCAACTTTTCGCACTATTTTGTCCACTTTTTGATTTAAAAGCGTAATTTATTAAACAGTTGATTTTTAGTAAATTAACCATAATTTTACTATTGATTTTATGATTTCAATATCGTACCTTTGTAAGCAAAAAACAGAGTGTAGCCCTCCCCAAATTTCGGACAGTATGTGAAAAAAAATTGTATTTTTGTACCCATAAAACCCACACCTTCTCCATGAAATACAAATATGACAGTCAGAAAAATCGCGCAAGCCAAATGAAGAGAACAGTACGAAAAGGGGATGTTTTACAGTACAATCATCTGAGCATAGATGAGTAAAACATTATGACCATTAAAAATCAGCATATTTATGTGGAAAAATATTATTAAGGAAATCGTGTTTTTTGTTACTGGTTTCATCATAGCTATAATTATAGTAAAACCAGAGGAAATGATCAATAGAAAAGAAAAAATGCGGGCAATTGCTATGCAAAATTCATACTTTGAGAATTTTAAGCATGATTTGGATTGCTATCAAATCGATTTGTCCAAAAGCAATTGTGATGATGAGTTGAAATTATATCATAACATGCAAACTTTATGTCAACAGTGTGTAGATATGGAACATTCAATCCTTGTTCATAGTATCAACATTGACTCATTAAAACTGTTTATGGAAAATGTTGGGGATTTTTTGTCAGAGCTTGATCAGTCAAGCTATGTGGAAGACTCCAAAATAGTGCTTTCTTCCATAAATAGCAAACAATTCGGTACAAGTGAGAAATTAAATCAGTTGTATATCATCGAAAATATTTTAATTTATCATTATCTTCGCCACATTTATGAGAACTCTATCATTTTCTCGCAGGTGGAATTGATAAATAATGCAGAATCAGATGTCATCCACTTGGGTGAACAATATGCGTCAAAACTAATTTTTTCTGTTCAGGATATAACGGGAAACAATAATTTTTATGAAATAATGAATGACCAAGGCCTTCAACCTATTAATATGGCAAATTCTGAATTCAGAGAATTCCCGGAAAAAAGAGGACATTATCATCATGATATACTTTTAATGTCTTCGGGGTTTTATAAGGGTCACGGTTGTAAAGTCCCAATAGATTATTATGTAAAATGAATTTTTGATGAAAAGAATACTATTGACATTCTTATTGATATTGCCTTTATCTGTCTTTGCTCAAATAAAGATTGATATCAGTCCCCGTTTTATGAATGACAGTTCACGGGTTTTCTATTGGCATATCAATGGCAAACGGGTAAACTGTAGTGATTTTCCGATTTTATTTGCACGAACAAAAAACAATTTAGACACAGTTGTTTTTATTCACTCCTCTTCCGATACTCTTCAATATGACACAGCATTTGTTCTTTTCCCTAAGAAATCAAATTTGCTGTTATCTCCTGACAATGACGGAAGTTTTGACATCATTCGTAAACATTCAATGAAACGAAGTAAAAATAAAGCTAAATTCATTGTCAAAAATACGAATTTAGACACAATTATTTGTTGTTATGCAAGTGAAACCGCACTTGTGGGACAAATCTTCACGCAATCAAGTTCGTCAGGATGGCTAAAACCTTTTATAACACCATACAGCAGCAACATGATTCACGTAGTCATCTTTAAAGCTCATAATTTAAATTATTACGTTTTAGAAGATGAGAGTTCATTATTGTTTGGAGATAAAGATTGTTCCATAGTTGGTTGGGATTATGACCAACACGTACGTTTGTCTAAAGAAATTTCTTTTAAACTAAGATTATTCAGAAGAGAAAAGATCTTCATTCTGGTTAACGGTGATACACAAAAGTTTATCGTGTTAATTTCAAAAAAGACAAATAAATGACAGCAATTGTTGTCACAAACATGTAGGAAGAAAAAAACTGTACTTTTGCAAGTCCAATTTAGTACTGTTATAAAAAGGGAATGTTAACATATACGCTCCGATACGCCAAGTCAAAGCACTAACAAAATTTTCGTATGAAGAATAGTCCTCTTATAGTCGTTGTGTTATNNAGTGTTGTTTGTTTTTACTCCTCCTACTTTGTTTTGCTACAAGCAAAGCGGTTGAGCCGTGGTTGGGGATTGGTGTCGTGTTTTTCAGATGCCATTATCCGGAAATGACAGAAGAATCTATAGATGTTGACATCTTTGACTCCACTTTTACCAAAGTAATCATGACAATTAATTCCAAGAATTACTACACAATCAAAGATGTTGATTTTGTGGAATTTGCCGACGAGGTTAAAGGATTATGTATGGTTTCAATTCAGGGCAATGCAATAAAAGTGATTCTTAACGACAGGGATGGTCACGCTCAATATGGATGGTTGAAAAGAAACGATAAGAACATTAACCACTACCTTTGGTCATCATTAATACCCTATCAGAAAGAAGTTTTCCCGATAAACAATGAGAATGGTGTGGCAACGATACCTTTTTTCAAAAATCCTGATGGGGAAATCTTAAACATTGAGATTCCCAAGATGAATGAAGTATGGTATGACTATAAGAATGAAATTGTAAAAGTATTTGATTGTGATTTGATTCCAACAGGAATAGTCAGCCACGGAACATGGATGCAAATTGATATTTCGTATCCTCACGATGAAGGTCAAGATGATTTCGAATGTCATCGCATTCGGTGTTGGATTCGTTATCTTGATGATTCAGGTCATCCTTTGGTTTGGTATCATACGCGGGACTAATACCTTAAAATAACTTTTTTTCGTATGAAGAATAGTCCTCTTATAGTCGTTGTGTTATTGCTTACAAGCTTCTTAGTATGCGCATGTTCTTCACACAATAAAGTCTTATTGCGCGACAAGAAATATACACAATATTGGAAATCACTCCCCGACTGTTGTGTATGTGAAATAAAAAACAACAAGTATGACGGGATAATACTTAATGGACGGTTGTTGTCACAAACCGACAAATGGTTGGTGCCAACCATAGAATCAATGTTAAACAGGAAAATTGACAGCTTGGAGGCTTTTGAATACTTGTTGGACGATACCTGTGTTTTTTCTTTTGAAAATCAATGCTCAGACTCTTCGTACATATCAGAATCTCCTCTTTATACNNTTAGGTATAATCCTTGATGGTAATAAATATATGTTTGTTAGTTTTCAACGCTCCAGCCCTTATTGTGAAAATAACGATCGACAAAGAAAGTATTGTTATCAAGTCTTCAGATTAATATATTCAAGAATATTTCTTACAGCGGGTATTGACTATAATCCAAAAGACAATGATCGCTTTTGGATGCTATATAATATTGATAATAAAGATATTCATACATATACTTCAACCCATTAATGTTCCTTGAGCTATTTTAAACACATTAACAATTAATGATATTCTTTGCCCAAACATCAGTTATGGCGAGGAGCAGAATCTGCAGGCTACCCATCCCTACGGCTATATGAAAAAAAATAGTACCTTTGCAAACAGAAATAGACCGTTATGAAAAAGGATCAGGAGTACCATCAGGAGGAGGATTTCAGGGTGGTGATTTGGAGGAAGATGGGCAACGAGACAGGTAATGTACCAAGTAGCGTACCAAGTAATGTACCAAGTAGGGACCAAGTAAGTACCAAGTTGAATTTGCGGTGGAGTGAATTAGAGCCGTTGATTACAGCCCTGGTTGAGCCTAGGTCATCCGCTGAATTGCGCGAGGTAATCGGACTCCAAAATCACACTAGATTCAAGAGAGCCTTCCTCGATCCGCTGATTGAATTGGGCGTTGTGGAGATGACACAACCCGATTCGCCCAACAGTCCTACGCAACGGTATAGATTGACGGAGGCCGGCAAGAGGATAATGAATAAAACTATTTAGTGTTTACAAAAAGATAATTGTCTATGTCGCATAAATTTTTTTATTTCATTCTATTATTATTGTGTTATGGGTGCGGATCGGGATTTTATTCAGAAGAATACATGATAAAAACCACCAAAAGAGATTTTGTCAACAAAGTGGATTCATTTAAAATTTGCCATGCCGAATATAGATGCTACGAACATGATAAATATGGGAATGTGATAGATTCGGACCACGCTTATGCTCCTTATGACATTTCATTGGGCGATTCAACTCTTCTATACTACAGTATTTCCATTTATATTCCATCCACAGAAAAGATTTTTCGCTGTTGTATTATACCATACGATTCGTTAAGCGAGGATTCGAGTTTTGTTTTACAATTCCGCTTTGTTTCAGACACTAATTATTCGAATGTATATTATATTAACACTAAAGATCTCAGTTATATAGAGAATAAAAAATACAAGAAAATATTAGAGCAGAAAGTCTTAAATGAATTGGATGTAGAATGGGAAAATGAAGGGGGCTTTTGGTTTTTCCTCAAAAATATAGTTAGTAGAATATAAACATTCCCTTTTGGGGTACGATGTTTTTACAGTCCTCTCGTGCCCCTTGCGGCGGTGGAGATGACNNACATTCCCGCCGCCACTACTTGTGCTATGACTACTTGATGTGCTGGCAGAGCTGCTGCGACTGCCTTGGGGAACGTTAGTTGCGCCGGGATGTGCATTGGAGTTTGTTGTGGAAGGTTTGCTGTTGCTGGGCGTTGAAGCACTGGGTTTGCTGCCCGATGGGGCTGCCGTGCCGGAAGGACGACTTCCACTGGGAGCACTGCTCGAGGGTTTGCCACTGCCGCTGGGACTGGCGGTACCTGAAGGTGTATTGCTGCCACCCGGTTGCGAGGAAACAGGTTTGTTCTCTGCTAAAACCGGCTCATTCCCCGCAGGCTTGTCATAATCTTTCGGCACATAATTGCCCTTGCTTTGCTTGTAGTGCGTCATGGAGTTCACTCGGCTGATGCGCGACGACAGATTGTGGCCGCCAGTGGTCAGCAGGTCGTTGAAGGTGATGATGAGTGAGGAGGTTTTCAGGTAACGGCCGCTGTTGCTTGCCAGATTTCCGGCAAAATAGTTTTTCACCTGGCTCAGGTCCATGCCGAAGAGGTCCAGGTTGTTTTTGCCAATCTCACGCATCAGCTGGTTCACCTTGCGTGCCCGCAGCATGGTGTTATAAGTCTCACGGTCTCTGACGCTTACACCGCGAGGGTAGGAGAGAAACTTGGCCAGCTTCTTGAACTGATCCTCGCTCAGGCTGTTCAGCATGCTCTTCAGTTCATTCAGGTCTTTACTGATGCCCGCCTTGGTGTTGCGGTGCACATCCTGATAGATGAAGTCGATGTTTTCTTCGGTATAAGACATGTTGTAGTTCTGTTCATTCTGCCGTAATTGTTTGTCCACATGGTCTTTGATATAGTTCTTGAAACTGCGCTGCGACAGCGAGTCTGCCAAACGGGCAATCTCGTCACCGCTCAGGTTCTTGAAGATGGTGAGCAGGTCACTGGTGGGTTTGTACAGCAAAAACGGTTTGTTTTTCGGAAAGGCAGGGTAAGTGTCACCTGAATAGCTGATATTGTTGTCGATAAACAGCTGGTACAGAGCGGTGTATTGCACCACTCGCGCCAAATCGGTGTTGCAGAGAGTTGCGAAATAGTGATAAGCCTGGCTCTCGTAGCGGTAGCCGATCGATTCGCTGCGTTCCTGCGAGTTGAAATAGCTCACGGGCAGCGAGCCGGTGCGGTTAAGGGTGTAAATAGTATAGCCTTCATTGTCAATGGCATACATGGCTCCCGCAGTGTTCCAGTTGTACACCAGCTCCGATAGTCCCAGCTTGCGGAACAGCGGTTTGTCGAAGGGGTAGTAGCCAGGTTCCGGGTAGCGGTAATAGCCTTCCTGTATGGT
>LXOW01336172.1_pt1 | contig 10669 bp, 11 predicted proteins | sample 1368591 | NCBI WGS metagenome assembly LXOW01 (sample SAMN04884650, study PRJNA319009) | bovine gut metagenome | isolation source: Cow rumen | host: Bos taurus | place: Italy: Legnaro (PD) | collected 2014-07-09
TAGGGGGCTCATACCCAACCGGGTAGGGTTAAAATATGAGCCCCTTACAGGGGCGTTTTGGGGTGTTGAATGTTTGCGTTGGGCCGAGGCCCAACGCAATGATGAATGGCCCCTACGGGGCATTCAATGGACTCTTGGCCCAACGCAATGTTATGATGAATTGCCCCTACGTTGAGTTGAATTGCCCCTACGGGGCATTATTGGTTGCGGGACAGGGAGCGAGAAATGCCGGAGAATAATTATCTTTGCACTAGAAAAACACACTGACTTATGGTAAAAATCGGAACTCCGCTGACGGGCGTGGCCAAGAAGGCGCTGCTGTGCGGCTCGGGCGAATTGGGAAAGGAAGTTGCAATCGAGTTGCAACGGTATGGCGTTGAGGTGATTGCACTCGACCGCTATGAGAACGCGCCGGCGATGCAGGTGGCGCACCGCAGCTATGTGCTGTCGATGTTGGACGGCGCGCGGCTGCGCGAAATCATTGAACAGGAGAAGCCTGACATGATTATCCCGGAGGTGGAGGCGATCGCGACGCCGACGCTCGTGGAACTGGAGAAGGAGGGGTACAACGTGATCCCGACGGCGAACGCGACCTTCCTGACGATGAACCGCAAGGGCATCCGCCAGCTGGCGCACGAGACGCTCGGCCTGCCGACGTCGAATTATCGTTTCGCGGCGACGCGGGAGGAGTTCGACGCTGCCATCGCGGCCGTCGGTACCCCCTGCGTGGTGAAGCCCATCATGAGCTCGTCCGGCCACGGGCAGAGCGTGTGCAAGACGCCGGCTGACGCCGACAAATGCTGGAGCATCGCCCAGGAGGGCGGACGTGCCGGCGCGGGCGAGGTGATCGTTGAAGGCTTCGTGAAATTCGATTACGAGATCACGCTGCTGACCGTCCGTCACGCGGGCGGCACGACCTTCCTGAACCCCATCGGCCACCACCAGGTGGACGGCGACTACCGCGAGTCCTGGCAGGCGCAGCCGATGAGCGAAACCGCACTCAAGCAGGCGCAGGACATCGCCAANNCCATCGGCCACCACCAGGTGGACGGCGACTACCGCGAGTCCTGGCAGGCGCAGCCGATGAGCACCAAAGCTTTAGCCCAGGCGCAGGACATTGCCAAGAAGATCACCGACGCCCTCGGCGGCTACGGAATTTTCGGCGTGGAAATGTTCATCTGCGGCGACCAGGTGCTGTTCAGCGAGGTCTCTCCGCGTCCGCATGATACGGGCATGGTTACCATGATCTCCCAGGATCTGAGCGAGTTTGCGCTGCACGCGCGCGCCGTGCTCGGTCTGCCGATCCCGAAGGTCAATTTCTTCGGCCCGAGCGCCTCGAAAGCGATTGTGGTTGAGGGCGATACAACGCAGGTGGAGTTCGAGAACCTCGAGGAGGTGCTCGCCGAACCGAACGTGCAGATTCGCCTTTTCGGCAAGCCTTTCATCAAGGGTCACCGCCGCATGGGCGTGCTGCTCGCGCGCGACGAGACCGTCGAAGCCGCGCTCGCAAAAGTCGAGCGCGCCTACGCGAAGTTGAAGGTGCGGGTGTTGTAATTGTGTGGAAAATTCGTATATTCGCTGGAGTAACCAATTATACGAACCACGCATGTTTACATTGATCAATTTACCTTACGCGCCGGAGGCGCTGGAGCCGGTGATCAGCGCGCAGACGCTGAGTTTCCATCACGGGAAGCACCTGCAGGCCTATGTCAACAACCTGAATGCCGCACTGCCGGGGAGTCCTTTTGAGGGGCTGCCGCTGGAGGAAATCGTGCAGAAGGCGAGCGGCGGGGTGTTTAACAACGCCGGGCAGATTCTGAATCATAATCTGTATTTTACGCAGTTCTGCGCGCCGCAGGCGAATGCTGCTCCGGCGGGAGCGCTGGCGGCGCAGATCGCGAAGCAGTTCGGCTCGTTCGAGGCGTTCCAGACGGAGTTCGTGGCCAAGGGCGCGGGCCTGTTCGGAAGCGGCTGGGTGTGGCTGCAGGCGGACGCCGCCGGGGCGTTGTCGATCGCGCAGTATGCGGGCGCGGACAACCCGGTCGCGCACGGCTTCAAGCCGCTGCTGACCTTCGATGTCTGGGAGCACGCGTACTATCTGGACTACCAGAACCGCCGGCCGGACCACCTGAAGGCGCTCTGGCAAATCATTGACTGGACGGAGATTGAGAAGCGCTACGGGCGCTAGACTCTGACGGCTCGCGGCTTAGCGCCGCGGGTGATGCGCGAGGATCGCTGCCTGCCAGGTGGCGGTGTCGATGTGCGTATAGATCTCGGTCGTGAGGATGGACTCGTGTCCCAGCATTTCCTGCACGACGCGCAGGTCGGCGCCGTTCTCGATGAGGTGCGTCGCGAAGGAGTGGCGGAAGGTGTGCGGGGAGATTTCCTTGCGGACGCCGGCGAGCAGCGCTTGCTTCTTGACGAGATTGAAAATGGCCACCCGGCTCAACGGGCGGCCGTTTTTGTTGAGGAAGGCGACGTCGTCGAAGGCCGGCTCGGCGGCCTGCGGACGGGCGTCGAGGTAGGCCTTGAATGCGTCGGCGGCCACCTCGCCGAGGGGGACGAGCCGCTCTTTGTCGCCTTTGCCGACCACGCGCACGAAGCCTTCCTGCAGGTAGACGTGCGAGATCTGCAGGCCGCAGGCCTCGGAGACGCGCAGGCCGCAGCCGTAGAGGATTTCGAGGATGGCGCGGTCGCGCAGGCCGGTCCAGCCGGCGTTGTCGACGGAGTCGAGGATGCTTTCGACTTCCTCGACGGAGAGGACCTCCGGGAGGTAGCGGCCGAGTTTGGGCGCGTCGATGCGGTCGCAGGGGTTGTCTTTCCGTTCGCCCTCGAGGATCAGCCAGTCGAAGAATGACCGCAGCGAGCTCAGCAGCCGCGCCTGACTGCGTTTGGAGAGCGTACCCTTCCCGTCATTCGCCTGCCCCTTTTCGTCATTCGCCGGCTTGACCGGCGAATCTCCTTCCGCCCGGAGCTTCAGATACCTTTCAATATCCTCCGTCCGGATCGCCCGCGGCTCCAGCTCCAGCGCTTCCAGCAGCTCCGCGACGTCGCGCCCGTAGGCCGCCACCGTATTCGGCGACAGCCGGCGCTCCATCCGCAGGTAGTAGCGGTAGTCCTTCAGAATTCTGCTATCTTCCATTTCCTTCGTCGCCGCTGTGAGCTGTAAGTTGTTGGTGTTCTGCTAGTTGCTGTTTTGTACTCCCCCGAATTTTGGGGGAGTACAAAATGGTAATTCTCTGACTATTAAAACGTTGCGGCTCACAGGACAAAGAGGGGGAGGGGAGATTATTGCTCTTTGGCGCGGGCGGCGTTGAAGCAGTCGCGGCAGAGGGGCTCGTAGACGTCCTTCTCGCCGAGGAGCACCAGGTCCTGGCTCTTGCTGAGGCGGTGCGAGTGGTTCGCGAGCGCGCCGCAGCGGACGCAGATGGCGTGCACCTTCTGGACGTCTTCGGCGACAGCCATCAGGCGCGGCATCGGCCCGAAGGGCTGGCCGAGGTAGTCGGTGTCGAGGCCGGCCACGATGACGCGCACGCCGCGGTTGGCGAGGGTCTGGCACACATCGACGAGGCTCTCGTCGAAGAATTGCGCCTCGTCCACGCCGACGACCTGCACCTCGGGGCCGATCTTCTCGAGCATCTCGGCGGGGGTGGAGATGGGGGTGGAGGTGAGTTTATGGAAATCGTGCGAGACCACCTCGACGTCGGAATAGCGCTTGTCGATGATGGGTTTGTAGATGGCGATCTGCTGATTGGCGAACTGCGCGCGGCGGAGCCGGCGGATGAGTTCTTCTGTTTTGCCGGAGAACATCGAGCCGCAGACGACCTCGATGCAACCGGATTTTCTATGATTCTCGGAAAACATTGCTTACATTTGTGGTTGCACAAAGATAGCAAATTTGCAGCGGATGCGTATGGACGCCAAAGGAATTTTGTACATCGTGCCGACTCCTGTCGGCAATCTCGGCGACATGACCTACAGGGCCGTTCAGGTGCTGCAGGAGGCCGATTTGATTCTCGCGGAGGACACGCGCACGACCGCCGTGCTGCTGCAGCATTTCGAGATCCGCGGCAAGCAGCTGCTCTCGCATCATAAGTTCAATGAGCACCAGACGGTTGCGCTCGTGCGGGACCGGATTCTGGCGGGGGCGTCGGTGGCGCTGGTGAGCGACGCGGGCACGCCCGGGATCTCCGATCCGGGCTTCCTGCTGGCGCGTACCTGCGCGGCGGAGGGCATTGAGGTACAGACGCTTCCGGGCGCGACGGCCTGCATCCCGGCGCTCGTGTCGTCGGGCCTGCCGTGCGACCGTTTCTGCTTCGAGGGCTTCCTGCCGCAGAAGAAGGGACGCGCGACGCTGCTCGCTGCGCTGGCCGCCGAGCCGCGCACGATGGTGTTCTACGAGTCGCCGCGGCGGCTTGTCCGGACGCTGGAGCAATTCGCGGAGGCGTTCGGACCCGAGCGCCCGTGCTCGGTCGCCCGGGAAATTTCAAAAGTACACGAGGAACACGTTCGCGGGACGCTGGCCGAGGTGCTCTCGCATTTCCAGACGGTCGAGCCGAAGGGCGAGATCGTCGTGGTCGTCGGCGGTCTGCGCGACGACGCTCCCCGCGAGCACCGCAATAAGTATAAGGACGAGTAATCCTTTTTCATACAACCTTCCGGCTTCCCTGCATTCTTGCTATGAGCTGGATGTCATTGATGGACAGTGTGTTGCTGTTTTGTGCTACCCAGGAAATAGGGGTAGTATAAAATGTGTATTGGCTGACTATCAATTCGTTGCGGCTCATAGAAAAAACGTTTTAGATTTCTGAAACGGCAATAAGATTTATTTTACTGTTGAAAAGGTATTTTTTTGTTTGCAGTTAAACGATTAATCGGGTGATTGTCCGGATTTTCTTTCCCATCTTGGGGACATGAAAAAGGAAGATGCGGACAAGGAGAAGCCGTCGGCGGCGGTGTTCAAGGTGGGGGCGATCGCCCTGGCCTTCCTGATCGTCGGCTACCAGGCCGCCCTCTTCGTCACCCGCGCCTCCCGGCTGAAGTTAGAGGCCAACCGCGATCGGCCGGATACGGTGTACGTGTATTCTGCCGCCCCGGAAGAGTTTGCCATGTCGGGAGTCCTCTCTCCAACCCGTAGCCACCCTCGGCTCCGTAAGAGGGAGGGGCCCGCTGCCGCAGGCAGTGGGAAGGGTCCGACGCAGTCGGACGGTTGGAGAGAGGAGCTCCCGACTGGCTCTGAAGGGGCGGTGGTACGTCACGATGCGAAGCACTCGCCTTATGTCGAGTCGTACCGCCGGGCGACGCGGCGGGTGGAGAGCTTCCGCTTCAACCCGAATACCGTCTCGGTCGAAGACCTTATCCGCCTGGGCTTCAGTGAGAAACAGGCGGAGGCGATCGACAGCTACCGCGCGAAGGGTGGCCGCTTTCGCCGCAAGGCGGACTTCGCGAAATCCTTCGTCGTCGCCGACAGCGTGTACCGGCGCCTCGAACGCTTCATCGACATTCCGCGCCTCGACCTGAACCGCGCAGATTCTGCGGCGCTGGACGAATTGCCCGGCATCGGGCCCTGGTTCGCGAAGCGGATCCTGGAATACCGCGCAGAGCTAGGCGGCTACTCCTTCCCGGAACAGCTGCTGGATATCTATCACTTTGACCGTGAGAAATTTGACGCGCTCAGCGACCTGATCTTCTGCTCGCCGCCGGAGCCCTTCGCGCTGTGGTCGCTGCCCGCCGACTCGCTCCGCCTTCACCCCTACATCCGCACCCGCCAGGCGGCCCGCTCCATCGTGCTCTTCCGCGACCACACCCCGCGCGAAGGCTGGACCGTCGCGGCGCTGGGCGAGGCGGGNNGACGCCGCCCGCCTCGCCCGCTGCACCCTCGCCCCGCCGTAGCCCCCTGTGAGCCTGAAAATCGCTGTTCTCGCCATCGCGCTATGAGCTATAACGCAATGATATACAGCGAAATGACGTTTCTTAGTCCCCCGCTTTAAGGGGGAGTGCAAAATGACAAATAAAAGTAAAACAATAACTTACAACTCATAGATGAAAAACGAAATAAAGCGCCGGAAGGTACCGGAGGGCTCTTGTCAGCATATCTATAAGCGAACGGCGGATGGAGGCGTGTTGTTCTACCGCGTAATTGACCACCTTGTTTACTATACGATTGAATCCGTGATGGTGCGTCGGCATAGTCTGCCGGTTCTTGTGACATGTCATATGTTTACGCATGTCCATGATTTGGTTAAAGCGGCGGATCCGTGCCAACTCTCTTCATTTGAGCATGATATCAACAGTATTTTTACGCGTGAGTACAATGAAGAAACGGGTCGGTCGGGGCGGCTTTTCGGGGGACCGTTCGGGAGCGCCCCCAAGCGGTCGGAGAAGGATATGCGTTCGGCAGCGATATACATTTTAAATAATCCGGTCGAGAAGCGTTTGGTTCGGCGGGCTGTTGAAGATCGCTGGACGTTTCTTGCTTATTACGTGGATGCTTTCCCTTTCTCGTCAAGGCCGATGCTGAGTGAATGCCGCTGGGCCTTGCGCAATGCCATGAAAGAGGTCGATGCCGAATACCGTTGCGGAAGGTATTTGGGATATGCTATTCTCAAGCGTCTGTTTGATGGTTTGAGCGATGAGGAACGGGGGCAGTTGACGGATTACATCATCCATCGGTATTTCTATCTCGATGTGAAAGGGTGTTGCAAACTTTTCGGGAGTGTTGCGAGGATGGTAAAAACCGCGGACGAGACGAAAGGAAAGGAGTTCGATGTCGGGGAGGAGTTTGATCCTTCTTCCGACGTTCCTTTTCGGGATATGTGTGCAGTGGCTGGGCGAGCCGGGCTTTTGAAGACGGGCTTTCCATTGTGGCACTTGCCTGAGGGTAAGATGCTCGGGTTGGCCAGGAATCTTCAACTGAAAACGGGGGCGTCGGAGCTGCAGGTTAATAAGTTTTTGCATAGAAATTTATGATTCAAGCCCCGCTCGCCCACTATTTCTTATGAGCCACAAAACGATGATGCATAGCATATTAACGATTTATGGTACCCCTGTTTTGAGGGGAGTATAAAATGTCATCTTACTAAGATTCAATATGTTGCGGCTCATAGACAAAAATGTAATGCGGGCAGGACCTGGCACCAGCGCCGGGCTCCGCGCCCGGCGCTTACGAGCGATCTCCGCTTTCGAGCTTTGGGGGCTCGACGCGGAGTGCTCGTTGCCGGCAAGCGAGGTAGCTGCCCGCCCGGTTGTTCTTATGAGCTGTAATGCGTTAAAGCATAGTTTCTTAACGTTTTGTACTCCCCCAGAATATGGGGTAGTATATAATGTTATCTTGCTTACCTATAATGTGTTACGGCTCATAGCAAAAGGGGAGATTGCGGGGTGGGACAGGGAATGAGGAGGAGAAGGGCGGAATGGCGTTGTGGAAGGAGTACAAGGGGCCGTGTGCTTTGCAAGTTTTTTCTTATTTTTGCATTGATGAAAGAAAAACTGCTTGGAATGAGGCTCGAGGAGCTGAAACAGGCCGCGGTGAGCTGCGGGCTGAAGGGCTTCGTGGGCGCGCAGCTGGCGGACTGGCTGTACGCCAAGCGCGCCACCGACTGGGACCGGATGGTCAATATTTCCAAGGCCGCGAAGGAAGCCCTCTCCGAGAAATATGATCTCGGCACCTCGAAACCCGTCGGCAGCGCCGTCTCCACCGACGGCACCAAGAAGTATCTCTTCGAAGTCGCAAAAGACAATTATGTGGAGGCGGTCATGATTCCGGACGAGGACAGAAAAACCCTCTGCGTCAGTTCTCAAGCGGGCTGCAAGATGGGCTGCAAGTTCTGCATGACGGGCCGCCACGGCTTCCACGGGCAGCTGGACGCGGCCGACATCCTGAATCAGTTCCTCAGCATCGACGAGTCTGTGGAACTCACCAACACGGTCTTTATGGGCATGGGCGAGCCGCTGGACAATTATGACGCTGTGGCCAAAACGATCGAGGTCCTCACGGCGCCGTGGGGCTTCGCCTGGAGCCCCAAACGCATCACCCTCAGCACGATCGGCGTCCTCCCGACGCTGAAGAAATACCTCGACGGGCAGCGCTGCCACCTGGCGGTCAGTCTGCATAATCCTTTCCCGGAGGAACGCCTCTCCATGATGCCCGCGCAGAAGGCGTGGGACATCCGCGCGGTCATCGACCTCATCCGCCAGTACGATTTCAGCGGCCAGCGCCGCGTGAGTTTTGAATACACGATGTTCGCCGGCTTCAACGACGACAAGCGCCACGCGGATGCGCTCATCCGCCTGCTGCGCGGGCTGGAGTGCCGCGTGAACCTGATCCGATTCCACAAGATTCCGGATTTCCCCTANNCGCCCCATCGTGGGCGTGGTGCTCTCCGGCGGCGGTGCGAAAGGAGCCGCCGAGGTGGGCGCGCTCAAATATATCGAGGAACTCGGCATCCCCGTCGACTTCGTCTGCGGCACCAGCATCGGCGGCCTGGTGGGCGGCTTCTACGCCCTGGGCTATCGCGCCGACGACCTCGAGGAGCTCTTCCGCAACCAGGACTGGAGTGTGATGCTGACCGACCGCGTGGCGCCGGAATTCATTCCCTATTCTACGAAGATGGCGCGCGCGACCTACCTGCTCTCCTTCCCGTTCCACTACCCGGCCGGGCAGCCGGAAAAGGTGGAATACCGCTTCCGCGACCGCGTCCGCAAGCAGATCGAGGACCGGAACACGACGCGCGCCGGCGCGGCCTCGCTGGTCAATTCGCTCCCGTCGGGCTATGCCTACGGATTCAATGTCAATAACTTGCTGTCCAGCATGTCCGTGGGCTTCCAGGACAGCATCTCCTTCGCGCGGCTGCCGATGCCGTACGTCTGCGTGGCGGGCGATATGGTCAGCTCGAAGGCGAAGAACTGGGGCAGCGGCTCCATCACCACGGCGATGCGCTCGACGATGTCGATTCCCGGCCTCTTCGATCCGGTGCGCACCGGACGCATGGTGCTGGTGGACGGCGGCGTGCGGAACAATTTCCCGGCGGATATCGCCCGGGCTGTCGGGGTGGACTACCTGATCGGCATCGAGCTCTCCGACGCGCGGCCGGACTACGAGGAAATCAACAACATCGGCGACATCCTCGGGCAGTTCATCACGATGCTCGGCACGGACTCGTTCAACAAGAACATCGGCAAATGCGACGTCTTCATCAAGCCGGATCTCGGCGAATATAATATGCTGAGTTTCAACCACGAGGCGGTGGACTCCATGCTGCAGCGCGGCTATAACGCCGCCGCGGCGCAGCGGGACGGCCTGCTCTCCGTGCGCGCGAAGCTGGGCAAGAACGCGAAGCCCGCTTCCGCGAAACGCGCCACCGACATCGCCACGCATCCCGTGACGCTCTGTTCCATCGAATACGACGGCCTCTCCGACGCCGACTCCCGGCGCGTCGCGCGCATGACGGAGCTGGACATCACCCAGCCCCTGGACAAGGCGACCATCGACGCGGCGATGAGCCGCCTGCAGGCCTCCGGCGCCTTCGAGACGGTGACCTATTCCCTGTACGGCGCGCACGAGCCGTACAGGTTGGTATTCCATTGCACCCCCGCGCCGGTCCATTCCTTCGGACTCGGCCTGCGCGCGGACAGCATGGACGGCGCATCGCTGCTGGTCGGCGTAGGCCTGAACACCCATCGGCTGTCCGGTTCCAAGGTGGATCTGCGCGCGCGAATCGGCCAGAATTTCAAGCTCTCGGCGCACTACGCCCTCGACTTGAACGACCTCCCGACCTTGAACGTGACCGCCTCGTTCGCCCGCTATCGCGGCCAGCTCGGCGCCTACGACGACCGGCTCAAGTACGACATCTCGTACCTGACGCACCGCGAGGACTTCTTCATCTCCGGGCTCAACTGGACGCGGATGGACATTCGGGCGGGCATTGCCCATAAGGCCTATTACCTTTCACCCAATTCGCCATTCGCGCGCTCCCTGCAGGAGCAGGGCGTGTCCCTGTCCTCCAACTACATCGGTTCCTATCTGCAGGGCATCCTGTACACCTTCGACAATGCCTATTTCCCGCAGCGCGGCCTGTCCCTGCGGCTCCGCGCGGACTACGATTTCATCCAGCCGGGCGTGACCGCTTTTACGCCCGTGCTGACCACGGGGGTGGATGTGCGCGTGGCCATTCCGCTGGGCGGCAACTGGACGCTGCTGCCTGACGTGCGCCTGCGCGGCATCTCGCACTTCGGCGAGGAAGCGGTGGACGGCCTGTTCCATACCAATTTCGCGGGCGGCTCGCTTGCTGCGCGCTATACGGAAGATCAGCTGCCCTTCTTCGGGGAGAACACGCTGCTCGCCACGGGCGACTACCTGATCAATACGGTCCTGGAGGCGCGCTGGAATCCGCTGGGAAACCTCTACGTCAGCGCGATGGCGGGGGCGCTCCAGCACGACAACGGCATCGGCAGCCTGGTTCGGGATCTGCGTCCGGACGTCTGGGCCCTCGGCCTGGAGGCGGCCTACGACACCTTCGCCGGGCCGGTCAAGTTCAATCTCCATTGGTCGAATATCCATAAATGGGGGGCCTACCTGTCCCTCGGATTTGATTTCTAGCGATTTATGACGGAACGGGAGAAATCGGTCTACGACGCCCTGTCGGCGCAGTGCGCGAAACGCGAATACTGC
>LXOW01410461.1_pt1 | contig 10669 bp, 10 predicted proteins | sample 1368591 | NCBI WGS metagenome assembly LXOW01 (sample SAMN04884650, study PRJNA319009) | bovine gut metagenome | isolation source: Cow rumen | host: Bos taurus | place: Italy: Legnaro (PD) | collected 2014-07-09
CTCGAGGCGCACACCATCTTCGCCCCGCAGGACCTCTCCGCCTTCGGCAAGAAGAACCTGCTGCCCGTCCTCGTCTGGGGCAACGGCGCCTGCACCAATTCCCCGTGGGAGCATTTCAAGTTCCTGAACGAGATCGCCTCGCAGGGCTTCCTGGTGATCGCCACGGGTTACATCCCGATGGAGGAGAAGCCGTACCGCGGCCCGCAGTCCACCTCCGCCCAGCAGCTTGAGTCCGTGGACTGGATCATTGCCCAGAACGCCGACAAGGAGAGCCCGTACTACGGACGTATCGACGTGAACGCCATTGCGGCGGCCGGCATGTCCTGCGGCGGTCTGCAGACCCTCGACAACTCCGCCGACCCGCGCTTCAAGACCCTCATGATCTGCAACAGCGGCCTGTTCACCAACCCGGCCGGCGCCGTGCCCGGCATGCCGATGCCCGAGAAGGAGAAGCTCCAGAGCATCCAGGTTCCTATTATATATATCCTGGGCGGCGAGACCGACATCGCCTATCAGAACGGTATGGATGACTTCCACCGCATCGACAAGGTGCCGGCCTTCGCGGCCAACTACCCGGTCGGCCACGGCGGCACCTACCGCGAGGAGCACGGCGGCGAGTTCACCGTCCCGGCCATCGCCTGGCTGAAGTGGCAGCTCAAGGGCGACGCCGAGGCCGCGAAGATGTTCCAGGGCGAGCCCTGCGGCCTCTCGCAGCGCGAAGGCTGGACCGTCGAGAAGAACGCCCTGATCGATTAGCCATGAGCTATAAATAGCTGATTGATAGTGTATAAACGATTTGTGGTACCCCGAAAACCGGGGTGCCACAAATCGTTATAATGCTGCTGAAGAAAGACTTGCAGCTCACAGCAGTTCGAAGCGGTCGGCGTCGGAGAGGACGGGGAACTTCTGATGGTAGCTCGTGATGAGGGCGAGGTCGATCTCGCCGCTGACGATGCCTTCCTTTCCGTCCTCTGCCTGGGCGAGGGTGTCGCCGTACGGGCCGATCCAGGCGGTGCCGCCGTTGTAGTTGCACGCGGGGTCGGAGCCCACGCGGTTGACGGCCGCGACGTAGCAGGCGTTCTCGATGGCGCGGGCGCGGGCGAGCGTGTCCCACGCGAAGCGGCGCACGTCGGGCCAGCTGGCCACGAGCAGCATCACGTCGTAGTCGTCGCGGCTGCGCAGCCACACGGGGAAGCGCAGGTCGTAGCAGACGGCCAGCAGGAAGCGGACGCCCTGGTACTCGACGACGACGCGTTCGCCGCCGGCCTGGAAGCGCTCGCCCTCGCCGCCGTAGCCGAAGAGGTGACGTTTGTCGTACTGCTCGTACGTTCCGTCCGGGCGGACGAAATAGAAGCGGTTCACGCATTTTTCCCCGACCTCCAGGGCAATGCTGCCGGCGATGGCGGCGTGCAGTTCCTTCGCCTTGCGCTGCATCCAGGCGAGACCGGCCGCGGGCTCGTGCTCGACCGTGGCGTTCGGCAGGGTGGCGAAGCCGGTGGAGAACATTTCCGGAAGGACGTAGAGGTCGGCTTTCCCGGCGCTCGCGAGCAGGCTGTCGAGGTGCGCGCAGTTGGCCTGCGGGTCACCCCAGACGATATCGGATTGGATCAGATTTATCTTCATGATAATTCAATGGGTTTGTACTTCGGAACGAGGGACTTCATGATGACCCAGGCGATGAGGTAGGCGACGCCGCAGTAGCAGAACATCACGAAGTAGCCGGCCGGCTTGCCCTCGAAACCGAGGAACTGGAAGGCGGCTCCCGCCTCTTCCGCGTGCGTGAAGAGGTTGCCCGCGACTTTCTGGATGATCATCGAACCGATGCCGCCGGCCGTCGTGCCGATGCCGGTGATGGAGGCGATGGTGCTCTTGGGGAACATGTCGCCGATGGTGGAGTAGAGGTTGGCGCTCCAGGCCTGGTGCCCCGCGCCGGCGAGGCCGATCAGGATGGCCGGCCACCAGGCGGAGCTCAGGTTGATGCCCAGCGGCTGCGCGAAGAGCGCGGCGATGGGGAAGAAGGCGAAGATGAGCATGGCCAGCATGCGGCCTGCGTAAGGGTTCATGCCGCGCTTCTCGACGAAGACCTTGGGCAGGTAGCCGCCCACGATGGACACCACCGTGACGATGGCGTAGAGCGTGAAGATCAGCGCCTGGCCCAGACTCGAAGTGGCAGGGGCGCCGAACTGGTTGCTGAAGTAGGACGGGGCCCAGAAGAGGAAGAACCACCACACGCCGTCGGTGAAGAACTTGCCGGTGATGAAGGCCCAGGTCTGCCGGTACTTGAGGCACTGGATGAACGGGATGGATGGCTCGTCATTCGCCGGCTTGGCCGGCGAATCTCCTTCATCCTGACGGATATACGCCAGCTCCGCCTCGTTCACGCGCGGGCTCTTCTCCGGCTTCTCATACATGAAAGCCCAGAAGAACATCCAGATGAATCCCAGGCCGCCGATGATGATGAAGGCCCATTGCCAGCCGAACTTCACGGCCAGGGGCGGGATCATCAGCGGGGCGGCCAGCGCGCCCACGGAGGCGCCGGCGTTGAAGATGGAGGTCGCGAAGGCGCGGTCCTTCTTCGGGAAATATTCGGCCGTCACCTTGATGGCGGCCGGGAAGTTGCCGGACTCGCCGAGGGCGAGGATGCCCCGGCAGAGCAGGAAGAAATAGACGGAGGCCGTCGAAATGGCGAGCGGGAAAAGGGAAGCCGCCCAGCCGCAGGCGGCGTGCAGGCACGCGCCGAACGACCAGACGCCGATGGCGATGATGTAGCCCTTCTTCGTGCCCATCCAGTCCACGAACTTGCCTGCGAACAGGCAGCAGATGGCGTAGAAGATGGAGAAGAAGGAGGTAATGGTGCCGTAGTTGGCGTCCGTCCAGTGGAATTCCGGTTTGATGAATTCCTCGTAGGTGAGGGACAGGACCTGGCGGTCGAGGTAGTTGACCGTGGTCGCCACGAAGAGCAGCGAGCACAACCACCAGCGCCAGTTGGTCATCAGTTTCTGTTGTGTGGTAGACATGGTGGTTGGTTATCTGATTTCTTGAACGATCTGCAGGGCGTCCCGGCAGAGGGCGGTGATGCGGGGCCAGTCGCCCGCGGCGACCGCGTCCTTGGGGAAGAGGTTGGAACCCATGCCGACGCAGGTCACGCCGGCCTTGAACCAGCCCTCGAGGTTGGCCCGTTCGGGCTTCACGCCGCCGGTGACCATGATCTTGCTCCAGGGCATGGGGGCCCGGAGGCCCTTGACGAAGGCGGGCCCGAGGACGTCGCCCGGGAAGACCTTGCACAGGTCGCACCCGGCCTCCTGGGCCGCGCTCACCTCGCTGACGCTGCCGCAACCCGGGCAGTAGGGGACGAGGCGCCGGTTGCAGACCGGCACGACGGCGGGATTATAGACGGGGCCGACCACGAAGTTGGCACCGAGCTGCAGGTAGAGGGCGGCCGTGGCGGGATCGACTACGCTGCCGACACCCAGGATCATCCCGGGAAGTTCGGCGGCGGCATACTTGACCAGTTCCGCGAACACCTCGTGGGCGAAGTCGCCCCGGTTGGTGAATTCGAAGGCGCGGATGCCACCGTCGTAGCAGGCCTTGAGCACCTGCTTCGCGACGTTGGCGTCGGCATGATAGAACACCGGCACGATGCCGGTCTGCTGCATGGTCGCGAGGACCTGGAGTTTGTCGTATTTTGCCATAACGTTATCTTGCTACGCGGCCGGAGGCGTCGCCCTTCATCAGGTTCTCGACCTCGGCCACGGTGACCTGGTTGTAATCGCCGAAAATGGTATGCTTGAGGCAGGAGGCGGCCACGGCGAAGTTCAGCGCCTTCTGGTCGTCGCCGGGGAAGCTGAGCAGGCCGTAGATGAGCCCGCCCATGAAGGAATCGCCGCCGCCGACGCGGTCCACGATGTGGGTGATGTCGTAGCGCGGGGATTCGTAGAGTGTCCGGCCGTCCCAGAGCACGCCGCCCCAGGTGTTGTGGTTGGCGTTGATGGAACCGCGCAGGGTGATGATGACTTTCTTCGCGCGCGGGAAGCGCTTCATCAGTTGCTCGCCCACGCTGCGGAAACGGCCCTGGTCGATGGCGCCGCCCGTGGCGGTGACGTCGAAGCCCTCGGGCTTGATGCCGAAGACCTTGTCGGCGTCCTCCTCGTTGCCGAGAATGATGTCGCAGCCCTCGACGAGCGCCGGCATCACTTCTCCGGCGGTCTTGCCGTATTTCCAGAGATTCTTGCGGTAATTCAGGTCGCAGCTGACCGTCACGCCGAGTGCGTTCGCGGCCCGGACGGCTTCCAGGCAGACGTCCGCCGCGCCCTGGCTGAGCGCCGGCGTGATGCCCGTCCAGTGGAACCAGTCCGCACCTTCGAAGACCTTCTTCCAGTCGATCATTCCCGGCTGGATGGTGGCGATGGCGGAGCCGGCGCGGTCATAGACGACCTTGCTCGGACGCGCCACGGCGCCGGTCTCGAGGAAATAGATGCCGACGCGGTCGCCGCCCAGGACGATCTTGGACGTGTCTACACCATAGGAACGGAGGTCCTTGATGCAGGCCNNCCGCCGCCGAAGGTGGCGTCGAACTGGCGCGCCTGGCCGAAACGGAGGTAGCCGGGCGTGGAAAGGCGAAGCATGATTTCGCCGAAGGTGATGACTTTGGGCATGGTAGTATTGCGGTTATTTCTGCCGGCAGTAAATCTGTACGGGGCAGCCGGTCAGGTTGAAGTGCTTGCGGAGCTGATTCTCCAGGAAGCGCTTGTAAGGGTCCTTGATGTATTGCGGGAGGTTGCAGAAGAAGGCGAAGGCCGGGAAGCGGGTCGGGAGCTGGGTCACATACTTGACCTTCACGTACTTGCCCTTCCATGCCGGGGGCGGCGTCTCCTCGATCACGGGCAGCAGCGCCTCGTTGAGGCGGGCCGTCGGGATCTTCTGCGAATAATTGGCATAGACCTGCGTGGCGGCATCCAGCACGTCCTGGATGCGCTGCATCTTCACGACCGAGGTGAAGATGACGGGGATATCGTTGAACGGGGCCAGGCGCTCCTTGAGCGCTTCGGAGTAGTCGCGCAGCGTGTTGGAATCCTTGATGAAGAGATCCCACTTGTTGACCACGACCACGCAGCCCTTGCGGTTCTTGACGATGAGGTTGAAAATGTTCATGTCCTGGGCCTCCATGCCGGAGGTCGCGTCGATCATCAGGATGCAGATGTCGGCGTGCTCGATGGCGCGGATGGAGCGCATCACGGAGTAGAATTCCAGGTCCTCGTGGACCTTGGTCTTGCGGCGGATGCCGGCGGTGTCGACCAGCATGAACTCGTGGCCGAACTTGTTGTAGTAGGTCTCGATGGCGTCGCGCGTGGTGCCCGCCACGGGGGTGACGATGTTGCGCTCCTGGCCGAGCAGGGCGTTGGTCAGCGAGGACTTGCCCACGTTCGGCTTGCCCACGATGGCGATGCGGGGGAGTCCGGCGTGCGGGTCCTCCTGCTCCGTCTCCTCCGGCAGCGCGGCCACCACGGCGTCCAGCAGGTCGCCGGTGCCGCTGCCGTTGGCCGCGGAGATGCTGTAGAGCTCGCCGAGGCCGAGGGAGTAGAACTGGTATGAGTCGAACATCTTCTCGCCGGAGTCCACCTTGTTCACGCAGAGCACGACGGGCTTCTTGCTGCGGCGCAGGATGTCGGCGATCTCGGCGTCGTAGTCCGTGATGCCCGTGGCCGCTTCGACCATGAAGAGGACCAGGTCCGCCTCGTCGATGGCGATCTGGACCTGCGAGCGGATGGCCGACTCGAAGACGTCGTCGGAGTTGGTGGTGTAGCCGCCGGTGTCCACGACGGAGAACTCCCGGCCGCACCATTCGCAGCGGCCGTAGTGGCGGTCGCGGGTCACGCCGGCCGTGTCGTCGACAATGGCCTGCCGCATGCCGACCAGGCGGTTGAAGAGGGTGGATTTGCCGACATTGGGCCGGCCTACGATGGCTACGAGACTCATATCTTAAGCGTTAAAGAACTGACAATCTTTGCAGGCGTCGCTCTGCTGGCCCTGGCAGTGCCGGCCATGCAGGGCGGCGTCTTCATCTTTGAAGCAGCGGATGCCGCGCTTGCGCATCTCCTCGTTGGAGCCGACGTCGTATTTGGGGAACTCCTTCTTGAAAAAGAGGATGTTGACTCCGAGTCCGAGGACGCAGAGCCCGACGAGCACGAGCACAATGAGGAATACCTGCCACATAATCGACTAATGGACGAAGTCCGGGCTGATGGCTTCGTAGTTGTACACCTTGTGGATGATGGAGGCGAAGACCTCGGCCATCGACACGATGCGGATCTTGGGATCGTCGGCGAGCTCCGGGTGCGGGACGGTGTCCGTGATGAACACTTCCTGCAGGGCGGAGTCGTGGATGCGCTCGACGGCGCCGCCGGAGAGCAGGCCGTGGGTGGCGCAGGCGCGCACGCTGTTGGCGCCGCGCTGCATCAGGACCTCGGCGGCCTTGCAGAGCGTGCCGGCGGTATCGATCATGTCGTCCACGATGATGATGTCCTTGCCCTCGATCTCGCCGATGGCGGTGATGGAGCTGACGACATTGGCGCGCTCGCGGGTCTTGTGGCAGATGACCACCGGGCACATCAGCTCGCGGGCGTACACGTTGGCGCGCTTGGCGCCGCCCATGTCAGGCGCGGCGATGGCGAGATCCTTGAACTTGCGGTCGCGGATGTAGGGGATGAACACCTTGCTGGCGTACACGTGGTCCACCGGGATGTCGAAGAAGCCCTGGATCTGGCCGGCGTGCAGGTCGCAGGTCATCACGCGGTCCGCACCGGCGGCGCGGAGCAGGTTCGCGACGAGCTTGGCGCCGATGGCCACGCGCGGACGGTCCTTGCGGTCCTGGCGGGCCCAGCCGAAGTAGGGCATCACGGCCACGACTTCGTCGGCGGAGGCGCGCTTGGCGGCGTCGATGGCGAGCAGCAGTTCCATGAGGTTGTCTGCCGGCGGAATGGTCGACTGCAGGATATAGACGGAGGCGCCGCGGACGCTCTCGGCATACTGCGGCTGGAATTCGCCGTCACTGAAAGGGGTGACCTCCAATTCTCCCAGGTGCACTTCGGGCTCCTCGGGGGACTTGATCTGGTTGAGGTGGTCGATTACCTGGCGTGCAAAGTTCTCGGAGGCTCTGCAGGCGAACAATTCCAAACGGTGGGTGTGTATCATAGTGTGTTGTTGAGTATATTGTCGATGTAGTCGAGGATTTCCTCCTTCCCCCGGTGGGTCTGCGAAGAGCTGCAGAAGAGGGGCGGGAGCTCCTCCCATTGCTGCAGCAGGATCTCGCGGTCCCGCTCGATCTGCGCGGCCAGCACGTTGGGCCCCTGCTTGTCGCACTTCGTCAGGATCAGGGCGAAGGGGATCCCGTGCTCGCCGAGCTCCGCCAGGAAGTCCAGGTCGATGCGGCCGATGTCGTGGCGCGAATCGATCAGCACGAACAGCAGGGCCATCTCCTCCGAATTCAGGATATAATCCCGGATCACGGCGGCCAGCTCCTCGCGGCCTTTCTGCCCCATCTTGGCGTAGCCGTAGCCCGGAAGGTCCACCAGGTACCAGCTGTCGTTGATGAGGAAGTGGTTGACCACCTTGGTTTTACCCGGGGTGGACGAGGTCATGGCAAGCTTGCGGTTCCCGCACAGGGAGTTGATAAGCGAGGACTTGCCGACATTGGACCTTCCGATGAAGGCGAATTCCGGCAATTTCCGCTTCGGCTTCTGTGAGATCCGGGTGCTGCTGCCTGCAAACACGGCCTCGGAAATCTTCATAAAAAACTAACGCTTAAAATCAGACAAAGATAGTAATTCTTTATGGATTTTCTGCACCAAATATCCGTTAGAAAATATGAATTTTGTGTCTATTTTTGTAGGGATATGGATCGTGAGTACATAGACCTGCTGGAATTGCAGTCCCAACTGCGGGAAGAGATCGAAATTTCCTTCCCGGAGCGGGTCTGGCTGCGGGCGGAAATCGCCTCCCTGCAGGCCAAGGCGAACGGCCACTGCTACCTGGATCTCGCGCAGAGCGAGGAAGGCCGCATCGTGGCGAAGGCCAAGGCCGTCATCTGGCGGAGCCGTTTCGCGCCCCTGCGGGCCTATTTCCGCGAAGCGACGGGCGGCGAACTGGCCGCCGGCATGGAGGTGCTGCTGCGCGTGCAGGTGAGCTACAGCGAACTCTACGGTCTCTCCCTGACGGTCGATGAAATCGAGCCGCGCTTCACCCTCGGTGCCGCCGAGCTGCAGCGCCGCCGCACGCTGGAGAAGCTGGAGGCGGACGGCCTGCTGGATAAGCAGCAGGAGCTGGAACCGGCCCTGCTGCCCTACCGCCTGGCGGTGATTTCCGCGCGCGACGCGGCGGGCTACGGCGACTTCCGGCGCCACCTGGAGGAGAATGCCTACGGCTTCGTCTTCGCNNCGACGCCGTGCTGATCCTGCGCGGCGGCGGCTCGGCGCTCGACCTGGCCTGCTTCGACGACTACGGCCTGGGCTTCGCCATCGCGAACTGCCCGATCCCGGTCTATACGGCCATCGGCCACGACCGCGACGTCCACGTGGCGGACCGGGTGGCCTATGATGCCGTCAAGACCCCCACGGCGCTGGCCGACCGCTTCATCGACGCCTTTGCCGCCGAGGACGAGCGCATCAGCGCCTTCGGCAACCGCCTGCGGATGGCCTTTGCGGCGCACCTGGCCGCGATGGAACAGCGCCTGGCCGCGTTGGGCGACCGGATCCGCGGGGCGGACCCGCGGAATGTCCTTTCGCGCGGCTACACCCTCGTCACTGACGCGAAAGGCGTCGTGGTCAAGTCCGCCCGGCAGCTGCCCGCCGGAACGGAATTCAAGCTATTATTTTCGGATGGTACCATTGAAGCTGTTGTAAAATGATGTTCGATTATAACGAGGCGATCGCCGAACTGGAGAAGATCGCCGCCCGCGTGGAAGACCCGGCGACGGGGCTCGACGAGATCGACCGCTGCATCAAGCGCTCGGACGAACTCATCGGCCGCTGCCGCGAATACCTGCGTACGGCAAGAGAAAAAACCGAAAGCCTATGATACACAAAATCTACGAGACCGATCCCTGGCTGGAGCCGCAGCGGGGCGCCATCGACGCCCGCCACGCGCGGATCCTCGCCGACCGCCGCAAGCTGGCGGGCGAGGGCCCGCTGAGCGCCGCGGTCAACAACCACATCTACTACCCGCTCCATCGGGAGGACGGGGAGTGGGTGATCCGCGAGTGGGCGCCCAACGCCACCCGGATCTTCCTGATCGGGGAATGCAACAACTGGAAGCGCACCGAAGCCTATGCCTTCAAGCCCGTCGGCGCGGGCAACTGGGAGCTGCGCATCCCGGAGCTCTTCCTGCGCCACGGGGAGCTGTACAAGCTCTGGATCGAGTGGCCGGGCGGCGGCGCCGAGCGCCTGCCCGCCTACGTGACCCGCGTCGTCCAGGATCCCGAGACGAAGATCTTCTCGGCCCAGGTCTGGGCCCCGGCCGAGCCGTACAAATGGACTGGCCGCAAGCCGGGCCGGCGTCCGCATCCGCTGATCTATGAATGCCACATCGGCATGAGCGGCGAGCAGGAGAAGGTCGCGAGCTTCGAAGATTTCCGGCGGGACGTGCTGCCGCGCGTCTCGAAACTGGGATATAACGTCCTGCAGATCATGGCCTTGCAGGAGCACCCCTACTACGGCTCCTTCGGCTATCAGGTGTCCAATTTCTTCGCGCTGAGCTCCCGTTTCGGCACGCCCGAGGAGTTCAAGGCGCTGGTGGACGACGCCCACCGCCGCGGCATCGCCGTGATCATGGACATCGTGCACTCGCACGCCGTCAGCAACGAGGCCGAGGGCCTCTCCCGCCTGGACGGCCGCGAGGATCTCTATTTCTACAAAGGGCCCCAGGGGCACCATCCGGCCTGGGATTCCCGCTGCTTCGACTACGGTAAGGACGAGGTGAAGTACTTTCTGCTCGCGAACTGCAAATACTGGATGGAAGAGTACCATCTGGACGGTTTCCGCTTCGACGGTGTCACGAGCATGATCTACTGGGACCACGGCCTGGGCCGCGATTTCGGCAACTACGACTGCTACTTCAACGAAGGCGTCGACGAGAACGCCGTCAGCTACCTGGCCCTGGCCAACCAGCTCATCCACGAGCTGGATCCCGAGGCGATCACGATCGCCGAGGACGTGAGCGGCATGCCCGGCCTGGCGGCCCCCTTCGAGGCCGGCGGCGTGGGCTTCGATTTCCGCATGGCGATGGGCATCGCCGACCACTGGATCAAGTGGATCAAGGAGCTCCCGGACGAGCAGTGGAGCATGGGCGGCATCTGGTGGGAGCTGACCAACAAGCGCGCCGACGAGCACACGATTTCGTATGCCGAATGCCATGACCAGGCCCTCGTGGGCGACAAGACCATCATCTTCCGCCTGATCGACAAGGACATGTACTGGTTCATGGAGAAGGGTTCGCAGAACCTGCTCGTGGACCGCGGCGTGGCCCTGCACAAGATGATCCGCCTGGTGACCCTCGCGACCTGCGGAGGCGGCTATCTCAACTTCATGGGAAACGAGTTCGGCCACCCCGAGTGGATCGACTTCCCGCGGGAGGGGAACGGCTGGTCTTTCGCGCACGCGCGCCGGCTCTGGTCCAT
>LXOW01449049.1_pt1 | contig 10665 bp, 8 predicted proteins | sample 1368591 | NCBI WGS metagenome assembly LXOW01 (sample SAMN04884650, study PRJNA319009) | bovine gut metagenome | isolation source: Cow rumen | host: Bos taurus | place: Italy: Legnaro (PD) | collected 2014-07-09
TGGCGTTGCGAGATGCCGTATATCAAGTCGATGGAGACATTATCGAAACCGGCGGACACAGCATTGTTCACAGCCGACAAAGCCTCTGTACCATCATGTCTCCTGCCTAAAAATTGAAGCGTTTTATCGTTGAACGACTGCACCCCGATGCTAACCCTGTTGAAGCCCAACGAAAGCAAATCCTTGAAATAGGTTCTGTCGAGTCCCTCTGGATTGACCTCTATAGTACATTCGCAGTCAGCAGACAGCACATAATGTCTGCGGATTTTGGTGACGATACGCTCCAACTCTCCGATAGAGAGAACACTGGGAGTGCCGCCGCCAATATATAAGGTATTAATGTTCCGTGAAGGCAAAAAATCGAGACTTTGTTCAATCTCGACATTCAAAGCATCCAGGAAATCCTGTTTGCGGGAAAGAAGTGCTACGGAATAGAAGGCACAATACAGGCATTTGCGGCGACAAAAGGGAATGTGGATGTAAATGCCGCTCATTTATGCGCTTACTTATTAGGCTGAGGCTTTTGCTGGGGAACCACTTTCTTGGAAGCATTAGCGTTCTGTTGACGCTTTATGGTGCATTGGTTCTTGAAATTCTGCTCCAGACGATAGAAGTCATACAATTCTTTGGCTGACAGAATCGCTTTGGCCTCGTTGTAGAACTTTTTGTCCAGTGCATACATCTTGTCCTTGAAAATCATTTTCTGCGACAGGTAGAAAGCCACCTGTTCTTCAGTGCCCTTGCCTTCCTTCAGGGCTTCACGGGTAATCTTCTTGCCGTCGAGAGCCTTCTTGAAAGCACTATGGATAGCGTTTTCATCCTGGAGATACTTATCGTATAATGCCCAAAACTTGGTGGCATCTCCTGTGGTAATCGTGAGATTATCCTTGATATAATTGTATTTCAGCTGAAGAATTCCCTGAAAGTCGGTCTTTTCAGCAGGAAATTTCACTGCGGGAGAACATTTGGTGGTATTGGAAGTGGTTTGTGCATTAGCGGTGGAGCCAAATGGGAGCACCAACAACAAACTCAAAGCAAAAATCAATGAAAAACGTTTCATAATCTATCCTGTTAGTATAACAAATCCAATTGCGACATTTCGTCGCTGTAATAGTCCAAAATTTGATAGTCGATATTGTCGAAATCCACCTCTTCAATGACCACATCGGGTACAGCTTCACCGGTGCTCAACACACCGTCGCCGCTACTTGAGGCCAGCAAGACGCTGGTAGTGGATTCACCTTCTGCCAGTTGGGAGCCCTGCGGTTTGTTTTCAGGCATAACAAACCAAAGGTTGATGACCACCAACAGTGCCACCACAGCGGCGGCAGCGGTAATGATGGTGTAAATTCTACGATGGCGCAGGCGTTTTTGTTCCTGTCTCACCTGGCTCATCGCCTCCTGTTCCAGTTGCTCGAAATAATTGTCGGGCACCAGAAAGTGATTTTCTTTAGGTATATCGTTCAGTTTCACCATTTTTTATGATTAAAAACAATAATGTGACTATCCTAATTCCACAAAGTTTAATGCTTCGATAAAAATTCCTCCACTTTTTGAGCTGCGAAGTGGTAAGAGGCTTTCAGACCACCCTCCGTTCCACCGAAGATTTTTGTCATCTCCTCGTAGGGCATCTCGTCGTAATAACGCAGGGTGAACACAGCGCGCTGTTTCTCCGGCAGTCGCTGAATAGCCTCTTCCAGCAGTCTCTGTATCTTATCGCCAGAGATATAGCGGTCTTCGGCCACCGTTTTAGTCACATAGTCGTTGTAACCCTCCTCATCGATAATGTTGAGCATCTTCTTCTTGCGTTCCAGAAAGGTCAGCGACTCGTTGACACAAATCTTCTTGATCCAGGTTTTCAGTCCGGCTTCACCGCGATACTGGTCCAGATGGCGCCAGATCTTAATCAGCACATTCTGGGAAATATCGTTGGCATCCTCATGTGAAAAAACCAAATGACGGATACTATAGTAGATTTCCTGTTTGTATTTCTTTACCAACAGGTTGAAACCATGCTCTTTGGTTTTCTCCTCCCTGAAGAAGTCCAGTATTTGCTGATCGGTGATGGGCTCCATGAGACGAAAGGCTTAGGCTTTGCGTTGGATGGCCTTCTGAGCGGCCATGATGATATGCTCCTTGTCCAGTCCGTATTTGGTCATCAACTCGAAAGGCTTGCCGCTCTCGCCGAAATGGTCGTCCACGGCCACCATCTCCACCGGTGCCGGTAGCTGACGACACAGCAGTTGGCACACTGAGTCGCCCAATCCGCCATTCATCAGATGCTCTTCAGCGGTCACCACACAGCGGGTTTTGCCCACGCTCTTCAGTATAGCCTCGTTGTCCAAAGGCTTGATGGTGTGTATGTTGATTACCTCTGCCGAGATTCCTTTCTGCTCCAGCTCATAGGCGGCCTCCAAAGCGGGATACACCAGGTGGCCGGTAGCCACGATGGTCACATCCTTGCCCTCATTCAGCATCACAGCCTTCCCTATCACAAACTGCTGGTCGGCGGGGGTGAAGTTGGGCACCTCGGGGCGTCCGAATCTGAGGTAAACGGGACCCACATACTCAGCGGCGGCGATGGTGGCGGCCTTAGTCTGGTTGTAGTCGCAAGGGTTGATGACAACCATATTAGGCAGTCCCTTCATCAGGCCTATGTCCTCCATAATCTGGTGGGTGGCGCCATCCTCTCCCACGGTCAGTCCGGCATGCGAGCCGGCAATCTTCACGTTCAGGTTCGAGTAGGCCACGGTCATTCTTATCTGGTCGTACACACGGCCGGTGATAAAGCCTGCGAAGGCGCCTGCAAACGGAATTTTGCCGCTGACGGCCAGTCCGGCAGAAATGCCTATCATATTGGCTTCCGCAATACCCGTTTGGATAAAGCGCTCGGGGTGTGCTTTTTTGAAGTCACCCATTTTCAGGCTGCCGGTCACATCGGCGCACAAGGCAAAAATGCGGGGGTCTTTTTCCGCTGCCTCATACAAGCCAGCCCCGAAGCCCGAACGGGTATCCTTCATCTCATTACAAGTCAATGCTTTCATACTATAAATTTTACTCTGCACTCCTTAAAAAATGCAGATGCAAAGTTACGGAAATTTCTCGTTTCATGAACATCAAAAAGAATTTTTTGTTCACGAAGAAAAAATCCCATCTGTGGGATAAAATATAAATAGAATTTTTGTATTTTTGCAAATCGATTGAGAACGAGAATTTGTGTCTGCAAAGGGTGTAAGCGGATAAATCAGAGATATTTTTTATGTTTTGAGGGGAAGCGGATTTCAATTGCGGAAAAACAGAGCTTGAACCGAAACCATACCGAGACCATACCGAAAGGATACCGAAACCATACCGAAACCATGTGAGAGTTACATCAGAGTTGTATTAGACCCCAAACAGAGGTGCAAGCTCGTTCCAACACAGAGATGAAAAAGCAAAAAACAATGAGAATATGGCGCAGATAGAAAACAACATTATTGACTTGATTGGGAAAATAGATGAATTGACGGTCTATAAGCGTAACGGCAAGACATATACACAGAAAAGTCACATTCACCAGCCACGACGCCTCAGCCGCAGCCAGTTGGCGCAGCGTGAGCAACTGGCGCACAACAATGCGCTGTGGAGGGTATTTAAAAAGGCCAAAGAGCTGCATTTCGAAGGGGGCACCGGTCCCTACTATCGTTTTATGTCGGTAAACAAGCTATCGCCCACGGTATATCTCACCAAGCTACAGATAAGTGAGGGCTTCACCTTGTTATTGCCTGATACTGTGATAAGTGACGGACCACTGCCGCCCATCGGTTATCGGTTGGACGAGATGGAAGGACAGCCGGCATTGCTGACAGACCTGCCCGTTAAGGAAGCGCGCAAGGGGCGGCTGTTGCTATACACCCTGCGGCAGTATGAGTCGAAGCATCAGATAGAGGGAGTCAACATCCCCAAACTTGAGCTAGAGGTGGAGGAGGTGGACCCAGAAGAGACGGTAACCACTGCGGACGGCTGCATAGCGCTGACGGGCGAACGTTTTGCCGACCCAATGAAGGGATTTGCGCTGGTTCGCATGGTTGACGGCCACGCCTCACAACAACGCATCGTCACCCGCTGCACCTACTACCAGCGCTTCACCACCGAGGAGGCACTGCAGGCTGCCGCCAAGAGCTATAAGGGGTTGACGAGGTAAAAAAACCGTCGCTCTTGCAATGGCTCTGGGAATTTTCGATTTTCAGAGGGGTTGGATTCGGACAAGACGAACAGATTGACCGTAACAACGGGGAAATATGCTACCAATGTACACGTTGTATGAATCGAAGTCGAGGTTCCATGCATACTTCGATAAGTCAGGAGTGGACGACCAATAGTAGCCGCGGGAGCCCACATAGTATACATTCCCATCGCAATCGAGGCTACCCGCAGCGGGCAGATGTATGGATTTCCCATTCGGTCCCGTAACTTTATAGCCATTTCCGTTCCATGTCCATTTACATTTGTCCTTCAATTCGAAAAATTGTTCCTTTGTTGGTAGTCTATCTCCAAATTTCTTTACTGCATCATCATAATTGTATAAACCCTCCTCGTTTGTATCCATCCACTCTGTCCCGCTCGGGAGACCCAAATCCACATATTGACCATACGTGGAAAAACAAAGGACTATCGCAAAAAACAACAAACAAATTTTCTTCATAATTATTGTTTCTAAAATCGCATCTGCAAAACTACAAAAATTTCCGTTCGCTTTGCAATAGATGTCTATTTTTCTCTATCATGCGATGATGTGTCGTCTCTTCGAGACTCAGAAGGACAGGTATGTTCATCTCCATCCCCCATACTTACGTAAGGGGTTAATAGAATGTCGTGCCGTTGGCACTTTTATATCTGCGGACGCGATGAATCGCGTCCCTACAATAAAAATTTATACCTCTGTGCGTAATTCAGGAATTTAATGTACATTTGCAGATTATTTTATCCTTCACTGATATGAAAAGACACGTCAACAAACAGCTAAGTAAAAACATCACCCGATGGGTTTGTTTTTTGGTGACCCTGCTGACCGTCCATACCGTGTGCGGTAACGGTGACCCGGTGGCGGTGCGTTCCGCCATCACCCTCTCGCCTACTCCGGTGGCGGTGCATGTGCCCGAGGTGCAACTAGTGGACGAGGTGGTCTCCTTCGTTCCGCGCGACCGCTATATGGAGGTGACGGTTCGCTACCTGCTGCACAACAAATCCGCACGTTCGTTCGACAAGTTGCCCTACGGTTTCCCTATTGACTATTTTGGCAGCGGAGAGGCACAATGGGTGTCTTTGGACGAGATTTCAGAATCGGAACAGGAGGTGGGTTGGCGCGACAGCTATATACGCAACGTCTGTTTCACGATGAACGGGAAGCAGTTATCGTGGCAGTGTTCCCGCGACACCATCATCACACCACCCCAACCCTACCTCGCTTGGGATCTTGACGTGGAACCCGATAGTGCTGACAGCTATTCTAAAAAACTCATTGACAGCCTCTATGCCCTGTATGGCGATGAGATATACCTCTACACCAAATGCGTGTCGCGCCGCTGGTTCTACACCTACCTGAACATTCCCGCCAACAGCTTCGTCACCCTGGAGGTACGCTACACGGTAGAGTGTGCCCTCTCGGAAGGTGCCTATAACCGAGTCGGCAATTTAATCCACTATGAGCCAAACTATTATTGGTATTTGCGTTTCCAGTATGATTTCACCCCCGCCGCCTATTGGGGTGACGGCTACGCCGACCATTTTGCGGCATCTCTTGACGCCTCCACCATCAAACTTCTCGACGATCAGCGCTGGCTGAGAGCACAAGAGACAAGAGCCGTAGGCATAGGCGGTCTGCCCATGAATCAAAAAGGAACACAATGGGAGTATGAGACAAACCGCTTTAACCTTGCCGCCGCTCAGCCCTTCACCCTAGACTTCAAGCTCACCAATCCGCCTCACCAACCACTCGACCGCCTACTAAACCACCGTATCAGTCCCTCCGAATACACCATAGAAGTGAGCGGGACAGACAAGAAATACCCCGTCGGCAATCTCAGCGACCTCAACCCTGGGACCACCACCGTGCTTCGACCCGACGCAAACGATTCGCTCTATATTACCCTCCGTTTCAAACAACCCACAGTATTGGAAGGGATGTTTCTGCTAAACGGCTACACCAAAAACAAAGAAACCCACCGCAACAATTCAAGGATAGACAGCCTGATAGTTTTAGGTAAAGTATTTTATGTTTACGACATTGACGGAATACGAGACAGCACCCCTTTGGGTGAATATTTGGCGTACGGACGATACTACTCATACTCATCTCGTGACCTAAGACCAGACAAATGCTCCAGCGAAACACCCTCCCGTTTCGACTGGCAGACCCTTGCCGACAATGCTGTAATTGTGAAAATGTCGGAAAGTCCCTGGAGTGACAGCTACTACACCGAAATTCGCATTCTTATCACCGCTACAAAGAAAGGGTTGAAATACGATGACCTCTGCCTGTCGGAGATTCTGCTCATCGGGAAGTAAGTCCCTGCGTTTCATCAGAGCGATCCACCATCTGCGAGACGCAAATGGCTACATGTAGGCGACTGCGTCCCCGCAGTCGCAGTGTTTTCTCGCCCTTTTCCCTTGATGGAAAAGTGCGCAAAAGATCAAGCCGACGGTAAGTGCAGCCACACTGTCCCGTCCGCCCCAACTGTCGGCGTTGCCTACGCACGCAGCATCAGGGCAAGAAATCGGCGAGAAACAATGGCCTGAAAGGCCAGCAAGCGGTCAGCCCAATGGCAACGCCTTGGGTATGGAGAACGGGATACGATAATAATCGCCCTACAAGGGCAAAAGCTTATGCCCCTGTGGGGCGATGGATGATGATGAAACGCGCATTTACCCAGGACGCTGTCCTGGGCTGACAGCCTAATGGCCTTTCAGGCCGTCATGTATGAACATAAAAAAAAAGCCGTCACTCTCGCAACGGCTCAATGAATTTTCGATTTTCAGTAGGATTATTTTTTGACGAGACGAACAGACATTCCCATATTGCGTGAGATGTAACCGTAGCGTACATGTGGGTCATCGCCTCCAGAAAATTCAAGATAGAAGGCACTCTCTGAATCAACAGGCGTGGACGACCAATACACTCCCCAATATCCCACATAAATAACCTGCCCATCGGTATCGCGGAAACCCGCAGCGGGCAGAACAATGGATTTTCCATTTGTACCTGTTACCTTATAACTATTATTATTTTGCCATTCCCAAGTACAATAGGCCAGTAACTCATCAAATTGTTCCTTGGTTGGCAATTTGTCACCGAAAGCGCTAACAGCCTCATCGAAAGTATAGAAACCATTGGTTCCTCCTGTTTCATTGGTGGATTTCCATTTTGTGCCACTGGGAAGCCCCAAATTTACATACGTACCGCCACCACCATTGTTGTTAGTCTCATCCTTTTTGCAGGAGGATAGCGAAAGGGCAAAAAAGAGGACTGTTGTGAGAACGAATATAGTTCTTTTCATGTGTGATTATGCCGTTTTTACCTGTCGGCCCGTCAGGTTCTATGCCCTTCAGCACCCCAAGAGCTTGTACATATAAAGAAGCGTGGCGCTGATATACCACTTCTTCTAATGGAGGTCGTGAGAATTACCCTATAGTGCAGAAATGTAACATCAAGCCCACGCATTACGCGCGAACCCTTACACTCTCTTGCACTATAATAATTGGAAGTTTCTCACGTTTCCATTAGCAAGACGAGCATAACGCTTCGTTATTTCGGGTGCAAAAATACAAAAAAAGGAATTACGGATGATTCAGCAGCGAAAAAAATTGATTATCTTTGCAAATTTAAATGTAATCCTCACAGACTAATCCTACCATAGATGTCACGAATCAAAGTCTTGCTGCTGACCATTGTTGCCTGCCTGGGGCTGAGCCATACGCTTTGGGCGCAGGGGACATTGAGGAAGACAGGCAGCGGGACGGTGGACTCGACCTACCTGAGGCTGGACACGCTGTCGATAGTGCCGGGCACCCTCGTGATTGCAGGCCTCAACAGCGGGGACTACCGGGTAGATTATCTGAACGGAGGGCTCCACATTCTGAATCCGCAAGTCCTGGGGAGACAATTCGAATACAGCTACTCGTGCTTCAACTTCGACCTAAAGCAGCCTGTAAGACACCGGCCGGCAAGCCTGAACATCAAACAGCGGGGAAGCATCTACCACCAGCTAAGCCCCATCGTACCCAAAACGGAGGATGTGTTCGCCAACAACGCCGCCCAGCTGCAAAGCACCGGCTCGATAGCGCGGGGGGTGAGTATAGGCAGCAACCAAGACTTTGTGCTCAACTCGACACTGAACCTGCAGCTGTCGGGCAAGCTGAGCGACAAGCTGGAGATCACCGCCAACATCACCGACAAGAATGTGCCCATACAGCCCGAGGGAAACACCCAGTCAATCAAAGAATTCGACAAGATATTCATCCGTCTGGACTACGACCACCGCTTTTGGCTGAATGCGGGAGACATTGAGGCGACACAGGTGGAGGACCATTTCATGTGTCTGCACCGCAAATTCATGGGCATGAGCTTTGCGGCCGACAACCACATTGGGGAGAACTATGGATTGAAGAACATTGTGGGCGGCGGTGTGAACAAAGGGAAATACAGACAGCAAAAGCTGGCTATACAAAACGGGGTGCAGGGTCCCTACCGGCTGATGGGCGAACAGGGCGAGAACAGCATCACCATACTGGCCGGCAGCGAAAGGGTGTATATAGACGGAGTGTTGCTGACCCGCGGACAGGAGAACGACTACATCATCGACTACAATACCGGCGAACTGAGTTTCAGCGTGAAGCATCTGATGACGGAAGAGAAAAGGGTGATAGTGGAATTTGAATACACCGACCGCCATTACGCGCGGTACAACCTGTTTACCTTTAACGAATTCACCCACGAGAAGAACAACAAGCTGAAAATGAAGCTGAATTTCTATCACGAGCAGGACCTGAAAGGCCGCTCGATACAACCCGAACTGAATGATGCGCAGAAACTGTTTCTGAGCACTCTCTCACGGGATGCGGATCTGGGATTGTTTCCCTCGGCGGACAGCACAACTTACAACCCCAACGAAATACTCTACGAGCAGAAAGACACCCTGGTGGGCGGCCAAAGCTACAGGATATATGTACACTCGAACGACTACCGCCAGCAGCTCTACCGGCTGAGTTTCACCCTAATGGGAGCCCAAGGAGGCAACTATGTGCTGCTGAACAGCTCAGCCAACGGAAGGGTGTTCGGCTGGGTGGCACCCGTGGACGGCGTCCCACAAGGCGACTACGAGCCAGTGGTGGTGTTGGTAACCCCCAAGACCACCGATATGGTGACCCTGAGCGCCAGCTACGACTGGGGGGAGAACACGGGACTGGAGTGCGAGCTGGCCCTTTCGAACCACGACCTGAACAACTTCCAGAAAGACAACGCCCACAATGTGGGCTTCGCCACCGCCCTATCCTTCCACCACAAAAAGAAACTCGCCTCCAAAAACCACAATGCGGTTCCCTGGATGTTTCAGACCAAGCTAAACTACGAATTCAGACACAAAGATTTCCACATGATTGAGAGCACCCGCGAGGTGGAATTCGCCCGTAACTACAACTTGAATGAAGACTACTCGACGCTGTACTCGGAACAAATGGTGCAGTTTTCGTGGGGTTTCAACAATGCGGACATCGGCCACACCAACTACGACCTGAACTGGTTTGCAAGGCTGGGAAACATGCACGCCGTGAAAAACGAATTCACCACCGACATCAGCAAGCGGGGATGGAGGTACAACACCCTCACCGCCTATCTTTTCACCACCGACAGCATTCAGCAGACCAACTTCATCAAGAGCTACAACACCCTGGGGAAGACCCTGCGCCAAATAGAACTCGGCCTCAAAGAGAATTTCGAGCTGAACGCCATGAAAGAGAAGGGAACAGACCTGTGGAGAACAGGCAGCCAAGGATATAACGAGGTAATGGTGTATCTGAAAAACAACGACTCGCTCCCCTACTTATACCGGATTTCATACCTGAACAGATTAGAAAGCCGACTGAACGGACAGGTGATGGACATGGGAAAGGTGAGCCACGAGGCGAAAGCCTCCTTTGAATTCGCTAAGCTGAAAAACAACCGCATCAAGGGCGATATCACCTACCGGAACATCAACATTCGCAACGAGAGCGAGAGCTTCAACGCAGAAAACTACTTTCTGGCAGGACTGGAATACACCGGCCGCTTCTGGAAGAACGCCCTCATGCTGAACACATACTACGAGACCGGCAGCGGACTGGAACAGAAGATGGCCTTCACCTACCTGAAAGTGGCCGACGGACAGGGAGTATATACTTGGAACGACTACAACGGCAATGGTATAGAGGAACTTGACGAATTTGAGGTGTCGGCCTTCCAAGACCAGGCCAACTACATCAAAGTGTGGCAGAACAGCAACGAGTACATCAACACCTTCAGCATCCAGTTTCTGCAGACCTTGCAACTGAGGCCCGCATCGGTATGGGCTAACAAGAAAGACTTCAGGCGGATTCTGGCCCGTTTCTCTGACGCAGCCAGCCTGAAGATAGTGCAGAAGAACACCTTCCGCC
>LXOW01271689.1_pt1 | contig 10664 bp, 10 predicted proteins | sample 1368591 | NCBI WGS metagenome assembly LXOW01 (sample SAMN04884650, study PRJNA319009) | bovine gut metagenome | isolation source: Cow rumen | host: Bos taurus | place: Italy: Legnaro (PD) | collected 2014-07-09
TACTACTGGGTTGCGATAGCGGAACTCAGAAGCGTATTCTACTTCTACAGGAATACGGCACAGACTCTCGATAATCTGCTTACCAATCAAACCGGCGTGCCATGAAGTACCGCAAGCTACGATTACTACGCGCTTGGCGTCGAGCAGCTGGCGGCGGTAGTCGATCAGTGCCGAAAGAGTTACATGGTCGGCCTCTACGTTTACACGTCCGCGCATGCAGTTGGTCAGGCACTCAGGCTGCTCAAAAATCTCCTTCAGCATGAAGTGTGGGTAACCACCCTTCTCAATCTGGCCCAGGTCGATATCTACGGTCTTAACGGCCAGCTCCTGATCTTCACCCTGGATATTTACCACGTGCAGATCCTGACCGCGACGGATAACGGCGATGTTACCATCCTCCAGATAAACCACCTTATCGGTATATTCTACGATAGGACTGGCATCTGAACCCAGGAAGAACTCGTCTTCGCCGATACCTACAACCAGCGGACTCTGCTTGCGGGCGCAGATAATCTGGTCGGCATCACGCTTGTCAAGCACGGCGATGGCATAAGCACCAATCACCTGGTACAGGGCTACCTGTACTGCTGTGAGCAGGTCGAGATTCTTATGTTCCTTAATATATTCTATAAGCTGAACCAGCACCTCGGTATCGGTATCCGATACAAAGTGTACACCCTTCTGCTGCAGTTTCTCCTTCAGCTCGGCATAGTTCTCGATAATACCGTTGTGGATGATGGCTAAGTTCTTGCTTTCTGAATAATGTGGGTGTGCGTTACGCGATGATGGTTCACCATGAGTGGCCCAACGCGTGTGCGCTATACCTATAGTACCGCTTACATTCTTGTCGTTGCAGTATTCACAAAGATTGTCGACTTTTCCTTTCGACTTGTAAACATTCAAGTCGCCATTGTCATTAATCAAAGCTACGCCAGCGCTATCGTAACCACGATATTCCAGACGGCGCAAGCCTTTAATTAGTATGGGATAAGCTTCCTTATTCCCGATGTATCCTACGATTCCACACATAAACTGTTTTGTCGTTTTGTCGTCTTTGATTCAATTTCGGCTGCAAAATTACAACAAAAATCCGAATCTACAAACATTTTGCTAAAAAATCTTTTTAAAAACTTACACAAGATAATATAAAACAAAAATCCACCAAGATTCACATCTTGATGGACCTCTGCGGTGCGTACGAGATTCGAACTCGTGACCTCCTGCGTGACAGGCAGGCATTCTAACCTACTGAACTAACGCACCAAGGTGCAAGGTGAAAAAAGAGGCGGTGCGTACGAGATTCGAACTCGTGACCTCCTGCGTGACAGGCAGGCATTCTAACCTACTGAACTAACGCACCAAGTGGCCTTTTTTTCTTTTGCGGGTGCAAAGGTAGGAATAATTTCCGAAACCACAAAACTTTTTCGGGCTTTTTTTAAAAAAAAGTCTGCATTACGATGGCATCGCGGTATTCGCGGCCGTCAAAGAGCCACTCCTTGAGTCGCGATGACTCATGATAGCCCAACTGACGGAACAGCTGCAGACAGGTCTCGTTGCGGGCATCGATGACGGCATAGAGCTGATGGAGATGGAGCACTTCGAGGGCATATTTCTGCAAGGCCTGCATGGCGCTGAGGCCATAGCCCTGACCGCGGAAGGGCTGTTCGATGACCAGACCGATCTCCGCCCGACGGTTGCCTGGGTCAAAGTTGACGATGTCGGCAATGCCCACCACCTGATGGTCGGCACTCTCGACGATGAGCCGCACCTGACGGTCGGCATAGATGTCGCCCGAGGCATTGGCCACATAGTCGTGGAGGGCGTAACGGCTGTAAGGCACGTTGGTGACGCCCACGTTCCAGAGTTTCACGTCGTTCTCGACACGATAGAGGAAGTCGAGGTCTTCGGGTTCGATGGCTCTCAAATGGATGGTGTTCATAGATGGAGTTTTTTACGGACGATGTCGATCAGCGCAAGGGCTGCACGGAAATAGATAGCGAGTTTGACGGGCACAGTGAAGAGGACGCTCTGGTGACCGTAGTGCTTCCGGAAGAAGATGAGCATGGCCTGATAGAAGACATGCACGTAGCGGAACGTGGATTTCTGGGTGGACTCGCCCTTGAAGTGGACGATGTCGGAGGGCTGGTACCAATTCTCCCAGCCACCCTTCAACAGACGATACGACAGGTCGATGTCCTCGCCATACATGAAGAAGTCCTCGTCGAGGAGGCCCACCTGGTCGAGGGCTTTCCTGCGCAACAGGAAGAAGGCGCCGCTGACCACCTGGATACGACCCGGCTCGTCCCACGACAGATGGCTCATGTAATAGCGACGGGTGAAGCCCAGCATCTTGAGCAACGACACCCAGGGCGACGGAATGGCGCGACGCGACTCAGGGGCCAGCGAACCATCGGCATTGTGCATCCGCACGCCCAGGCCGCCTGCCTGCGGATGGGCATCCATGAAGGCGAGGCACTCACGGAGCGTGGGCTCGGCCACGATGGTGTCGGGATTGAGCAGGAGCACGTATTCGCCCTGCGACTGACGGATGGCGATGTTGTTGGCCCGCGAGAAGCCCAGGTTGTCAGCGTTGGCAATCAGCTTCACCCAGGGATAGTGCTGCGTGACGTGGGCGACGGTGTCATCGGCTGAGGCATTGTCGACGACGAACACCTCCGCATCGAGGCCAGACGCGGCTTTCTGCACACTGTCGAGGCACTGGGCCACAAACCGGCAGACGTTATAGCTGACGATTACTATCGATATCTTCATTATTCACTTCTTCGGTGGTTTCTGCGATGCAGCGGCTCTCCGAGGGGAACACGAACGGCAGGCACAGCAGCAGGATGATGGCCAGATAGCCGAAAGTGGGGTTCATATATAAATAATATAAATAGGTGTTGCTCACCATCGGCACCTCAAGCACCAGCAGCCTCAGCATGCCCCATTTCAACATGGCGGGCTCTTGGTCAGTGACCAACTGCTTATGGATCATCGGGAACTTGAACAGGCGCAGGCCGAGGAAGGCCGCCACCAGCGTGGTGAGTTCCATACAGGTCATCGCCACAAATTCCGACTGCTTGCTGTCGGCCAGCGTGCCTGACTCCAGCACGTCAAACTCATAAAGCGCCACCAGCACCAGGGCCACTGCGACCAGCAGCACATAAATCACCATCAGTTGTTTGCTAACTTTCTTCATATCTTATCACTATTCACTATTCACTAAAAACCGTACGGTTTTGTATCGACCGCCCGAGCGTCACCTCGTCGGTATATTCGAGTTCGTCGCCCACGGAGATGCCCCGCGCGATGATGGTCACCTTCACATCGCTGAACGGTGCCAGCTTGCGATAGATGAAGAAGTTGGTGGTGTCGCCCTCCATCGTGGAGCTCAGCGCGAGGATCACTTCCTTGACGCCCCCCTTGCCTACCCGCTTCACCAGCGAGTCGATCTCGATGTCGCCCGGACCGATGCCATCCATCGGGGAGATGATGCCGCCCAGCACGTGATAGAGGCCGTGATACTGTTGGGTGTTCTCGATGGCCATCACGTCCTGGATATTCTCCACCACACAGACCATCGAACTGTCGCGACGGGGGTCGGCACAGATGGGACAGATGTCGGTATCGCTGATGTTATGGCATTTCTGACAGTATTTCACCTCGTACTTCATCTGTTGGACAGCCTCGGTGAAGCGTTCCACATCCTCGGTGTCCTGCCTCAGCAGATGGAGCGCCAGACGGAGGGCCGTCTTACGACCGATGCCTGGCAGCCGCGAGAATTCCGAGACCGCCTTTTCAAGTAATTGGGAGGGATATTGTTGTATCATACTATATTATATTTCGGAGAGTTCGAGCCAGCGGAGGGATTTTTCGTCGAGTTCGTCCTTCAGCAGCGGGAGACGCTTGCTCTTCTCCGTCAGTTCGTCGATGGAGAGGGTGCCGCTACAGAGGGCCTCTTCCAGTTGGCGCTGCTCTGCCTCGAGGGCAGCGATTTCCTTTTCCAAGCGCTCGAACTCGGTCTTTTCCTTGTAGGTCATCTTTCGCTTGGCCGTTTTAGAATTACTAGCCGGTCTAGGATCACTGGACATTTTAGGATTGCTAGGCTCTCTATGATTATCAGCCTCCTTAGTTTCTTTAGGCTGGAGAGCCTGCCAGTTGCGATACTGCGTATAGTTGCCTGGGAAGTCCTTGATCTCGCCATCGCCCTTGAACACCAGCAGATGGTCGACCACCTTGTCCATGAAGTAGCGGTCGTGGCTCACCACGATCACACACCCGGGGAAGTCCTGCAGGTATTCCTCGAGGATCTGCAGGGTCACGATGTCGAGGTCGTTGGTAGGCTCGTCGAGCACGAGGAAGTTGGGATTCTTCATCAGCACCGTACAGAGGTAGAGTTTGCGACGCTCACCGCCCGAGAGCTTATACACGTAGTTGTGCTGCTGTTCGGGCGTAAAGAGGAAGTATTGCAGGAACTGCGAGGCGGAGAGGTGCTTGCCGCTACCCATGTCGATATATTCCGCGATGTCGCGGATGACGTCGATCACCTTCTGCTGGTCGTTGAACTGCAGGCCTTCCTGCGAGAAATAGCCGAAACGCACGGTATCGCCGATATCGAAACGGCCCTCGTCGGGTGGCAGCTGTCCCAGGAGCAGTTTGAGGAAGGTGGACTTGCCCGTGCCGTTGTTGCCCACGATGCCCATCTTCTCGAAGCGTGAGAAGTTATAGTAGAAGTCCTTGAGGATGACCAGGTCGTCGAAGCGTTTCGACACATACTGGCACTCGAAGATCTTCGAGCCGATATAGACGTTTGAGGATTTCAACCGCAGCTGCCGTTCTTCGATGCGCTGCTTGGCCACGCGCTCCAACTCGTAGAAGGCTTCCTCACGATAGCGGGCCTTATGGCCTCGCGCCTGGGGCATGCGTCGCATCCACTCCAGTTCCGTGCGGTAGAGGTTGTTGGCACGGGCGATCTCTGCCCGTTTGTTGTCGATGCGCTCCTGACGCTTCTCCAGATAGTAGGAGTAGTTGCCACGATAGGTATAAATGGTGCGGTCGTCGAGTTCGAGGATCAGGTTGCAGACACGGTCGAGGAAGAACCGGTCGTGGGTGACCATGAGCAGCGTCTTCCGCCCACGGGCGAGATAGCCCTCGAGCCATTCGATCATCTCGAGGTCGAGGTGGTTGGTGGGCTCGTCGAGGATCAGCAGGTCGGGTTCGGTGAGCAGCACATTGGCCAGAGCCACGCGCTTCTGCTGACCTCCGCTCAGCTGTCCCATGGGCTGCTGAAGGTCGCGTATCTTCAGCTGTGTGAGCACCTGCTTGGCCTTCAGCACCTTCTCGGGGTTGCCCTGATGGTTGAAGCAGGCATCGAGCACACTCTCCTCAGGATCGAACGCGGGCGACTGCTCCAGCATACCCACCTTCAGGTCGCGACGGAAGATGATGCTGCCGTTGTCGTAGCCCTCCTTACCCGAGAGCACGGAGAGGAGCGTGGATTTGCCCGTACCGTTTTTGGCTATCAGGCCCACCTTCTGTCCTTCAGCAATGGAGAAGCTGATGTTCTCGAAGAGCACCAGCGAGCCAAACGACTTGGTCAGGTTCTGGACGTCTAAGTAGGGGTTCATAGGAGGTCCCGATTTATCTGGTCAATATAGTCGAGGACTTCGTCGCGGCCCTGCTTTTTCTCGGAGGAGGTGACGAAGATGGGGGGCAGTTCCTCCCATGTCTCCAACAAGACCTGCTTGTAGGCCTCGATGTTCTGACGGACCTTTGTGGGCGAGAGCTTGTCGGCCTTGGTGAAGACGATGGCAAAGGGCACGCTCGACTGTCCGAGCCACTCGATGAACTCCAGGTCGATCTTCTGGGCCTCCAGTCGGACGTCGATCAGCAGGAACACGTTCACCAGCTGCTCGCGCTGCAGGATATAGCCCTGTATCTGTCTCTTATACACATCTGACNNCCGAGCCACTCGATGAATTCCAGGTCGATCTTCTGGGGCTCCAGTCGGACGTCGACCAGCAGGAACACGTTGACCAGCTGCTCGCGCTGCAGGATATAGCCCTGTATCATCTGGTCGAGCTTGGCTATCTCTTTCTTCGAACGCTTGGCGAAACCGTAGCCGGGGAGGTCGACCAGATACCACTCATTATTAATAATAAAGTGGTTGATGAGCAGCGTCTTTCCCGGGGTGGCACTCGTCTTGGCCAGCTTCTTGTTGTTGGTCAGCATATTGATGAGGCTCGACTTGCCCACATTCGAGCGTCCGATAAACGCATATTCGGGCTTCGTGTCCTTGGGACACATCGACACCATCGGGGCGCTAAGCGTGAATTCTGCTTTCTTGATTTCCATATCTATTGCNNGCTTTCTTAATTTCCATATCTGCTATATTTTGGGTGCAAAGATAGCAAAATTTTCGGGAAAAATTTGGAAGTTATGAAAATAATATGTATCTTTGCACTCGATTTTCAAAAACACGCTTCCACTCGGGAAGCATTTTTCACTCATTTTTCAAACAAAATCGCAGTTATCAAGACTGCATCACGTATATTATGTACACAAAAGAAGAATTAGAATCAATGGCAGTACCCGAGCTGATGGGTATCGCGAATGAGTTGGGCATCAAGGTAAAGCAGGACGATTCGCTCGAGACCGTCGTCTATGCCATTCTCGACAAGGCCGCTGAGAACAGTGCCGCTGGCGGAGAAGCCCCCAAGAAGAAAAGGACACGAATTCAGAAGAAAGATACGAGTCGCGTGTATACTGTAAACGGCCAGGAGGGTGAGAACCTGGACGGTGTGAAGAAGCGCAAGCCGGTAGAGACCCCGTCGCTGTTTGCCGACCTGCCCACAGCCAAGGCCAAGGCGAAGGCCGCCAAGGCGGAAGAGGCTGCTGCAGAGGAGCCCGCTGCTGAGGAGAAACCCAAGCGCAGGGGCCGTAAGAGCAAGGCCGAGCTGGCTGCGGAAGCTGCTGCTGCCGAGGCAGCCCAGCAGGAGACCGAGGCTGCACAGCAGGAGGCTGAAGCTGCCCAGATGGAAGCAGAGGCACAGGCAGTACCCGAGGCAGAGACACAGGTTGAGGCCGCTCCCGACTTTGTGCCCGAGGAGGCATTCCTCTCAGGCAATGCCGAGGAGACTGGCGAGGAGCAGCTTCAGATGATGGAGCAGTTGAAGCAGAAGATGGAGCGCGGTCATGAGTTCCGCGTCAATGAAGAGCCCGTCGTCAACGAAGACGGTGTCTGGGAAGGCGATCCGGGCGACGGTACCGACTTCATCACCGTGCTCGACATCCCCATCGAGGACCAGGAAGCCATCCCCACCCTCGACATCTTCGACCGTCCCGTCGCTGCACAGTCAAACGACAGAGGCCAGGCACAGGCAGCCGCTTCGCCCAAATATGATTTCAGCGATGTCATCACGGCCAATGGCGTGCTGGAGATCCTGACCGATGGCTACGGTTTCATCCGTTCCAGCGATTACAACTACCTCTCCTCGCCCGACGATATCTACGTGTCGCCTGCACAGATCAAGGCCAACGGCCTGAAGACGGGCGACGTGGTAGACTGTACCGTGCGTCCGCCGTTCGAAAACGAGAAATACTTCGCCCTCTGCAACGTGAAGACCATCAATGGCCGTAACCCGCAGGAGGTGCGCAACCGCGTGGCTTTCGAGCACCTCACACCACTCTTCCCTGAGGAGAAGTTCACCCTCTGTGGCGACAAGGCGACCACCAATCCCAGTGTGCGTATCGTCGACCTCTTCTCGCCGATCGGTAAGGGTCAGCGCGCACTCATCGTGGCCCAGCCCAAGACCGGTAAGACCATTCTGATGAAGGATATTGCCAACGCCATCGCTGCCAACCATCCCGAGGCCTATATCATGATGCTGCTCATCGACGAGCGTCCTGAGGAGGTGACGGATATGGCCCGCACCGTAGATGCAGAGGTCATAGCCTCGACCTTCGACGAGCCCGCCGACCGCCATGTGAAGATTGCGGGTATCGTGCTCGAGAAGGCCAAGCGTATGGTGGAGTGCGGTCACGACGTGGTGATCTTCCTCGACTCCATCACCCGACTGGCACGTGCCTACAACACCTCACAGCCAGCCTCTGGTAAGGTGCTCACCGGTGGTGTCGACGCCAATGCCCTGCAGAAGCCCAAGCGCTTCTTCGGTGCTGCCCGTAACATTGAGGGCGGCGGTTCGCTCACCATCATCGCCACCGCGCTGGTGGATACCGGTTCGAAGATGGATGAGGTGATCTTCGAGGAGTTCAAGGGAACCGGTAACTCCGAGATCCAGCTCAACCGTATGCTGTCGAACAAGCGTATCTTCCCGGCCATCGACCTGGTGCAGTCGTCAACACGTCGCGACGACCTGCTGCATGACGAGACCACACTCAACCGTATGTGGATCATGCGTAAGTACATTGCTGAGATGAACCCCATCGAGGCGATGAACACCATCCGCGACCGACTTGTGGCAACCCACGACAACGAGGAGTTCCTCTTGTCGATGAACGGATAAAATCAAATAATCCCCGCCAACCAGCGGGGATTTTTTATTTCTTCTCTGTGAGGACGGGCAGGGAGATGTGATAGCGGACGGCCAGGAAGCGGATGAGGCAGGTCATAATGAAGCTGGTGACCGCACACCACTCGACGGGCAGGCCCAGTTCCGCAAGGCCCCAGTAGGCGACACCGCCCAAGACACAGGCCATCGCATAGATCTCCTTATGGAAGATGACGGGTTCGTTGTTGAGCAGCACATCGCGGATGACACCACCTGCAGAACCCGTGATGCAGCCCATGATGATGGCTACCCAGAACGGCTGTCCGAAGAGCAGGCTCTTCTGAATACCGGCTATCGTAAACAGGGCAAGGCCCAAGGTATCGAACACGAACCAGGCATTTTTCAGAGGCTCCATCCATTTGCCAAAGAGCACCACCGTCATCAGGGCCACAGCCGTACAGATCATATAGATGGGTGTGGTCATCCAGAAGGGCGTGGTGGAGAGCATCACGTCGCGGATGGTACCGCCACCGATGGCCACAGCGATGCCACAGACATAGCCGCCAAACCAGTCGAAATGCTTAGCTGCTGCGTGGCGGATGCCCGAAATGGCAAAGGCAAAGGTGCCGAGTAGCTCTATGATATAGATGAGTTCGTCCATGGACTTTGAGCTTTATGATTACTTTTCAAATCGTTCGCCCCAGTAGTTCTTCATCCGCTCCACGAGTTTCTCCTCAGCGGGGGAATGCTGGCCGTGCCAGATGCGTTCGTTGACGAGGGCATCGGGCAGGTATTGCTGCGGGGTGAAGTGTCCGGGATAGTCGTGGGGATATTTGTAACCGTCGTGATAGCCCAGATCCTTCATCAGCTGTGTGGGGGCGTTGCGGATGGGCAGCGGTACAGGCTGGTTACCCGTCTGGCGCACCAGTTCAAGGGCCGCATCGATACCCAGATAGGCACTGTTGCTCTTCGGTGAGGTGGCCAGATAGACGGTAGCCTCAGCCAGGGGGATGCGTCCCTCAGGCCAGCCGATCTTGTTGACAGCATCGAAGGCTGCATTCGCTAAGAGCAGTGCATTGGGATTGGCCAGGCCGATATCCTCGGAAGCGGAGATGACCAACCGACGGGCGATGAACACGGGGTCTTCCCCACCCTCGATCATCCGCGCCAACCAGTAGAGGGCAGCATCGGGATCGCTGCCTCGGATCGACTTGATGAAGGCAGAGATGATATCGTAGTGCATCTCGCCATCCTTGTCGTAGGCCAGCGGGTTCTGTTGCAGGCGAAGATTCACCAGCTCGTCGGTGATAACGATGGGCGCATCGTCTGATTCAGACTCCACCACAAGTTCCAGAATATTAAGGAGTTTGCGGGCATCGCCTCCACTAAACCTTAAAATCGCTCCCGTCTCTTGCAACGTGATGTTTTTCTCCTTCAGCACCACATCGGTATGGATGGCGCGATCGAGCAGTTGCAACAGGTCGTCCTTCTCCAACGACTTGAGCACGTAGAGCTGGCAACGGGAGAGCAACGGACGGATGACCTCGAAGGAGGGATTCTCGGTGGTGGCACCGATGAGCGTAACCACGCCCCGCTCGACGGCCCCCAACAAGGAGTCCTGCTGCGACTTGGAGAAACGGTGGATCTCGTCGATGAAGAGGATGGGCGACGCCTCGTTGAAGAAACGGCCTTTCTGGGCCTTCTCAATCACCTCGCGCACGTCCTTCACACCGCTGGTTACGGCCGAGAGCGTATAGAACGGTGTCTCCAACCGGTGGGCGATGATCTGCGCCAGCGTGGTCTTGCCAACACCCGGAGGTCCCCAGAGGATAAACGACGAGATGCGCCCTGCGTCGATCATCTTCCGCAGGACGGCCCCCTCGCCCACCAGGTGCTGCTGTCCGATATAGTCGTCGAGCGTGCGAGGACGGAGTCTTTCAGCCAGTGGTTGTGACATATTTGAATGCAAAGGTACACTAAAATGCGAAAAGAACAAAAAAAATGGCCAAAAACTTGTGAATAATAAATAAAGTTTATACATTTGCAGAAAATTAGCAAAAATCATCAAAAATGGCAAAAACAAAACAACAAACAGAAGACACGAATGTCGTGTCATTGAAGACACTTACAAAGAGTTCAGTTTGGGATGTACAG
>LXOW01361603.1_pt1 | contig 10663 bp, 10 predicted proteins | sample 1368591 | NCBI WGS metagenome assembly LXOW01 (sample SAMN04884650, study PRJNA319009) | bovine gut metagenome | isolation source: Cow rumen | host: Bos taurus | place: Italy: Legnaro (PD) | collected 2014-07-09
AGATGTGTATAAGAGACAGGCTTCATTGACTGGCCGCTTTGGTAATAGTGAGTATGGCCGCTCCAAGAAGGCTGGTGAAGACTTGTTCTTGGAATATGGCAAAGAGACAGGTGCAGAAGTGCATGTATATCGTTTCCCGAATCTTTTTGGTAAGTGGTGCCGTCCTAACTACAACTCTGCTGTAGCTACCTTCTGCAATGCTTTTGCAAATGACCTGCCTTATACAGTCAATGACCCGTCAGTAGAGTTGGAACTGCTCTACATTGATGACCTTGTTGATGAAATGATTGCCATTTTGCAAGGTAAAGGTCATCATTGTGAGTTCAACGGTCTGGATGTTGAGCCTGTCGAAACAGGTAAGTACAGGTATTGCCCCATTACTCACAAGGTAACTCTTGGTGAAATTGTAGAGCTACTAAAGAGCTTTGCAGAACAGCCCAAGACACTGATGATACCTGAGATTCCCGCTGGAAGCTTTGCAAAGAAGCTATACAGTACGTACCTTTCATATCTCCCTTACGAAAAGACAGCTTTTGACCTGAAGATGAATGTGGATGAAAGAGGTTCTTTCACTGAGCTGGTACATACGCTGAATGCAGGTCAGGTTTCAATCAATATCTCGAAGCCAGGAATCACGAAGGGTCAGCACTGGCACAATACCAAGTTCGAGCAGTTCATTGTGGTGAAAGGCCATGGACTGATTCAGCAGCGTAACCTGAATGATCCTGAAGGTAAGGTGCTGGAGTGGGAAGTGAGTGGTGATAAGATACAAGCTGTTCACATGCTCCCTGGCTATACACATAATATCATCAATCTGAGTGAAACAGAAGACCTCGTAACAGTCATGTACTGCAACGAAATCTTTAATCCAAACAAACCAGATACATTTTTTGATCCTGTAAAGTAAACGATATGGCACAATTTAAAGATAACGGGAAGCTAAAGCTTCTCATCATAGTAGGAACAAGACCGGAAATCATCCGTCTTGCTGCAGTAATTAACAAGTGCAGACAATACTTCGATACACTTTTGGCTCATACCGGTCAGAACTATGACTATAACCTGAACGGGGTTTTCTTCAAGGATTTGAAACTCGCAGATCCTGACATTTATATGGAGGCTGTAGGCAATGACCTGGGTGAAACCATGGGCAACATTATTGCCAAGAGTTATCAGCTGATGGTAGAGGTAAAGCCCGATGCAGTTTTGGTATTGGGTGATACCAATAGCTGTCTGTCTGTGATTGGCGCAAAGCGCCTGCATATCCCCATCTTCCACATGGAAGCTGGTAACCGTTGTAAGGACGAGTGCCTGCCAGAAGAGACCAACCGCCGTATCGTGGATATTATCAGCGATGTGAACATGGCGTATAGTGAGCATGCTCGCAGGTATTTGGCTGATACAGGTCTGCCTAAGGAGCGTACTTACGTTACGGGTTCACCAATGGCAGAGGTGCTGCACAATAACCTCGCTGAGATTGAGGCCAGCGATATTCACCAGCGCCTGGGCTTGGAGAAGGGCAAGTACATCCTTCTGAGCGCCCATCGCGAAGAGAATATTGATACTGAAAAGAACTTCCTTTCGTTGTTCAATGCCATTAATAAGATGGCAGAGAAATACGATATGCCAATTCTTTACAGCTGCCATCCTCGTTCTCGCAAGCGTTTGGAGGCTTCAGGCTTCCAGCTTGATAAGCGCGTGATTCAGCACGAGCCTCTTGGCTTCCACGATTACAACTGCCTCCAGATGAATGCTTTTGCAGTTGTTTCTGATTCTGGAACTCTTCCAGAGGAGAGCAGCTTCTTTACCAGCGTTGGTCATCCGTTCCCAGCTGTGTGCATCCGTACCTCTACAGAGCGTCCTGAGGCTTTGGATAAGGGTTGCTTTGTGCTGAGCGGTATTGATACCAAGGGCTTGCTCCAGAGCGTAGATATTGCCGTTGAGTTGATCAAGGATGGCAACCATGGTATTCCAGTGCCTGATTATGTGGATGAAAACGTATCAACGAAGGTTGTACGTATCATCCAGAGCTATGTTGGAGTAGTGAACAAGATGGTTTGGCGTAAAGAATTGTAACCCGCTCCAGGCACATTTGCCTTATCAGTCAAGAGAGCCTTCCGCTTATAGAAGAGGTGTCAGCCAGAAGCCCTTTGGGTCTACAGGCTGGATTATCTGACAAGAGCAAGGCTTTTGGCGCAACTGGCAAAGCAGCTATATTTTATAAGCATGGAAATAGTTTCTATCATACTCTCACTATTGGCTCTGGCATTCACTGGCTATACCTACTTAGCCCACGATAAGAAGTTGAAAGAGCAGGAGCGGCTGCTCAACGACTATCAGCTTCGCTCATTAAAACAGGGCGAGGAAGAGAACCTGAAAGCAATTATCCGTGCTAAAGCAGTTAAAACAACAGGAGGAAAACGTACGTTGTACATCTATAATGCAGGAAAGACCAAGGCTCGCAACATTGTTATTGAACTGCCAGTAGAGAAACAAGTATATTCCAGTAGCCCCAATTTCCCGCTGACGTATAACGAACTGCTTCCAGAAGCATTCAGAGAAGTTACTCTGTTTCTCTGTGAGGGCGATGACGAACTGACGTTGAACTTCACCTGGGATGACGATTATCAAACATCAAATAAAGAGTCACAAACAATTGATTTATAATTGAGGTCGCATGGTTGAAAAACTTATAACCACTCGAACAGAAATAAGAAATCTTATCATAGAACTGGTGGATAGTATTGGCTATCCCCAATCCGATGATATTATTGATGGACTTATGGATATTATCAATAAACTGTCCGATTATCATGAGGAGGGGCAAGTACTTTATCCTGAGGTACTCGTCATTAAAGACCTTAAATATCTCAAAACATTTGTGAACCATCGGGTTAAACTTGTAGATAAACAGCTGTCCCGTGCAGACTTCTCTCAGTGCATCAAGATGTGTGCACCATTGGCGGTTAACGGATGGAATATTTATATAGCACTTCTGAAGGACAACAAAATTGAATATGGGTTGCTGACATCAGAGATATCTGCTCTTAGTCTCGATCTCTACGAACAAACCATGAATATGGATGTACCTGAGGTTAATGCCATTTATCTACGTAATGCAGGCAACAAGGTCGTTGAAGTGAGAACAGTAGAAACAAAAATGCTGGTATCTTTGAATCTGAATGACGGCAATGACTCTTTAGATATTACAGTAGAAAAACTCGTTCATACAATTCTGCCAGATGATATAGATAATCATACTGAGAAGTGTAATTACCTCAAAAAAATTATTCGTCAAGCCCTTAATGAAGGACATGGTAATCTCATTGCAGTTGCAGATTCACACATTGATGTTATTAATTCCGTTATTGCTAACTTTCATGGAGGAATCACTTTAGAGAATCCCATAGATTTATTGCAACTTGCAAACGACTGTTTGGTCTTTCATACAGAAGAGGCTTCACTAACACTGAATTCATATGCGAGCTTGTTACAGTCTATGCTAAATTTCGACGGAATAACACTTTTCAGTAATGACGGAAAGATTATCGGATATCACTATATCGTAAATAACGATAAAGTGGCTGAAGAGAATATTGAAGGCGGAGCTCGTACTAGGGCATTCAGTGCCTTGTGTAGTTTAGACGGACTGGAAACATGTTTCATGAAATCACAGGACGGTAGGATTAAATTTAATAGGAAATGAGCAAAAATTTGATACTTTGGCAGAACCCTGAACATCAGGTTATGCCTACAGATGTTGATACCGTAGATGCCATTGTCGGATATGCTAATAATAGCAATCTTACACCGAAGCAACAAGCTCAAATTGTGACTACATTTGAGAATGGAGCCTATGAGATGGCAGCTGAATATTCATGGAAAAAAGCAATCACCAAACTTCGCAAATCGCTTGAAAATCTAGGTGCTGATTTTATTGGTGAACTTCTTGATCGTAGCGATATAGATAAGTTTACTTCGTTGGAGGAAGTATTAACCGACAGAAAGGCTATAGAGTTTGCTGAGCAGTTAGGTATCATCGGTAAAACAGGTGCTATGAAACTTCGGCACTCCTTGGAAATCGTCAATCACTATCTCTCTGGTGAAGCAGATGACGAACTGCCCAAAAGTGATGCTCTCAATATAGTAAAGACTTGCGTTCAGTATATATTGTGTGAACAGGATGTGGATGTCGCAGTTGCTTTCACTCAATTCCGCAAACGCCTGCTTACTGAAACAGTCAGTCTTCAGGATGGCGATGTGAAACAAGTGCTGTCAGCTCCGCTGTTTTATCTTAGGACGGTATGCACCATCTTGTTGACTGCCATTAAAAAAGAAAAGGGTGCTCAGCAAGAAGTGGCCCTCACCAATCTTAATATCCTCATTAAGGATATGTGGCCTAACCTTGCCGATGCCGATCGTTTTTCAATAGGTAGCGCATACAGTACTGTGTTAGCTTATGGTGATAATGTGGCCACAAAAGGCTTGAAGCAGGCATTAAGTAAAGTGCAAGGCTTTGATTATGTTCCAGAAACTATTCGTTCCAACACCTTCAAAGACCAAGCCAAGAAAGTTATTGATACTCATTATGCTTTCAATAATTTCTACAACGAAGCCTCGCCCATAAGAGCTTTAGCAAATTTAGGTAGTATAATACCGGCTCCAGCGTTCCAAGATTGCATTGATGCATATCTTTGCGTATATTTGGGTAATTATTATGGAGTCAGTAACGAGGCTGCACCAATAGCCCGTCAACAATTGGAAAAAGTAAGTGCCGATCGTTGGCATTATTTCTTTAAAAACCTGATACATCAGGACCAATATGTACTTGATCATATTTCAACAGCAAATCAGGTCGCACGTTTTGCAAGCTTATTGGAGGCTGTTGGATATACTTCTGAAAATGAACTGCCTCGTAACAACCAGCTTCTTTATGATGCAATAATGAAAAAGGATACAACGAAGGCAAAGAAAATTGCTAATTGGATGGAGGAGAGACTTCTCTATGCTGAATAAGAAAAACGACGTTGAGCAACCGTATACCACAATCGAAAAAATGACAATTAACAGTTAACAATTAACAATGATTTGCGGCAAAGAGCCAACGAACTTTTACGCGCAGTTCGCGGTTCTAAAATGATGGCGGGCGTTTGCAATCTTCCACACAGTTGCGGCTTCGCCAGACAGGCCGCAAGTTAGTAAGTATAATATGATGGAAACGAATAAAATCAAAGAACAATTCCACTATTTCAATATTCATGCTGATGTTGATTCTGTCTATGGCAACTGGGCTGTGTCAACAGATGGCGATGTGGTGAATTGTCTATATCCATACGCTATCCTTGCTATTCATTTCAAGGATACAGATTGGATGGAGAAGATGAAAACTAAGGTTTGGTTCAAGCCTGAGTGTGAAGAGGCTTTAAACAAAGCTTTGGTAAGAGCTAAAGTATTAATGAAGTAGAACGGTCGCGTGATATAATATATATAATCGATTTAAACGGGGCTGGCCCTCATTAGGGTCTTTCATATAATCATATAAAAGAAACAATAACAGCGGGGTTGCTTATTATAAATAACAATATGTCTGATAATTTATCATCAAATAAACGAATAGCCAAGAATACATTATTACTTTATGCTAGGATGCTTTTTTCAATGATAGTATCTTTGTATACAAGTCGTGTTGTACTTGCTGCTTTGGGCGTTGATGACTATGGCCTCTACAATGTCGTGGGGGGAGTGGTAACAATGTTCTCATTTATCAGTTTGGCAATGGGCAATAGTACCAACCGCTATATTACTTACGCATTAGGTAAAGGAGATGCAGAAGAACTTAAACAAGTAGTTAGTGCAGCTTGTGTTATTCACTGGACAATAGCAATTATTACTCTTATATTAGCAGAAACAATAGGACTTTGGTTCTTGCATTATAAAATGGTGATTCCAGAAGGTCGAATGATGGCTGCTGAATGGGTGTACCAGTTCTCAATTATCTCATGTATGATTTCTGTCATAAGTGTACCATATAATGCGATGATTATTGCCCATGAGAGAATGGGGGCTTTTGCTTTTATTTCTGTTCTTGTTGTTATATTGAAGTTATTTGTTGTCTTTTTGATACAAATTACCAGTTATGACAAATTAATATTTTATGCGGCTCTTATCCTTTGCATAGTTTTTTTAGAGAGAGCCATGTATCAAGTCTATTGTGTACGCCATTTCGAAGAAGCAAGGAAAATTAAATTCACAACGAAGTATCCCCATTTTAAGGACATGACATCCTTTGCGGGATGGAGTATGATAGGCAACTTGATAATGCTGTGTTATACACAGGGTGTGAATATTATGCTTAATATGTTTTTCGGCCCCGCCGTTAATGCAGCAAGAGGAATTGCATTTCAAGTTCAGAATGCTATGATGAGTTTTGTGAGAAATTTCCAAACTGCATTAAATCCTCAGTTGATAAAGTCATACGCTCAAAAAGACTTTCAGCGGCAGTTGCAACTTCTCTATACAAGTTCAAAGTTTTCCTATTTTCTTACACTCTGCATGATCTTGCCTGTTTTTATTGAGGCTGAAGGCATACTTAATCTATGGTTGAAAGAAGTTCCTGCTTATTCAACAACATTTCTTCGTTTGGTGTTGTTGATTAGCCTGAACGCTCCATTGGAAAACCCTATAGGAGTGTCAAATGATGCGACAGGTGATATAAAGAAATACCAGATAATTGTGGGTTGCTTTAATATTCTCATCGTCATATTCTCATATATGGCTTTAAAAATAGGCTTCCCGCCATACTCAGTTTTTATCGTGCAATTGGTAATTGCTACGATTGTTTTGTTCGTGAAGATATCTTTGGTGAAGAAAAAGATACATTTATCATTTCGTGATTATATTTCAAACGTATTGGTTAAAATAGTTTTGGTAACATTGTTTGCTGGAATTATACCAGCTACATTACACTTTGTAGCCCAATCGGATTCTTTAGCACGATTATTATTCAATTGTATTATTGGCATTATATCAGCCGCTACCGCATCATTTTTCATAGGTATGGATTTGAATGAGAAAAGATTTGTTATAGAACGAATAAAGAATATTGTAGGAAAAAAACTAATCAGAAAAAGTAACAATGAAAGTAACTGATTATATAATTGAATTCTTAATTGAAAANNACCCAGGTGGTGTTATTTGTCATTTGATGGATTCAGCCACAAAATATCCTCAAATTAAAGCTCACACCAATTACCATGAGCAAGGTTCGGCATTTGCAGCCTGCGGCTATGCACAGGCCTCAGGCAAATTGGGCGTTGCCTACACTACTTCTGGACCAGGTGCTACAAACCTTGTGACAGGTATTGCAAATGCATATTACGATTCCATTCCTACTCTTTTCCTTACAGGACAGGTTGATACTTATGCCGAAAAAGGAGATTATCCTGTAAGACAACGCGGTTTTCAAGAAACCGATGTCGTAAGTATGACACAATCAATCACCAAGTATGCGGTAAGAGTAGATGATGTAAACCAAATAAAGTATTGTCTAGAAAAAGCATATGCCATCGCTTTTGAGGGGAATCCGGGGCCAGTCTTGCTTGATCTGCCAGCAGATGTTCAACGCGCTAATGTGGATATTGAAAACCTGATAGGATATGAGCAAGAAACTAAAGATCTATCATACAGCAAAGCGATACAGGAGATAACTGATGCGATTTCGAAAGCCCAAAGGCCATTATTGTTAATTGGAAATGGTGTTAAACTTAGTTTTACTGACAATTATGTTAAGGAAATAGCCGAAACGCTTGGAGTACCTTGCATATTTACAATGCCTGCTTTTGACGTTCTTCCTTCAGATCATCCTTTGAACTTTGGATTCCTTGGAGGTAATGGTCACAAGAGTGCAAATATTATTGCTGCAAAAAGCGACCTTATAGTAACGATAGGTAGCCGGATGTGCATCCGTCAAATAGGTTTGGCTCGTGATAAATTTGCACCTGATGCCAAATTGATACGCATTGACATTGATAAAGACAGTATGACTTATAAGGTACACGAAGACGAACTTGCTATAGCAGCAGATTTAAAGTTCATACTACCGCAGTGGAAAGAAGCAGTTAAACCTCTTAATGATTATTCATCATGGAAAAAAGAATGTGACGTTATAAAAGCAGAGAACGACCAGAGTGTTGGAGTTGCTGAAGCTCAACTTCTAAAGCAATTCAGTAAGCAGGTTCCTGCAGATTATGATGTGACATTAGATGTCGGATTAAACCAATTACTATGCGCTGTCAATTTTGATGTTAAAGAAGGACAGCATGTTTATATGNNTATTCGCTACCTGCCGCAATTGGAGTTAGTGCCAGTGTCAATAAAAGCGTTGTGTCTTTTAGTGGAGATGGTGGTTTGATGATGAATGTGCAGGAACTACAGTATCTTAAACGCGAACAACTGCCTATTAAAATTGTTTGTATTAACAATAGTGCCTTAGGTATGATTAAGGCCTTCCAAGAGCGTAATTTTAATAAGAACTATATAAATACCACTCGTGAGTCAGGATATTTAACTGTTGATTTACAGAAACTAGCTTCAGCATTTGATATACCCTATACAAGGGTCTCTACAAAAAGTGAGTTAGAAAAAGTGAATCTCTGTAGTAAAGGACCTTCTTTCATAGAAATTGTGATATAATTATGAGTAAAATATCAATTCTCGACTGCACCCTCAGGGATGGTGGGTATGTCAATAACTGGACTTTTGGTAAAGAAGCCATAACGGGCATTACAAAAGGACTGGAGGAGGCTGGCGTAGATATCTTTGAACTAGGTTTTTTGCGCAACGAGCCAAAGAATGTAGACCGCACTGCTTTCTCCACTATCAATGATGTGAATGAATTGATTAAGGTAAAAAAGCCCAACACTCTCTATACTGCAATGGTAGAGGCTTTCAATCCTTACAATTTGGAGAACCTAACACCCTATGTTGATGGTGGTGTAGATATTATTCGCGTTTGTATATGGAAGCGATTAATGGATGAGCACCTTGACTATGCTAAGCAGATTATATCCAAGGGATATACTATCAATATTCAACCTTCTCGCGTTGAACAATATAGCAAGGAAGAATTTATTGAACTGATTAAACGTTCAAATGACCTTCATCCTTTTGCATTCTATATTGTGGACACTTGGGGTACCCAATCCTCAACACAGATTCAGCAATACGCGGAAATGGCAGAAAAGTATTTGGACAAGGATATAAGAATAGGTTATCATGGTCATAACAATAAGATGCAGGCTCTTTCGTGTGCAGAGAAGTTCCTGTCGATGGGATTGACTCATGATTTATGCGTTGATGCCAGCTTGCGTGGAATGGGCCGAGGTGCTGGTAATTTATGCACAGAGGTAATAATGGATTACCTAAATGAAGTGCATGGAAAAAATTATAACGTATTCAAGGCCGTTGATACCTATAGGGATTATGTAGATCCCATTTATAAGGAACACCCGTGGGGATACTCCTTGTATTACTACTTGGCATCAGCTAAAGGAATCAATCCTAATTTCCCCACATATTTCTCAGAAAACAATTATTCCATAGAATCTTTTGAACGTTTCTTGGAATCATTGAGCGAACAGGAGAAAATAGTTTTCTCGCCTTCTTTCGTAGAGAATCGACTTGTCGAATTGAAACTTAAGTAACTTATGAAAGTATCAGATTATATAGTAGGACTACTTGAGTCGTACAATGTTACAGATGTTTTTGGCTACCCTGGTGTGGGATGTGGCCATTTGATGAACACTTTAAAGGGTTCTAGTATTGCCAGCCATTTGGTGTATCATGAACAAGCGGCTGCTTTCGCTGCCTGCTCATACGCACAAGCTTCAAAGAAAACAGGTATTGCCTATACGACTTCAGGACCTGGTGGTACAAACCTCATAACTGGTATCGCAAATGCATATTGCGATTCTATACCGACAGTTTTTATAGTTGGTGATAAGGATTTGGCTACACAACGTGGTGACTCTAAACAACGTCAACGCACTTCGCAGGAAATCGATGTTACAGCTATTGCAGTACCAATTACCAAATGGAGTCACCAGATTAAAACTCCTGATGAGGTAAAGGAGGTATTCGAGAAGGCATTTTACATTGCTCATGAAGGTCGTCCAGGGCCTGTTCTCATTGATTTCCCCAGTGACATCCAAAGGGCTGAGGTTAATCCTAACGAGCTAAAAGGTTTTGTAGCACCTGAGGAAAAAAACTATACGGAAGAGGCTGTCTCTTATACACATCTGACGCTGCNNGTTTTGTAGCACCTGAGGAAAAAAACTATACGGAAGAGGTTAAACAAGTTGTTGCAAAATTAGCATCTGCTAAACGGCCTTTGCTACTTGTTGGTAATGGAATTAAACAAGCATCCCTAGAAGATGAAATCATTAGTTTTGCAAAGAAACTCAATATTCCTGTTGTAAGTACATTAGTATGTTTTGATCTCTTTGTTGGAGAAAAGAATATGTTAGGTTATATTGGTATGGATGGAAATTATACTGCCAATCATGCCATAAATAATTGTGACCTTTTAATCACCTTGGGTGCTCGTCTTAACTTCAAGCAGGTTTGCAACAATAGGAAGACTTTCGCATCAAATGCGAAGGTTATT
>LXOW01191117.1_pt1 | contig 10661 bp, 8 predicted proteins | sample 1368591 | NCBI WGS metagenome assembly LXOW01 (sample SAMN04884650, study PRJNA319009) | bovine gut metagenome | isolation source: Cow rumen | host: Bos taurus | place: Italy: Legnaro (PD) | collected 2014-07-09
CGACTGCTGGGTGTAGGAGATGTCGGCGTAGTTTTTGAAGAAATCCGGCAGCGATGCCGTATGCGTCGAATAGGAGATAGGCGTTATATCTACAATTGCGTTTTGCGAAGCCGTCAGAGCCTCCATCCAGGCATCGGAGATGTCGGGGTTGGAAGTGAAAGCGATGTAGCGCTCAGACATATTGGCGGTCCGTATCGGCTCAATATCAACCGAATTGAGCGTGTAGTAAGTGCGGTTCTGCTGGATGATGTTGGTCAGTCCGAGCAGACTTTCGGCGTAATCTGCGAAATAGCCCCGTACATCCTGCACTTTGGACACGGAGACGGTTACTTTGAAGGTGGTGGTCGGCAGCGCATAATTCACCGACAAACCTTTCACGCCCTTTTCCGGAAGTGGGGTGTTGATGGAATAGACTTGCACTTGAGCCATTGCGGAAAGGGATAATGCGCAAATTATCAGTAATGTTGTTATTTTTTTCATTGTTTATATTTTTTACTACCCCGCCCTGCGGGCACCCCTTCTTAAAAGAAGGGGAAAGGGATTTTTCGATAATAATTTTTAATTTTGAATTCTGAATTCTGAATTCTGAATTTTGAATTGTCAGTCGCGTCTGCCGCCCATGTATATGGATATGTAGTACAGCAGCGTGGCCAGTGAGGAGATGGCGGCGATGAGGTAGGTGCGGGCAGCCCACTTGAGGGCGTCTTTGGCCATAACGGTTTCGTCGCCGGTGGTGATGCCGGTGCTTTCCAGCCACTCCACGGCGCGGTCGGAGGCGTTGTACTCGACTGGCAGGGTGATGAGGGAGAAGATGGTGGAGAGGGCGAACAGGACGATACCGACCAGAAGCACCCAGCGGCCCAACAGGTTGGAGAAACCTAGCAGTATAATACCGGCCAGCAGGATCCATGTGGAGAATTTGGAGCCGAACTGCACGGCGGGCACCAACGCGGAGCGCATGGCGAGCCAGCGGTAGGCGGTGGCGTGCTGCACAGCGTGTCCGCATTCGTGCGCAGCGACGGCAGCGGAAGCGATGTTGCGGCCTTCATAGACGCCTTCACTCAGGTTGACCGTCTTCTTGGTCGGGTCGTAGTGGTCGGTAAGATAGCCGCCGGTGCAGGTTACCTGCACGTCATAAATACCGTTGTCATGCAGCATCTTCTCGGCCACTTGCTTGCCGGAGAGCCCGCTGCTGAGCTGGATTTTGGAATATTTTTCTATGCGCGAGGTTAGGGTCTTTTGGATGATCATGCTCGCGACCATTAATACGATAAAAATGATGAAGTACATATTTTTTAACTTTAACTTTGACTATTGACTATTGACCATTGACTATTGCCTTTTGCCTAATTCCTATTGCCTTTCTTCGCGGCGATGGAGAGGAAGAGTCCGAGGATGACGCTGCAGAAGGCGGCGAAGAGCACCTGGAGGTCTTGCGGCAGGCAGAAAGTGAGCGTGTGGGCGGGAATCCAGAACAGCGGAATGGTCTTCTTGAAGACGAAGCCCCACTGCACACCCCAGTCCATTTCGCAGATGTGGCGTTTCACATCGACGGGCTTAAAAAGGGCGGAGAAGGCACCGCCGTGCTCGTTGATGTGCATGTCGGAGATTTTGTGCACGGTCATGAAAACAGGTGCGAAGGAGGTGTTCATCATGGTGCTGACGCAGAAAGCGCCGAGCAGCTTCATCCATGACATCGGACCGGACATGGCATCGGAGATGCCGCTGAAGACCGCGTAGCGCTCCATGAAGGCCGGTATGCCAAGACGGAAAACGCTCATCGCGAGGGCAATCCACATGCCGAGGAGTCCCCAAACAACAAATTTCGGGGCGAGACCGAAGCCTTTATGATAGTAGTTACCTGTTTTTACGCGGCTGCCCAACATCTCGCCGAAGGTGGCCAAAATGCCGAATTTCAGGAAGGCCATCCACAGCGGAAAACGCTGGTTGGCAGAGCAGTAAGCATCATAAACACTGTCGAAGAGGAAGAATGGAAGTAAGCATAAAACAATGACTGCTATGACAATAAAATCCGATTTTTTCATAAATACCTTATAATTATTGAGGCTGCAAAGGTATAAAATTATGGTGAATCTTTTTCAAAAGAAACGCATTGTCGAAAAAAAATCTTATTTTCGCGGCGTATTTAGTACAATTGGATAAACCATAATAAACCCATAACAATGAAGAAAATAGCAGTACTTTTTACGATGCTTTTTTGTATCGTGGGACTTCAGGCTCAGAACACTATCCTGAATAGCGATTTTGAGATCTGGTCTTACGGAAAGCCGGTGAACTGGACCATCGGATTGCATGGCAACATCACCTCTATCGTCAACATTCCCGTGGAGGTGAATTTCGGGACGCAGACCAGCGACGCGCATTCGGGCAATTCGGCCGTCATGTTGCAGTCTGCGGATTTCACCATCCCCTATGCCGGTTATAGTTTCAACTTGCCGGGCATTTTGCAAGTGGGCGAATCGGAAGGTTTCTCCATCCCATTGGAGAACTTGATGAGCATCATCCAAATTTTGCAGGACTCGACGGGTCTCGGTGGCCTTGACAGTGCCGACCTCTCCTCGCTTGCCAGCCTCGTCCAGCTGCTCTCGCCGGGTGTCCCCTGCAACGTCACGCCGTCCGCAGTAGCCGCGTGGGTGAAGTACCAGCCGCAGGAAGGTGACCAGCTGATGATGGTGGCGCTTACCAAGCAAAACGGGATACCGGTGGATTATGCATTCAAGCAGTTCAGCACGGATGACCCTACAGCATATCAGGAAATCGGGGTCAACTTCGAGAATCCCGGTGAGGCATGCGACTCCATCATGATCATTCTGGTTTCCGCCTTGAGCCTCAACAGCAGTTCGGTGCTCTATGTGGATGACGTGTCGCTGGTGTATAGCGGAGTGGGTGTCGAAAGCCATAAAGAGATTTCTGAGAGCATCTATCCCAACCCTGCGACCGATGTGCTGAATATCGAAGTCGGTGGAGATCAGGAGTTCCAGTGGACGTTCAGAGATCTGACGGGCAGAACGTTGCAATCGGGTAGGGGCGTTGGAAAATCCACCCTGAACGTGAAGAGTTTCCCTGCTGGGATTTATATGCTCACCCTGAATGTGGAAGGGCGCGAGCTGACGCGCAAAGTGGTGGTTCGCTGATGTATCCGCAGCTTTGGTTGGCTCCTTTGCACGGGATCACCTCCCGTACATTCCGGAATACCCTATGCCGTCATTTTGGCGGCATAGATTGTTTTATGTCTCCGTTTTTACCGGCCCAGCCTGCCGGAAAGTTCCGTCCGAAGGTGTGGCAGGACATTGCGCCGGAGAACAATACCGCTTTGCCGCTCGTTCCGCAGTTGATGGGCAACCGTCCCGAATCCTTTGTCGATACGATGCGGATGCTCAACGAACAGTTTGGCTATGAGCAGTTTAATATCAACATCGGATGCCCATCCTCACCCGTGGTTCGCCACACGCGCGGCTGCGGGCTGATGCCGCATCCGGATAGGGTAGAAGCTGTTGTTAAGGCAGTTACAGCCCAAACGCCGTTCCGCCTGTCGCTGAAGATGCGGCTTGGACTGCACAATGCCGACGAAGGGCGCGAGATTTTGGAACGGCTGAACGGTTATCCGCTGGATTTTTTGGTCATCCATCCCCGTTTGGGTGAGCAACAGTATGAGGGAAGTCCGGATTTGGCAGTCTTTGAGGAGTTTTGCTCGATAACGAGGCATAAGGTTGTCTATAGCGGAGATATCTTCACGGTGGAAGATTTTCAACGGTTGTCGGAGAGATTCCCGAAAGTGAGTGCCTGGATGTTGGGTCGCGGGATGTTGCGGAACCCTTTTTTGGCGGAAGAGATTAAGGGTCAGGATGTTGGGAATAAAAAAGAGCGTTTTCTCGCTTTCTATCAGGATTTTATCGAAGAGTTGCTGCCCATCCGCGGGGAATCCGGCACGTTGGCCAATCTGAAGGAGTTGTGGCACTATTTCGCCGCCTTTGCGCATTTGTCGGAAGATAACCTAAATCAATTGCTTCGAGTTTGTGATTTTAAAGCGTTTATTGCTTTGAGTACGGCTGTTGGTCGTTAGCTTGTTGGCCAAGGGCTAAAAGCCAATAGCTAATAGCCAAAAGCCAAAAAAATGTATATTTGCCGTTTGGAATTATCCNNAATAATGCTACTTGGTGTGGTGGGATTCGCGCAGACCACCTACACGTTCAGCAGCTACCCAGGTGGTACTCAATATGCTGAAGAGGAAGTTCATGTACTGGATAACGATGTGACCTTGGTAACCACCCAATGCCACTTCACCACCCAGTTGCGTGTCTATGCAAGTGATTCTCATGATGGTTTCTTTTACACTCATGCGCTGCCCCTATACATTGACAGTTTGGCATTCAACATGGGCTACAACGTGGACGATGTCAACATCTACGGAAGTACGGACGGCAACACCTGGACATTGGTGGATGCCATATCGGTGACGAGCTCGGGGTACGCTGACTATGGTCTGTCGTTTGGCAGTAACAACTACAACTACTTCAAGTTCGATGTAGATGGAAATCACCAGATTCGTGTGGTGTCGATGACGATTTTCTACAAGTCGATCGGTCCGTCGGGCAACACGGCGGAAACACCAACATTCTCGCCTGTGCCAGGTTTGTACACCGATCCTATTTCGGTGAGTATCGCTTCCGGTACAGTCGGTGCCTCCATTTACTACACCACCGATGGCACAACGCCTACGGACGCATCCACCCTTTACACAGCACCCTTTACGGTCAGCCAGACCACCACGGTGAAAGCCATAGCCACGGCTGCGGGCTACACCAATAGCCCCGCTGCCACGGCCACTTACATATTCCCCATTACGGTGAACAACCTTGCCGCTTTCAAGGCGCAGACCTCAGCCCCAACCAACCAACCTTTTATCATCAGCAATGATGTGACTTACGTCTTCGGCCATGGTCAGTACACTTACGTAAAGGATGCCTCCGCCGGTTTGCTGATATACGGCAACGACATCACCACCCCTTATAACGAGGGTGACCAGATCAGCGGTCTGATGGGTACACGGTCGGTCTATTCCGGTCAGATTGAGATGACGGGCACGCAGAACACCGTCCCTGCCACTTCCAACACGGGTGCAGTGACGCCCACTGTGGTCACCATGAGCGACCTGATTGCGAACTACGACGATTATGATGCGCAACTCATTACATTGGAGAACGTCACTTTCCCGGACGGCTTTACGGGTGCAGCTCAGACCACCATCACCCAAAATGGTGAAACGATGGTCCTTTACAAACGTTTCACTTTGGACACCACTCTTGCTGCCAACACCACTACGAACGTCACGGGGTTTGCTGCTATCCATACCAGTAACAGTGGCACTAGCATACAAATATATCCCCGTTACAACAGCGACCTTAGCAGCCAGGCTCCGGTCCTGCTTCCTTCCCTCACCATCAATGCTCCCGCCAATGGTAGCGAGTTCAGCACATTGGATACGCTGCCCATCAGTATTGACATTCAGAATTTCACGCTCGGTACCGATGGCTACCTCAAGGTCGAAAGTCCGCTGCTGACCACAATCGGTCTTACCAACCCTGCTTATCTGAACCAGATCAGTTTGGCCGTTCTGCAACAGGCTGTCATTTCGCCGCTGCCTGCAGGTACGCACACCGTCACCTGCTCATTGGTGGATATGAACCAGGCAGACCTTACTCCCGCTGTGACTGCGACTACCACGTTCACCGTTACCGCTCCGGTGCTTGCCGCGCCGGCCATCACTGTTGCTGGCGACGAAGCCCCCGGTGACAACACCTTCTATTTTAATGCTACCGTCACCATGACGGCTGGCAACGACGCTGCCATCTACTACACCATCGACGGCACCGTTCCCACTGATGCTTCCACGCTCTATACGGATCCGTTCCCGGTTACGACAACTTCCACCGTCAAGGCTATCGCGGTGAAGGCCAACTGGCAGACGAGTGATGTGGCCACGTTGGATGTGATCATTACTTCCCCGACTGTGGAAACGCCTGTATTTGCCCCTGTGGCAGGTACTTACGCCGATAGCGTCACTTTCAGCATCACGTGCGCAACGGATGGTGCCGTGATTCGCTACACCACCGACGGTACGGAACCGACGGAGGCTTCTACGCTTTACAGTGCCCCGGTCACGCTGACCGCCACGACCACCGTCAAGGCTGTTGCGTTCAAGACCGACTGGTTCGCCAGCGAGACCGCCACGGCTGTCTATACGGTGGTTTATGACCCTGTTTTGACGGTTGATGTCACTGCGTTGAACTTCACCAGCACACAGTTGACCCAAACCTTCACGGTGAGCGGTGCCCATTTGGACAATGCGGTCACGATGACCTGCAGTGACTCGCACTTCACGTTGACTCCCGCCACCATCACCAACCCGAACAGCAACACAGTGGTGACGGTCACTTTCGACGGCACTGAGCCGGCTACGGGTACGATCACCCTGGCTTCCGGTACGCTGAGTGCGACGGTTGCCCTCGCTGCCACCGCCCAACTGCCCGCACCGGTGCTCAGTCCGGCTACCGGTGAGGACACGCTGATTACGGTGACTATGAGCTGCACCGTGGCTGATGCAGCCATCCACTACACCACTGACGGTAGCGTGCCTACCTCCACTTCCACGCTCTACAACGCACCCATTGTTCTCAATGTTCCTGGTAACTACACGGTGAAGGCCATTGCGATGAAGACCGATTGGGAGAACAGCGAGGTTACCACAGGTACTTACGTCATCAACGAACCGCCGGCACCTGACACGGTGAATGTTCCGGTCATTACCCCTGCCACCGACACCTACTATGACCCGCAGACGGTGACCATCACCTGCGCGGATGCCGATGCGGTGATTCGTTACACCACCGACGGCACAGAGCCTACGGAGGCTTCCACGCTCTACAGCGCTCCGTTCACGGTGACCACTAACACCACGGTTACGGCGAAAGCTTGGAAGGCCGGTATGGTCCCGAGCGGTACGGCTTCCGTAACCATCAGCTTTCCCGTGCAGGTGGCCAACATTGCTGCGTTCAAGGCGGAGGCTGCCACTAACCAGGAGCGTCAGATCATGAGCGATGTGACCTTCGTGTTCCGCAGCGGTCGTTTCATGTTTGTGGAGGACAACACCGGCGCCATGTTGATTTACGACTACAATACTCCTGTTATCACCACCCAATACAACGAGGGTGACGTGATAGAGGGCGGTATTTTCGGCAAATATACGACCTATCAGGGCATGGTGGAGATGTTGCCCACACATAACGCAAATGCGGCCACGGGCACGCCTGTCACAGTGACGCCCGCCAATGCTACCATCACGGACATTAAGACGCAATATACGGATGTTTACGAGGCCAAGTTGGTTCACTTGAGCGATGTGGAGTTCATCTCTTCCACGCAGTTCGTGCAGAATGGCGACACGATGGCCATCTTCAACCGCTTCAACACGGTCGATTTGACGATTGCTGCTGGCGACATGGCCGATGTGACTGGTTTTGTGAGCTATTCCACCAACTACGGCTATCAGATTTATCCTCGTGACAACAACGACATCGACATCCATCCGGTGGTGGTGCCCGACACGGTTGCCACGCCGATGTTCGACGTTTACCGCGACGGCGAGTTCTACAGAGTGCATCTCGATTGCGCCACGGACGGCGCCAGCATCTACTACACCTTCGACGGCACGGATCCTGACGAGAACACCAACTTGTTCACCACGGACTTCCCGTTGAATCTGCAACCTTACACCCTGAAGGCTGTTGCTATGAAGGAGGGTATGGTGAATAGTGCCGTTGCTATTTACAACTACAACCCGAGTGGTATCGTCAGTTATGAGTTGAAGGACATCCTCAGAGCCTATCCCAATCCGGCCATCGACAATGTGACCATCAGTGTGAAGGATGGAAGTGCCACCATCGAGAAAGTGGAACTCTATAATATCTATGGTCAATTGCTGAATACGATGAAAGTGAACGGAAACGTGGTGGAGATTGCTGTCGATGCGCTCGCCACGGGTACCTATTTCGCCAAGGTGTTTACCGACAAGGGAGTTGCCACGATGCCGGTGATAAGGAAATAAATTGTTCCTATCGTAGAGACGCGGCGCGCCGCGTCTCTACAGACAACACGAAAGAGGTGCGACATGAATTTGTTCGCGCCTCTTTTGTCTTTTGCCTAATGCCTAAAAAAATACTATCTTTGCCGAAAATTTGAAGTATGAGCAACCTTTCCGATTTTTCGTCGCAATTGTCCCCAAAAATGAAGATGGCGGATGCTATCAACCAGTACCACAGTCTGTTGACAGTACTTCCCCGTTTGGGTATCCCGTTGGGGTTCGGGGAAAAGAGCATCGGGCAGCTCTGTGCCGAACACCGTGTTTCGGAGCCGCTCTTCCTGCTCATCAGCCGCGTCTATTGTCATGACGACTACTTCCCGACGGCCAACGAGCTGCAGCAGTGCCCGATGACTGATATTCTGCAGTATCTCGTCTCTTCGCACAAAGACTACTTGGAGAACAAGCTGCCCCATATTGAGCACCATCTCAACATTTTGTTAGAGCCGATGGACAAGAAGTACAGCACGCTGATCTCCAATTTCTATGCCGAATTCCGGAAGGAGATGGAGAAGCACTTCCAGTATGAGGAAGAGGTGATTTTCCCTTATCTGCGGCAGATTCTCTCCGAGCAGGAGGCCACCGAGTCGGCCACCTACCAGAAGAACGCCTTCCATCAGCAGCACGACGACATCGAGGACACCCTCAACGACCTTTCCAACCTGCTGCTCAAGTACATACCCGCTGAAATCTCCCCTGTGGAGCGCGTGGATATGCTGTTGGACATGTACGCCCTCTCCAACGACATTGCCAAGCACGCCATGATGGAGAACCGCATCTTAGTCCCTTATATCCAACTTTTAGAATCGAAACGCCATGACTAAGATTGCTATTGCCGAACCCTCGTCCATGCTGCGCATCGGACTGGAACAGCTGCTGCGGGAGCTGCCGGATGCGGAGGTCGTCTTTTCCACCGACAACCTCAACGCTCTCTATTCGAGAATCAATGCTCTGCATCCGGATATCTTGATTGTCAACCCGTTGCTGTTCGACTACACCAAACGTGCCACCATCCGTGCCGAATTCGACCAGTTGCCGAATCTGCGCATCATCGGGCTCATCACTGCCTACATCGAATCGCAGCACCAGCGGCAGTTCACTGGCATCATCGAGCTCAACGACGACCTCCAGCGCGTAAAATCGACCCTTAACCAGGTGGCGAGCTCCCTTCAGTCGGACGGTGACGAGCCTGACACTGACCCCCTCTCCGACCGCGAGAAAGATGTACTCGTCTGCCTCTCCAAAGGTCTCAAGAACAACGAGATAGCCGACGAACTCAACATCTCTGTCCACACCGTCATCACCCACCGCAAAAACATCGTCCGCAAAACCGGTATCAAATCCGTCGCGGCCCTCACAGTCTATGCAATTTTGAACAACCTTATCGAACAGAAAGACATCATTTAGTTAGTGGTTAGCAGTTAGCAGTTTNNATATTAAACTACTTCCTTGAGCAGCCCCGTTAGGGGCAAGAGCTTGGTAGCCAGGGGTGAGCGCAGCGAAACCCCTGGGACGGATGACGACGATGATACGATGATACGATGAATGGCGATGAATGACGATGAATGGCGATGAATGACGATGAATAACGAATACCCACACAATATGAATAGAATAATCACCCTAATTATCACATTATGCCTCGCGTGGTCGATGGCCACCGCGCAGGAGCCCGACCCCTACGCCGGTTACGACCGCGTGACCCTCTATGACAGCATGACCGTGCGCATGGAGGAGAACGGTCTCAGCCACTACCTCAACCACCAGCGCTACAGAGTGTTGAGCGATGCCGGTTGCCGCGATAACAATACGATTATCGTGGATTACGACCCGCTGTCGGCCTACTGCGAGATCCGCGACGTGATTATCTACCGCCACGATGGCACGGAGGAACATCCTGACTTTATGGTGTGCGACTATCCCGCGCCGGCCCATATGATTTACTGGGGCGCACGGCAGAAGATGGTCGCCCTCGGCCGCCTCGAAATTGGCGATGAGGTGGAGTTTCTGACCTACAAGAAAGGCTTCACCTACGCGCTGCTGCAGGGCGAGGACCCCGATGCGAAGTACATCCCGCCTATGCGCGGCCACTTTTACGACATCGTCCCCTTCTGGAGCAGTCAGCCTGTAAAAGAGAAAGTCTATCAAGTCAGTGTGCTGACCAACAAGAATTTGCAATACAAGATTTACAACGGTAACCTTGCCGTGAAGACCACGAAGGATGGCGACCGCACCCTTTTCACNNCTTTTCACCTTCTCAAGTACGGACTATTTCCCGTTGAAGACCCCGCGTTACACGGTGGCGAACAACGACATTGAGCCGAAGCTCATCGTGACCACCGCGCAGAATTGGGAGGCCAAGTCGATGTGGTTTTACGGCGTGAACGAGGACTTCGGCAGTTTCGAGGCCACGCCGGAAATCCAGGCGAAGGTCAACGAGCTGCTGAAGCCGGCCAAGACCGAGAACGACAGTTTGGACATCCTCACGCATTGGGTCGCCGAC
>LXOW01380375.1_pt1 | contig 10658 bp, 9 predicted proteins | sample 1368591 | NCBI WGS metagenome assembly LXOW01 (sample SAMN04884650, study PRJNA319009) | bovine gut metagenome | isolation source: Cow rumen | host: Bos taurus | place: Italy: Legnaro (PD) | collected 2014-07-09
GTCACCGACCTGGGCGGCTTCGACAATCCCGTTGAGGTCAGCCACGAGGAGGTGCAGGAAGCTGCCGACAAGGCCCAGCCCATCATGACGGAAATCATGCGCGAAATGATCAAGCGCACCGCCTAGTTCAGTCTGTTGCCATTTTATGGCAACAAAAAACAAAAAGAATGGAAATAGCAAAATTAGGAGAATTCGGTTTGATTGACCGCCTGACAAAGGACGTCAAACCCAACAACGAATCAACAAAGTACGGCGTAGGAGACGACTGCGCCGTACTTCACTATCCCGACTCAGAGGTCCTCGTCACCACCGACATGCTTATGGAGGGCGTGCATTTCGACCTCACATACATCGACCTGCAGCACCTCGGATGGAAGTCGGCAATGGTCAACATCAGCGACATCTTTGCCATGAACGGCACACCGCGACAGATGACCGTCTCGCTGGCCATCAGCAAGCGCTTCACCGTTGAGGACCTCGAGCAGTTCTACTCCGGACTGCGCATGGCCTGCGAAAAGTGGGGCGTCGACATCGTCGGAGGCGACACCACGTCCAGCTACACCGGACTGGCCATCAGCATTACCTGCATTGGCGAAGCCCGCAAGGAGGACATCGTCTATCGCAACGGAGCCCGCGAGACCGACCTCGTCTGCGTCTCCGGCGACCTCGGCGCCGCTTACATGGGCCTCCAGCTCCTCGAGCGCGAAAAAGCCGTCTACTACCAAATGGTGGACGAAGCAAAGAAGGCCGCCGCTCGGGTGGAAGGCAGTTCCCCCGCCGGCATGGATCCCGCTCGAGTGTCCAGCGGTTCACCCGCTGGAAATATCCCCGACTTCCAGCCCGACTTCTCCGGCAAGGAATACCTCCTCCAGCGCCAGCTGAAGACCGAGGCCCGCGGCGACATCATCCAACGCCTGCGCGAAGCCGGCATCCGCCCTACCGCCATGATGGACATCAGCGACGGACTATCCTCCGAACTCATGCACATCTGCAAGCAGAGCCACGTGGGCTGCCGCATCTTCGAGAAGCAAATCCCCATCGACTATCAGACCGCCGTGATGGCCGAGGAACTCAACATGAACGTCACCACCTGCGCCCTCAATGGCGGCGAGGACTACGAACTGCTGTTCACCGTTCCTATTGGCGACCATGCGAAGATTCAGGAAATCGACGACGTCCGGCTCATCGGCCACATCACCCACGAGAGTCTCGGACAGGTGCTCGTCACCCGCGACGACCAGGAATTTGAGCTCAAAGCCCAAGGTTGGAACCCACTGAGCAGCGAGAGCAATGCCAAGCATGCTTGAGCATTGCCGAGTCGCAAAAGTGGGTGACCCGTAGGGTCAATCCCACATTGCAATAAGGGAAAACGCCTAAAATCGGCCACTTTTCAAAAAAAAATCAGGAAAAGTTTGGCCGATTCATTTTTTCTTCGTACCTTTGCACCCGCAATTAAGCAAAAGCGTTCTTTTATAACATGTTGGTGCCTTAGCTCAGTTGGTAGAGCATCGGACTGAAAATCCGTGTGTCCCCGGTTCGATTCCTGGAGGTACCACTTTTCCTCCTTTCATTATGAACCCCTGTCTTAGAGATTTCTCTAGCAGGGGTTTTTCACTTTCAGAGGTGAGCGTCAGGAGGTCGTTTTTGAAATAATAATAAGGTATATGGGAATAATTATTGGAATTGACGTGGGCATATCCACCACAAAGATTGTCGGACTGCGCGAAGGAAGGGTTCTCTCCCCCATCCGCATCACCGCTGCCGACCAGGTGACTTCACTCTACGGCGCCTTTGGCAAGTATCTGCACGACAACAAGATTGAGCTCAAGGACGTCGAACAAGTCATGCTCACGGGCGTCGGAGCAGCCTATATCGACGAACCAGTCTATGGCATTCCTACACAGAAAGTCGACGAATTCATGGCCGACGGCCTAGGAGCACGCTTCGAGAGCGGACTGTCCAAAGCCATCGTCGTCTCCATGGGCACCGGCACCAGCTTTGTCCAGTGCTGCGGCGACGACATCCACCACATCGGCGGTATCGGCATTGGCGGCGGCACGCTGCAAGGCCTCAGCCGCGTCATGCTCAACACCCGCGACCCCAAGCAGATTCAGAGTCTGGCCATGCAGGGCGACATCCACAACATCAATCTCCTCATTGGCGACATCTCCACCCATCCGCTGCCCGGACTGCCCATGGATGCCACAGCCTCGCTGTTCTCCAAAGCCCAGTACGACGCCCCCAAGGAAGACCTTGCCCTCGGCATCATCGTCATGGTGTTGCAGACCATCGGCTCTGCCGCCATCCTCTCGTCGCTCAATTCCGGCATCAAGGACTTTGTCCTCATCGGCAACCTCACCCTCCTGCCCCAGTGCAAGGACATCTACCCCATGCTCGAGAAACTCTACAAAGTCCGTTTCCACATCCCCAAATACTCCGAGTTCTGCACCGCCATCGGCGCCGCCCTCAACTACAAGAAGTAAGAAAAACGAGCCCACCACGTGATGGGCTCGATTATTCCCCCCATAAAGCCCGCAGTACGCACTGCGGGCTTAACCGTTTTGTCAGTTCTCTCGAAAAACAAAAAAAAAGAGCTATCAGACAAATTTTCTCTAAAATGTTTGTTATATTAAACATTTTTATGTATCTTTGCACCCGATAAGATACAATTATGGGAAAGAATACATTCGGAAAGATGATGCCAAGGGCTTTGACACAGCAGTTGCAGCTCATGGGTGAACAGATTATGCTGGCACGAAAGCGCAGGCATCTCTCTATGCAGGACGTAGCAGACAGGGCGACGGTAACACGTTTGACCGTTTCGAAAGTTGAACATGGCGACCCGACGGTTTCCATGGGTATTTATGCGCGTGTACTCTTTGCGCTGAATCTTGAAAAAGACATCTCGCTACTGGCTGCCGACGATGCTCTTGGCCGTCAACTTCAGGATGCAGAATTGCTTAAAAGATGAAAAGAATAACGGTTTACGCAGACTTCGATTTCCTTGCATCACCGCAGGAGATTGGCACCTTGGGCTACGAACGAGTCCGTGGCAAGGATCACTTTGTCTTTGAGTATTCGCGTGAATGGCTGAAACAGCATGGTGGCATTGTGCTGAGCGGTGATCTGATGAACGTGCCTTCGTTGCAACATCCTCATGGCACAGATAGCGTGTTTGGTTTTGTCAAAGATTCCTTTCCCGACCGTTGGGGGCGATTGTTGCTCGACCGCAGAGAGCGACTGACAGCACAAGCAGAGGGCAGAGCTGTGCGTGTGCTTACCAACTACGACTATCTTACGGGCATTGAGGACTTCACTCGCATGGGCGGCATCCGTTACAAAAATGACGACTCCGAAGATTATATCAATGCGAGTACAAAATACCTGAAGTGAACCCCGAAAGGCTGGACGCTGTCACCTGCATACGACATAAATCCTGGAGTCAAATTGTATCAATGTCTGCTTATTGACCAATACACGGACCAGTCGGATGTCAACACCCTACTCGCTGCATGCAATCACTACATGTTGGAACATCAGGAAGCTGCCGAAATTATAGATGAGGTTCGCGATACCATCAAGGACTGGCGTAAAACAGCCACAGAACTCCAGATACCCCATAAGATATTTACCCCCTATTGTAATCGATGGGATCTCTAACTGTGGTTTTTGAGTAGTGTGATGGCCATGCAAGATCCAGAATCCGGAAATACTTAGACCGTCAGGAGAAGAGTGTTCAGGAGTTACTTGCCAAATGGACCACCTCCCCTGAAGACTGCTGGTACAAGATGCTCGAAAACGAGGGCATCCCCCTCATATATGCCCAGAAGGACAGATGCTAAAGCTATACAAGGAGATGAAAGGTAAAAGTGTCTGTTTTGTCAGTTCTCTCGAAAAAAATGCGTAAATACGCAAAATATTCGGAAGTATGAACAAGATTGCGACCACCTCTAAGGATATTATTTGGCTATCATTTCTTTTGTTGTAACAAACGGCAGTTCGACAGTCGAACTACCGAGAATTCCTCGATAGTTCCCTCTTTTTTCAATTCCCCGCTCTCATAGATGTTTTTCAAATGCACACTTATATTATCGACTGTACAGTCGAACAGCGTATGGGTGACAAGCTGGCGACAATCATAATAACAACACTTCTTACTGCAAATTTAGTCGCACTATTCGACCGTTTTTGCACTGAGTAAAATTACTCACGTCACTGAGTAAAATGTTCAAGCATGTACAAAAGAACTGAATATCAAGTAATTAAAGAGAGACTTGAAGAGCCAAGAAAGTTCTTTCGTCTTTACGCCATTTCTTTGCAAAACTCTTCGGCCATATTGTTGAGGCTCACGCAGTCGGCGCGACTGATGTGGCGCTTCCCGGCATCATAAGGCCAAGGGCTTAAAATCAGCACCCTTCCAACAGCACAAGCATCAAAGAGAGCATCGGACGGTTTATAATAATCGCGAAACCCATTGTCGGCAAGCACGATGAAGGGATGCTGCTCCTGCAAAAGCACCTGCATCACCTGCTTCTCCTGCTGCGAGATGAATGGCGACACCATCACCACCCCCTTGCGAGCCTTGAGCACGCAGCCGTTCATATAGTCCCGAAGTGTCTGGTTGTCGCCGTGCTCTGCTGCCTTCACCCAGACGCTGCGCACATGCACCACGTCATAGTGCTCGGCATGCAGCAAGGCCACATTGCCCACACCGTCAAAACTTCGCCCACCAATCTCGATGCCCTTCTGCACCCTGAAGAACCCCGGCATCAGGCGCTTCGTGGCCAACCGCTGAGGGTTCATCCGCACATAGTGCATCATCGTTTGCATCTGCCCGCTGCGCGACAAAGGCCGAATAAACGGCCGCTCCGTAAAAACGGGAAAGGCCCAGCCGTCACTGCCCTCCGCAGTTGCCTTTCCTTGTTCTGTTGATTTCCCTTCGGTTGTTGCTTTTCCTTCGGTTGTTGTTCCCGAATTTAATTCGGGCGAAACCTCCAAAGTATATGCCCGTCCCAGCTTCTTCACCCCCTGCCAATATCCGCGCATCACGCTGCGAATGCTGGTGTCCATCACCCTTGTCACCCGAATAACGGCATGAAGGTGGTCGGGCATCAGGCTAAATTGGAAAATGCGGATGGCAGGATAATGCTTGCACATCACATACAGCTCATCAACCACGGCATTGCCCAATGCCGTGCGCTCCACCCGCGCCTGCGAAGGGTCGTTGTCAGGTATCACTAACCTGCCCAGCAGCGGTTCGCGCGACGGCACCGTCAGCGTGATGTGGTAAGTGCAAACACCCCTCCACGCCGTTCCCGGCTCCTGCCATTTCCATTGTTCTCCTGCCATATAGCTCTCCTTTGGTTATTGTCTTCGCACTTAGTGCGATGCTTATCATTGTTCTCCTACCATTACATTCTCCTTTTTGCCATATCTCCTGCAAAGTTACAAATTATTGTCAAAATTGTCTTTATCTTGTCTCGTCCGTATTTTTTATACAAAGAGTGCAAGGGAGGTGAGAAGGAGTCTTAACTACTCAACTTGGACAACAAATGAATCTTATTTGAATAGTCATCTAAAGAAGGACACCCTTCAAAACGATTATCCCAATGGTGAATTATCCTTGAAAGTTCTGATTTATCCAATTGTTTTGGATCAAAATTTAATTTGATTTCTTTTGTTATGTCATCAAATATATACAGTTTAGTCTTATCAACACCACCTTCGTTCTGATTATATCCAACTATTAATAATCCAATAATGAGATAAAATGCATGGCTTGTTTCAGAGTATTCTATTAATTTAGGTGGAAATATTTCAATAATAGTATCAACCAGTTTTTGAATGGAAAACTTTCTCTTGCATATATTTTCAAATACATCTGAATGACAAACATGTAGATATACTAAGACAAAAAGGTAATCACCACGCACATTACTGAATATTGGAAACATCCGCAAGGCGAGGCGAGTATAAGAAAATAATCTATCAATGCTTCTTAAAGGAAGATTTGAATGTTGAGATATTTTAGTAGTTATACCTGTGAATGTTTTTGTTTCGTCATAATTTCTATATCTTATTGGACGTTNNATCCAAGTCAATAAATCTTCGTAGATAGTTTTCGGCATCAATATTCTCATTTCCATAAAAGCCACACACAGAATGACAAAGATGTTTTTTATCTATTGACAATACAAAAACGACATTACGAACAGAAAACAAATGCTTAATACGCTCAAGCACTTTCACTGCATACTTAGGATTACATCTGTCTAATTCGTCAACAATAAAAATCAGCGGCTTGTTAGAAGTTATTTCTAAGACATATTCTGCCAATGCTTTTTGAAATGCTTCTATTGATTTTTTCTGTTCAACATATTTGTCTATACTTTGCTCTAAAGTATTTGAAAGGACTTCTAATCCTTCTTTTGAGATTTTCTCAATATCAACCCCGAATGAATATTTTGCAATTAAAGACAATATTGTTGGTACCATGGCAAGAGACATCTTACTAAATGTCTTTACCATATTATTAGTTATTTCTTGTAATTCATTTGTAGATAATCTCTTGAATTCTGCGATTAATGCAATTAATGGGTCCTCAATGTAATCAGTTTCCCATGCATTAAAATAGATGGTTTTATAGTGATTATCATCAAGTTGCTGTTTCCACATTTTGACGAAGGTTGTTTTTCCTGTTCCCCATTCGCCATCTAGCGAAATCACACAACCATCATTATAAGTTGAAACGATTTGTTCTAATACACTTCCATATTGTTTCCTGTGGAGTTTATCATTTCGATAAGGATCCATAGGCGGAATGACTATGTCGTTATGTCGTGCTAACATATTGTTATTCTCCTATAATCATTGATTCAACTTTAGCCTTTGCTTCATTCATAATTCGCTTTGCAGACAAGATACACTCGTCAGCTTCTTCATAGATGGCATTTATTCTATCAACTATTTCATGCTGTCTTCGTAAAGACTCCTTTCTGTCGTTTGTAAACAAAGGTATGTGAAGAGACTTTAACAAATCTAAACCGATGCCAGATTGGTTGTTCCAATTTGTACAAATAGAATAAAATATTTTATGCCGCTGATACATATTCAGTATGGCACAAAGATACTCTGGCAATATCTTGCTCCTGTCGACCTCTATTGCTGTGATATGGTTTGAAGTATATACTTTCCTGTTTTCTTCATTGGCAAAATAGGCTGTTTTTCCGACCCATTCTTGACTATTTGTGTTGTTAAACAAAACAACGCCAGACTCAACAAACGGAACTTCTTTCATTTCAGGAACATAAACATTTCTGTCATATTTCAATCGTCCATTATTATCTATATTCGTTGGACGTATCTGTAAAATACCATCATCTTCTTCAACTTGGTCTTGTCTTCCTACGGCAAAACCAGGAATAAAGGCATATGCAAGACTTGATAATCTCTCCGAATATGTGCAATGGGTGAATCTCTTAATATTCGCATTATAATAAATCGGATCAAATCTACTTTCAGTAATGTCACAATATTGTACACAAAAAATACATTCCCCGTCATTCAAAGTACTATTATCTTCTGTGGAAATTCCAAGTTCCTTTATCAAAACGGTATCAGTTAATTCTAACAATTTGATTGCATTAGACTCTTTTACCCTCTTGTTCTCATAGGCTTTTCGCATTATCGATACCACACTTTTTTGTATTTTAAAGTCAGGTAATGGTATCCTTAATGATTTGTATTCTTCGGCATTAATGTTAGGTTGGGCTGCTGCACGTTGTATTGCCTTTACCCAATCTTTGTAAGGACTTAATTGAGTATAAGCGAAAACATATTCAGGCAAAACCCTCAAATTATTAATAATAAAACGAATCATATACCCTGCAAATATGCAAGGATATGACAATTCTTTATGAATATACGATTTCCCAACTGTTGCTCCACTTCTCGCAATCAATAATTCCATTGGTTGTATTAAATATTGTTCTTCAATATTTGCAACCGTCGCCCCCAGTTCATCACTAAGCAAGCCAAAATCATCTATATCTGTTATACGTATATATCTGACTTGTTCTTCCGAAGATCTTGACAATCCTTTTTCATTTGCACCATATTGAGGTTCACATAATAATAAATCTTTTAAAGGGACTGTAGGAAAGAGGAAATTGTGAACATTTCTGTTATAAATGACCATAACAGGATCCCATCTTTCTTGCAATTCAGAACGATATGCTATAAAAGATGGACTATTTGTCGTTTTTGTAGAAGTCTTATCTGTCATAATTATTTATAGTGATTCTATAAATCTTCTCAGTTCATTTCCAATATTCTCTAAGTCATTCTTACCAGTCATCTTACCAGTTGCATCATACCCAATATTTTCAGCAATCGCCATAAAAATAGGATAATCTGGTAAATCCTGTCGACATTGATTACTATAGGCATCAAGTACCACATCCTTTACCTTTTCGATTCTTATCTTGTATTCTGCATTTATCTTGGCTTTTTCTACTTTATATGAATCATTTCGTGGAAGTAACCGTATTTTTTCATCACATTCTTTTTGTAGTTTTCTGACCTCATTTTTAGCAGTAGGACTTTCCCATACAGAAGCTTGGATCCTCAACTTTGCGTTAATAATACTATCCGTCTCTTCTGTCGTGTTTTTACGTAAGAACAATACAGATGACTTTACATTAGCATCGTTAGCCGAAAAGGCAAATTGTGGCAATGAGACAACAGCTATAATACGGAATTTTTCTTCAATTTCTGTTCTTACATATTGCATACTGCTATTTGTAAGGATAGAATCCGGAATGACTATTGCCAATATTCCATGTGGCTCTAAAAATCTCCAACACTGCTCAATAAATAGAACCTCTGTGCTTTGATTAGCTCGAACAGATTCACTTCGCTTTTCTGTAATAAGTGCGTCAAGCCAGTCAGTCTGTTTGATACTCATGCGATAGTTCTTCATGTATGCATGTTCGGTAGCTTTTACAGAAGAACCAAAAGGAGGATTGGTAATGATGTACTGAAAACTGTTGGGCTGGAAATTCTTTTTTGGAGTTTTACTCTCAATCGTATTTTTGTTGAAAACATTGATGGCATTTCTTTCTTCTTCTGTCTCATCGTCCTGATGTCTCTTGTTCTCAATGTCAAGTAAACCATCACAGTTTATAATGTTTGTATGTCCATCATCATGAATAATCATATTCATTTTAGCCGTACGAGAAATCTTGTCGCTAATTTCAATTCCAAACAACCTATGTTTAGCAAAATCATGCCAATAATCAAAATGCTCTTTAGAACCTTTTTCAAAATAGCCTTCATCAGCCATCTTGTCCGCTTGCTTACGAATCTTGTCCAAAGCATATAACAAAAAGCCTCCACTTCCACAGGATGTATCCAACACTCTATCTTCATTGGTGATGGGGAGAACATCAACAATAAACTTTACGATTTCTCTTGGAGTAAAATATTGACCGAATTCCCCACGAAAGTTTGTGCCAATAAATGATTCGAATGCTCGACCTTTACTATCAAGATCCGTTTTATGTAAATTCACCCCCTGCAAAAACTCAACAATAGTTGTTACCTCATTTTCATCAAGTTTTATTGGAGAACTGAATACTTCTGGTTCTTTTTTTTCACCTGCTTTGTATATGGCTTTTACACGTTCAAGCAATTTTGAAGGTTTCTCGCCTTTAAACAATTGCATATCATATGGCTCTCCTATCTTTCGTAATGCACGCTCATCACTAATCTTGCAAAAAATAATTTTGTCAAGTTCATCAAAAGCTTCTGATGGGTCACGCTTTCCACCTGCCCATAAAGCTTGATGAGCCTTTCCGAAAATCTTTGTAAGTTCATCTTCCAAAATAATTTTTATATCTTCTTGAACATTTCCATCCTTATCAACACCGCCCTTGTAGTATCTAGCAATGCTGATTTCTGTTTGACCAAAATGAGGAATATTTGGTATTCTATTCGCAATACGTTCTAAAGGCTTATAATCCGCAACATTGTACGAGAGTTTCTTTATAATAGATGTCACTAAAAGGAAGTGCGCTTTCAAAGAATTTGCATTACCAAAGCCTTGCTCAATCGCCTGCACAAATTCCTGTTCTGAGACGTCTTTATGTTTACATTCAACAACGATATAAGGACTTAGACATTCATCATCATTAAAAACAACAATATCCGCCCAGTCATTAGGAGTCCTTCGTGGTACTTGAACTTCTAACTGTATTCTGTTAATTGGATAACCATAATCAAAAATCAGTTGAAGGAAAACTACAGCACGTACTTTTTCCTCAGGATCGCTATACCTGTAAGACTTAGTTTGTGGTCTTGTAAAGTATTGTATTCGGGATTTATCTTCATTTATGGCAATATATCCCTTCTCTATTCCTTTGTCAATTATATCTTCCATATTGTTATGTTTATATATTTTCTATCTCTTTCCTTATATCATCCAGCACCTTTCCGTTATACGAGAAATACTTAGCACCTTGATAGGCACCAGCTCTTGCCAATCTTCACCCAATCCTCACGAAAGCTGGGGTTGGTCAGTATGTAAACGTAGCCAGGTTCTTTGTTGTTCATATTGTTTTAATATAAATATGGTGCAAAGATAAGGCTTTTTTCTGAAT
>LXOW01329847.1_pt1 | contig 10656 bp, 9 predicted proteins | sample 1368591 | NCBI WGS metagenome assembly LXOW01 (sample SAMN04884650, study PRJNA319009) | bovine gut metagenome | isolation source: Cow rumen | host: Bos taurus | place: Italy: Legnaro (PD) | collected 2014-07-09
CCCCCTGGCTCCTCGCGCTGACCCCGGCGGTCTTCGCCGCCTACGCCCTCACCGAAGCCGGCAAGTGGGTCTTCGACGAACTCGCCCGCCAGCAACGCCTCCGCGAGCCCCATCCCGCGTCCCCCTCCCTTCGCGGCACGCCCACCCCCGAAGACATCGCGGAGCCTTGGGCCGCCATACCCCGCACCCTGCCCGCCTGCCTGCGTCTCGGATCGCGTTTGGCCGACCTCGATCCCACCCTCGACCGCTCCCTCGTCCGCGAGGAACTCCCCAACGGCAAATCCGTCATCCGCGCCCGAAAAGGCGGCACGAAAGGCTGGCTGGAGGACCGCCGCGTCGCCGTCGGCTATTCCACCGTCATGCGCTACAAAAAGCTCGTCCAGCGGCTCCGCCAGGTCCTTTCCCTCGACGACCGCCTCCCGCTGGAATGGCTGCTCGACGGCACCCCCTCCGGCACGACGCTTCCCGCCGGACTGGATGCCCCCTTCGCGGCGGCGCGGCAACGTCTGGCGAAAATCCTCCGCGAGACCCCGACCCACGCCGCCCTCTCGCGCTTCGTGGCGGCGAAGCTGGGCATCGTGCGGCTGGTCGCGGTGCGGAAAGCGACGCCCCGGCGGCGGGCGGCGGGCGCGAAATCGCGGAAAACAGATGGATTTTCCGTAATCTCGCACAACCGGCGGGTGAACATCTCCCCGGAGCGCGTGGAAGCGACGAAGGGAGCATTGGCGAGGCTGCTATCCGCCACGAACCTGGCGGGCAAGGCGTTGGAACTGCAGAACCGGGTCGCCAAATGGCTGTCCGGGCTGGCCGCAGATGGAACGGGGCCCTGAGGCGAACGGTTTTCCTCTCCGGGCCGGTGCCATGCAAGTTCCGGCCCGGACAAAAATTTTCCAACGATTGGAAAAAAAGTTTCCAATCATTGGAAAACCGGCGTGGCCGCGGAATCCGGCGTCAGGCGCCGGCGATGAGGGAAGCGAGGAAGGCGGGCGCGGCGGGGTCGCCTTCGGGGGGGGCGAAGGGGGCGGCCTCGTCGGGCGTCATCGGGACATAGGGGCCGGCTTTCGCTTCGAAGAAGACCGTGTCCGGTTCCAGGCACGCGAAGGTATGCCAGGTGCCGTGCGGGACGTCCACCACCATGCCGGGGCGCAGCGTCTCGCGGCGCACCACGTTGCCGGCGTCGTCGAAGAACACCGCCAGCATCGCGCCGCGGAGCAGCACCAGCGTCTCGTCCTTAGACGGCTCCAGATGGCGGTGCGCCCGGACGTAGGTGCCCGGCTGGAGGGCGTTGAAGAGACGGTGGCAGGGATAGTCGTTCGATGCGTGCAGGTTGGAATTCTTGCGCAGGCGGGGCGAGGCCGCCGCTTCCCGGCAAAGCGCGTCCAGGAACGCCCCATCCACGATGCGCACCGCCGCCGGATCCGCGCCCGGGATCATGGCACCACCGCGATGGGTTTGGACGACTGCCAGAGGCCGTGCAGGTTGCAGTAGGCCAGCGCCTGGAGGGTGCCGCCCTTCGCCAGCTGCACGTCCGCGGAGAAGCGCGGCTGCGACACCGCCGGGCCCGGATCGCCGGTCATCGACGCGCCGTGCGCCGCGAACTCCGCGCGCGCCAGCTCGATGGCCTGGCGGCCGCCTTCGGGCAGGTAGTAGAGGGCCATCCACGCGATGTGGTGCTGCGGCGTGTTCGGATGGGCGATCGCCGCCCCCAGGTGGACCGTGGCCGTGAAGACCTCCCCCGCCCGCACTTCCGCGGGCGCGTCGATCATCGGTGCATGCTTTTCCGACTTCCAGTCGGCGCTCTGGATGGTACCGCTCAGTTCGCTCATCGTCTTTCCTTTCGCGTTTCGGTGCCGGGTCTTCCGGCGGGGGCCGGAAAACGAAAAACCCCGCATCATGCGGGGAAAGGGAGTCGGGGCGACTGGATTTGAACCAGCGACTTCTTGGTCCCGAACCAAGCGCTCTACCAGGCTGAGCCACGCCCCGGACCGCGCTTCCGCGCGATTTCCGGGACACTATAGACTTCTTTCCCCGCCGTGCAAGCGAATTTTCGGAGCCCCCCGGTTGCGGGCGAACACGCCCAATCCGTTGACTTTGCACAGGCATGGGAGTAGAGTGCGCGTCCGTTCAACCCCCAAAGGATGTTTCCGACGAAATGAATCCAAACGACACCGACCTTTCCACCATCCGCCACAGCGCCGCCCACGTCATGGCCGCGGCCGTGCGCAGGCTCTGGCCCGACGCGCGTTTCGACATCGGCCCCTCCACCGAAGACGGCTTCTACTACGATTTCGACCTCTCCCACCGCCTCACCGAAGAGGATTTCCCCGCCATCGAGGCCGAAATGGCCAAGATCGTCGCCGAGGACGTCCCCTTCGTGCGCGAGGAGAAGTCCCGCGACGACGTCATGGAACTCATGAAGGCCCGCGGCCAGACCTACAAGCTCGAACGCCTCGCCGACATCCCCGAGGGCGAGACGATCACGCTCTACCACAGCGGCGACTTCACCGACCTCTGCCGCGGCCCGCACGTCGCGAGCTCCGGCGAGATCAAGGCGTTCAAGATCCTCTCCGTCGCCGGCTCCTACTTCCGCGGCGACGAGAAGAACAAGATGCTCCAGCGCCTCTACGGCACCGCCTTCGAGTCGAAGGCCGACCTCGACGCCTACCTCAAGATGCGCGAGGAAGCCAAGGCCCGCGACCACCGCGTCCTCGGCCGCGAGCTCGACCTGTTCCACCTCGACCCCGAGGACCCCGGCCAGATTTTCTGGCACCCGAAGGGCTGGTCCATCTACGTCACGCTCCAGGACTACATGCGCCGCAAGCTGGTCGCCGACGGCTACCAGGAGGTCAACACCCCCGCCATCATGCCCCGCAGCCTCTGGGAGCGCAGCGGCCACTGGGAGCACTACAAGGCCAACATGTTCATCACGGAGAGCGAAAAGCGCATCTTCGCCGTCAAGCCCATGAACTGCCCCGGCGCCCTCGAAATCTTCAAGAGCCGCACCCGCAGCTACAAGGACCTCCCCCTGCGCCTGGCCGAGTTCGGCCACTGCGTCCGCAACGAGCCCAGCGGCACCCTCCACGGCATCATGCGCGTCCGCGGATTCGTCCAGGACGACGCCCACATCATTTGCACCGAGGAGCAGATCGAGTCCGAAGTCGCCAAGTTCTGCCGCCTGCTGATCGGCGTCTACAAGGACTTCGGCTTCGACAGGAACCTGCTCGTCAAGCTCAGCACCATGCCCGAAGACCACGTGGGCGACGAGGCCACCTGGCGCCACGCCGAGGAAGCCCTCGCCGCCGCCTGCAAGGCCACCGGCATGGACTACGTCGTCCAGGAAGGCGAAGGCGCCTTCTACGGCCCCAAGCTCGAGTTCACCCTCATCGACGCCCTCAACCGCCCCTGGCAGTGCGGCACCATCCAGCTCGACTACCAGCTCCCCAGCGCCGAACGCCTCAATGCCGAATACACCGGCCCCGACGGCCAGAAGCACCACCCCGTCATGCTGCACCGGGCCGTCCTCGGCTCCCTGGAGCGCTTCATCGGCATCCTCATCGAGCAGTACGCCGGCGCCTTCCCCTTCTGGCTCGCCCCCGTACAGGTCCATGTCATCCCCATCACCGACAAGCAACTTCCCGCCGCGCAGAAACTCGCCGACGACCTCTCCGCCCGCGGCTTCCGTGTCGTTCTGGACTCCCGCCCCGAAAAGATGGGCGCCAAGATCCGCGACGCCCAGCACCAGAAGATTCCCTACATGCTGATCCTCGGCGGCCGCGAAGTCGAAAACAACACCGTCGCCGTCCGCCACCGCACCGAAGGCGACCTCGGCGCGATGGCGCTCGCGGACCTCATCGCCAAGCTCGACGCCGAGCGCGCGGTCAAACTGGACGCCTGACGCGTTGCGAGTGGAAAGTAAAAAGATATTCCGCATCTTTTCTCTTTTCACTATTCACTTTTCACTTCCCACCCGCCTCCGATTTCGCTAAAAGCCGCAGATAAACAACCAACCCCAAAACAGGAACAAACCCAAAGGAATATGCCACTGCCTCCTCCCAACCAGAAGCCCGACCCCCGCGGCGCCGCCAACACCCCCCGCATGAACCAGCGCATCCGCGTCCCCGAGGTACGCCTCGTCGGGCCGACGGGCGAAGCCCTGGGGATCGTCCCCACGCCCGTCGCGCAGGCCAAGGCACGCGACCTCGGCCTCGACCTCGTCGAGATTTCCCCGACCGCGCGGCCGCCCGTGTGCAAGATCATGGACTACGGCAAATTCCGCTACGAGCAGGGCAAGAAGGCCAAGCAGAACCGCCGCAACGCCGCCGCCACGCGCGTCAAGGAAGTCCAGTTCCATCCCTCCGTGGGCGACGCCGACTACGCCGTCAAGCTGCGCAAACTCAAAGACTTCCTCTCCGAGGGCGCCCGGGTCAAGGTGGCCCTGTTCTTCCGCGGCCGCGAAAACGCCCACAAGGAACTCGGCTTCGACCTGATGAACCGCGTCCTCTCCGACGCCTCCGACATCGGCGTCGTCGAGCAGGCCCCCAAGCTCCTCGGCCGCAACATCCAGATGACCCTCATGCCCAAACCCAAGGCCCGCCAGGGCGGCGCCCCCAAACCCGCGGCTCCCACTCCCTGATTCAAGGCCGCTGAGGGCGGCAACACGGAATGGGGGCGTTTGGGCATCGGCGGAGGGAAAAGCAGGAGACGGAAATGACGACGACTAGGCCGAGATGGGATTTCTATGTGCAGTGCGGACTGGCACTGGCCGCCTTTGCGTACGTCCTGTACCGCATCTTCAACGTGGATATCGTGGGCGATGAGTGGGGAATGTGGAAGGACTCGATCCAGCCGGGACTGAAAGCGTTGGTTTCCTTCCAGCACAAGGATACACAGAGCCACTTCTTGCTGGGACTGTGCGCCATTCCGTTCCTGAAATTTCTGCCTGTCGACAGGGTGGTGGCCATCCGGCTCCCAAGCCTGCTGATGTTTCCGGTGTATGCCTGGGCGGGCATGCGTTTGTCGAGACGCATCGCGAGCGGTTGTTTCCGCATTTTGTTCTTTGCGGCGTGGATCGGTCCGCAGATTGTCCTGGAGTATTTCGGAATGTCGCGGGGCTATGCATTTCTGCTGGCGTGGAGCGGAGTCGCATTTGCCGGACTGATCGAGGCGTACGATCCGGAAAACACGCCCGCTTGGCGAGAGCGCTGGACCAAGATTTCGATTTTGGCGGCGGGGTTGGCGTTGCTCTCCTTGCTGACGTTCGCCTATGGATATTTCCTGGTAACGGTGCTTTTGCTAATTCGCTATTATCTCGGGACGGAGGGGACGGTACGGTCCAGGGTGGTGTCCGTGTTGCGCCGGGACGGTTTTGTGATTGGAATGGGAGTGTTGCTGGCGGTTTTCTATTTGCCTCGGTATCTGTACTTGCGGCATACGCCGTTCCTGAATTGGGGGGGGACGCGCAATTTCGTCGCGGATTCGTTTGCATCGGTGATTGGTTGCGTGGCGTATGTGGACTGGACGCGGGAGAATGTCGTATTCTGGCTTGGGATGACGGCCTTCGGGGTGTGCGCGGTGGATCTGATTGCCTTGCTGTGGAAATTGCGGAAGGAACGGACGACATTGTCCAAGGCCTTGCAGTCGCCGCTCGTGCTGGCCTCCGTGTTGTTGTTCGGACCGGCCGTCATTACCCAAGCAGCCTTCCTGGCGGCCGGAATCCGCTTCCCTTTGGAGCGGGCCATCCTCTATTTGTGGCCGGTCATCGTGATGTTCCTAGGGTTTTCGTGGCAGGAGTTGCGCTGGAACGTGGTGCGCTGGCTGAATGTCCTGGTGCTATGCGTCGTATTGGGAGCTGGCGCCCGCACGTACAACACGTACAGGACCTACTACCGGCAGGATGCTCAGAACAAGGAAATTGCGGGGGTTTTGTATGATTTGGCGCAACGGGAACGGCCGGAAGGCCGTCCGCTGGTGGTGGGGATGACGGACCGTCTGAGGTACACGATTTGGTATTATCTCGAATACGAGCACCCCAACATGGCGGTCCATCCGCAACTGAAGAACCATCCCGTATTCCAGTTGCATGGGGACAACGTTCTTTTCACCTATTCGCTGAATTACGGTTTCCCGACGCCCTTCCCTCCGCTTTGGCACCACCATCCGCATACCGACTATTATCTGCTGGACCCGAACGAGTCGGGGAATCAACCCAATAGCCGGTTGATGGATTTGACGCCGGTGCGGTATTTCGAAAAATCCGACGTGACGCTGTACAAGGCAAAGACACCGGAGGGGCGGGTTGGATGCGATCCGAAGCGGTGCATGATCTGCCAGGCGCTTTACCAGATTGCCGGGGTGCCGATCGATCAGGCCGGGAAATAGGCAGGGCGGATTGCGGAACGGGAGAGTCGGACGATGAAAAAGGGTGTCAAACGGAAACGGACGCAAGACCGGACAAGTCAGGCAGACAAAGGGTGGCTCCGGGCGCAGGCCGTGGCAAGGACCGAACGCCGTTCGTGGACTTGGGTGGAGGTGTTCAGCCTCCTGCTGGTTGCCTTGACGGGGGTGTATGTGGCCATCCGGGCGGCCCGGTTGGAGCTGTCGGGCAACGAGGCCCGATTCTGGCAGATATCCCTCAAACCGGGTCTGGAGACAATGTTGACGTTGGAGCATCTGGATCCGGGAAGTCATTTTTTGCCGGGAGTTCTTGCGTTGCCGTTTTTGCGACTGTGGAAGGGCAATCCGGTGACGGGAATCCGGATGCCGGGTGTGCTGTCGTTCTTCCTGTTTGCATGGGTGGGCTGGCGGCTGGGACAGCGGTTGAAACATGGCTGGCTCCGGTTGGTGTTGTTGCTGGGGTGGTTCGGGAATGCGGTTTTGCTGGAGTATTTCAGTCAGTTGCAAGGCTACGGCTTGATGGTGGCTTTTACGTCCCTGGCCTGCATGGGCGTGATCGAGGCGTATGACCGGCGAGGTGGTTTGGCCCGTCAGCGGTTGTGGAGCTATGTCGCAATCCTGTCGGCGGCGGCAGCGATGTTGTCAATCATGGGATTTGTGCCCGGATTTTGCGTAATCGCGGGGCTGTTGGTCTTGCGTTATGGGCTGGATGCCACGGTCTCTTCATCGGACACGGAGACGGAGAAAGCCGGGCGTGCGAGATGGCGGCAGCGCTTGGGCGTAGCATGGGAACAGTCGGGCTTCATTTTTGCGACCGGTCTTGCGGTCGGAGTGTTTTATCTGCCGCGGTATCTCATTCTGCAAGACCATCCGGCCATGCCCAAAGGAGGCGAAATCGGATTCATCCACGACACGATGTCGTCTCTCGTGGACACGTTCCCTCATTCCTTGCCCAATGCGGCCACCCCATACTTGCCCTTGATTGCGGGCGCGCTGGCGGGCTTGATGGGCATCAATGCAATTGCGGTGGAAATTGCTATATGGCGGCGGAAAGGCATGCGGGAGAAACGGGCCTTTCTGGAGTCTCCGACGATTTTATTGACGGTGTTGTTCGCGGGCGTCTGGCTGTTGTCGGGAGTGGCACATGCAGTGGCCGGGGTGCAGTATCCGGTTCGTCCGACGGCTCTTTTCCTGTGGCCGATGGTCGTGGCGCAATGCGTGTTTGCGATGGAGGAGACCAAGGGTGGCTTGCAATGGGTGGTTCGCGGACTGAACCTGGCGGCTCTGGCAGTAGGGTTGGTGGTGGCCGGACAATCGGTCAATCTTGACCATTGCGCGACCAACGAGGCGATGGCACATCAAAGCGAAATCGTGAGGGAAGTCGCAAGGCTGGCCCAGATGTCGCGTGGCCGTCCGGTGGTGGTGGGGATTTCGGATCCGATGAAGGATACCTTCGGCTATTACATGGAAACGGCATGCGGATTGAAGGAGGCCCCGCAGACGGAACACAATCCGGTGTTCAAGATGTTCGGGCCCAACGTGTACATCTATTCGCTGAACTATGAATTGCCGGACGATGCAGGCTGGCATTGGCATCCGGCAACGACACATTATCTGCTGTCGGAGTTTTCCGGCCATCATCCGGAGGCGTCGTTGATGGAAACGGAACCGGTGGCCTATTGGCAAGGGATGCAGGCAGGCCTCTACCGCGCGCTGCCGCAGGAAAAAGCGAGAGGGTGCGAGCCACTTGGAACATGCGGAATCTGCAACTATTTCCGCGAGATGACAGGCCAACGGGCAGCAACCCCGTAGGGTTGCTCTCCCATCCGTGTTCTGCCAGGTGGCTCGCTCCGGCCCCGAAAAAATCCGTTTTTCCCCCACCGATTGCGCTGGACAAGCGCCCTCCGATTCCGTATAACCTCACGAACATTTGCAATGAAACACACCGGGCGCGGCACGGATGCCGCTCCCACAAGTGAAGGAACCTACAACATGGCCACCAAAGTCAAAAAGAAAACGCGCAAGGCCGTCACCAAGCGCTTCAAGGAATCCGGAACCGGCAAAATCCTGCACAAGAAGCCCGGTCGCCGCCACCTCGCCGCGTGCAAGACCCGCAAGCAGAAGCGCCGTCTCCGCCAGACCTCCGAGGCCACCGGCAACATCGCCCGCGCCCTCGCCGACCAGATGCACGCCTGATATCCGATAGGAGGAACCCACCATGCCAAGAGCCACCAACGCCGTAGCCAGCCGCAACCGCCGCAAACGCCGCCTCGCCCTGGCCAAGGGCTTCTACGGGAGCCGCAGCAAACTCTTCCGCCAGGCCACCGAAGCCGTCGACCGCGCGATGGCCCTCTCCTATGCCCACCGCAAGGAGAAGAAACGCGACTTCCGCGCCCTGTGGATCGTGCGCCTGTCGGCCTCCTGCCGCAACGCCGGCATCAGCTACAGCCGCTTCATCGAAGGCCTCGCCAAGGCCGGCGTCGCCCTCAACCGCAAGATGCTCAGCGAAATGGCCATCCACGACCCCGACGGCTTCGCCGAAATCGTCGCCCTCGCCAAGGCCAACGCCACCATTCCCGCGGCCAACTGATTCTCCGTCCATCGGATGTCACCGGCGCGCAGTTTTCCTGCGCGCTTTGTTTTGTCCTCCAGTTGCTTCCGTTCCTTCCCCTCTCTTCCCCCCACATCCTGAACCAGTTCGCGACAGGCTTTTGCCATGGGAAGGATGTCCTTTCGCTTGCCATGGCCGCAACAACACTCCAGACCATTGATTGGTTGCACAACGAATTGTACGAAAAACAGTTGTGACATCAAAAGCCCATTTTCCGTGATTGACTATCACAATGCTGTTGAAAGCATGTGTGGGAACCATGTAATATCAATCCCTGCAGAAGCGCATTTCCCCATATTTGGTTTTGGCCCAATGTTAGTTCGTCGTCCAGATATCACTGCATGAAATATTGCATACAGGAAAAAACGAAACTCCGTCCGAATGCCGGTTCAAAAGCCGTTCGGGATGTTGCCGGGATCCTGAAATCGGCTGGATATAAAACATTAAACATCTATGCGAAATTTCCGCATTTCGATTTGTGGCGCATCCGGTTGAAACTCAAAAAGGACGATGTCATCGTTTTGCAGTGGCCCTTTTATCGCCATGCAAAGCATCGGATGGCGGATCTCTTTTCGGGGAAGCCTGTCAAACTGATACTTTTTCTCCATGACATCAATGCGTTGCGGGACAGCAGAAAGAATGAATGTGAGGAAAAAAGACTGCTGTCGTTGGCTGAAACCATCATTGTCCATACGGATGCTATGAAGCGCTACTTGACGAACTCAGGCATCGATTCGCAAAAAGTGCTTGTGCTGTCGTCTTTTGATTATTTGACGGATGAAGCTGTTCCCCATAGGGAGCAGAGTGACACACTCGTCTTTGCAGGGAATTTGACCAAGAGTACGTTTTTGAAACAAATTCCGGATGACTGTTTCGGAATGCAATTCAATTGTTATGGACGGAGGTTCGATGGGAACATCCTTAATCATCTTGCCTACAAAGGTTCGTTTGTTCCGGAAAACGTGTCTTCCATCGAAGGCTCGTGGGGGCTGGTTTGGGATGGAGATTCGATTGACAGTTGCCGTGGAATGTATGGGGAGTATCTGAAGTACAATTCTCCCCACAAGGTATCCTTGTACATTGTTGCAGGACTTCCTGTGATCATCTGGAAACATGCGGCGTTGGCAAAATATGTCGTGGAAAATGACCTTGGAGTGGTGATTGAATCCTTGAGGGAATTGCCGGACGTGCTACATGCCATATCCAGGGAACAATACGAAAAAATGCTGGTCGCCGTTGAACGGGAAGCCAACACTCTCAAGGCAGGGAAGCATTTGATGAGTCTGTTGAACGAGCAAGAGGACGCAAGAGTGTGAGGAGAGGAAGGGTGAGGCAGGGGATACGCAGATGCTCGTGACTGCCAGAACCATGGGAGCAAAAGATGCTCATCCTGACATCCCATGCGTCCGAGTGGGATTTTGCCTGTTCGGCCAAGGATGGAGAAGAGAGGGCCATCGGTGGCCGTCGATTGCGGGGAAGGTGGGCGGTGCGGAGGTCCCGCACCGGGGCGCGTTGAGAAATCAGGGAGCGGGAGAAGGGGGCTTGGGGGCGCCGCCCTGGCGGGCCTTGGGTTTGGGCATGAGGGTCATCTGGATGTTGCGGCCGAGGAGCTTGGGGGCCTGCTCGACGACGCCGATGTCGGAGGCGTCGGA
>LXOW01103724.1_pt1 | contig 10655 bp, 6 predicted proteins | sample 1368591 | NCBI WGS metagenome assembly LXOW01 (sample SAMN04884650, study PRJNA319009) | bovine gut metagenome | isolation source: Cow rumen | host: Bos taurus | place: Italy: Legnaro (PD) | collected 2014-07-09
GGAATGCCCTGGCAAGCGCGACGATGACCGGGGCTTCGTTCACCTCGCCGGGATACACGATCTTGTGGCGCGACCCGATGCCTCGAAACTTGATGGGGATGCTGACCTGCAGATTCCCGTTTTCAAGGAGTTTCTTCTTCACGGGTCCACGCGCCGAACCGCGATTCGCGTGCTGTCCTCCTGGACTGTGACGGGACGGCTGTGCAGCCGTGAACGCGGGAAAGTTCAGGATGTCAATCTGATCCCGGAGGATTGCAGGAACGGGCTGGATATTTTTATGCTCATAACTCCCGTTATCTCTGATTCTCCGGTTCTCTGATTTGAGCGTCGATGATCGGTTTTCCAGCTCGGAGACAAGTTCTCTCTCTCCGGCATAGAATCGCCTTTTTTCCGGCGTTCAGGAGAACCGTGCATGGTTTCCATCGCAAACACCAGGAAATCTTCTTATAAAGGCAAAAAAGCGAGGGCGCGGGCAAAAAAGTGTTTGGAGTCAAGGTTCATTGTTATAAGACATCATCTTTTTGAAAAAAAGACTATTGTTTCGGTTTGCATATCGGACAGAATGTGCTATATTATTGGAGCAGGTACTCGGTGAATGATACGACCTCTTCCTGCGGAACACTCGATGAACAGCTTATTATCCAAATTACGGANNGGTTATTATCCTGCTGATCTTTGCGGTCGGAATCGTATCCATTGCCGTGCCTGTCCATATGCATTTTGCGCAGGCAAGAAAACGTGTGGAGCCGGAGATCACCATTCACCCGAAAAATGGTTTTGAAAGAACGCTTCACGTTGTCGGGGACGCGGACTACAAGCCGTTCTCCTATTTTCATGACAATGAACTTAGTCCGCACGGATATGACATCGAGGTCGTCACGGAGCTCGTAAACCGCATGGGGGTCAATCTGGATCTTCAGCTCATGGAATGGAATGACGCCGTGGAGCGGATGCAGGAAAAGAAAGCGGACCTGATCCTCGGCTGCGACTGGCAGGATGCCTCGGTCATGGATTGCAGTTTCACGATCCCGACATTCGAGGAGAAATTCGTGGTATTTGAGGTCGAGCCGAGCGATTCATTCAGTGACCTGTACGAAAAAAAGATCGCAGTGATCGAGGGGTGCGGTCTGAAAGACACGCTCATGCACTACCAGCTGTGGTCAAACTGCATGGAGTATGATACCGTGACAGATTGCGTTCGTGCCGTCCTCGACGGGCAATGCGACGCTTTTATCGCGCACCATACCATTGGCGAAGTCAGCATCCAGTCTTTCGGCAAGGAAGGAAAACGTTTCCGGGGGCGAATGGACATCGCAAGCGGACAGATGTGTTTCGGCGTTACGCCGGACATGCCCGAATTGTTCGAGCGCGTCAATGAAATCCTGCTGGCGATGCGAGCCGACGGCACGATGGATACCCTGGCCGACAAGTGGCTCGAACGGTTTGACGCGGATGTTACGACAGCCGAGTACTTTCAAAAGCATCCTGTGTTCCTTTTCCTGATCATTGATCTGCTCCTCGCCGTGCTCGTGGTGTTCCTCATCATGAACCATTTCCTGATCAAGATCCGCAAGGAAAAGGACCGCGCGATCGCGGCGGAAAAGTCCAAGAGCTTCTTCTTCTCCTCGGTCAGCCACGACATCCGCACTCCGCTCAACGCCATCATCGGNNCGCGGCGGAGAAGTCCAGGAGCTTTTTCTTTTCGGCGGTCAGCCATGACATCCGCACCCCGCTTAACGCCATCATCGGTTTTTCCGAGATGCTCAGAAACGGCATTGAGGACAAGGAAGAACAGAAACAGGCGTTCGATGCGATCGCGACCAGCGGGCAGACATTGCTTGATCTGATCAACGATGTGCTCGACCTTTCCAAGCTTGATGCGGGAAAGATCGTATTTGTTTCCGAACTTACCGACATCAACTATCTGGCATCCGGAGTCCTTCATTCTTTTGACGTTTCCGTTTGGGGCAGGGATGTGGCGCTTGTCGAAAAGATCGACCCGATCCCGTTCCTGTACGTCGATCCTCATCGAATCCGCCAAATCCTGTTCAACCTGATCGGCAATGCGGTCAAGTTCACGGAACATGGAAGCATCACCCTGTCCGCCTCATTCGAAAAGGATCCCGCGTCCACGGAAGGAAACGGATGTCTGACCTTCTCCGTCTCCGACACCGGTTGCGGAATTGCGGAAGACGACCTGGATAATGTTTTGATGCCTTATGTGCAGGCAAAAAACACCAAGGCGACCAAAGGGACCGGACTCGGACTTTCGATCTGCTGTCAGCTGGCGGAACGCATGGGCGGCAGGCTGTCTATGAAATCCGTTTTGGGCAAAGGCTCGACTTTTACCGTCGTATTCCCGAAAGTTCGTTTCTCCATGCAGGAAAAGCCCAGGACTCAGGACACTACCGGAAAGATCCTGATTCAAGCTGCGCGGAATTCATCGTCGGCAAGTACTCACTGCATCCTGATCGTGGACGACGTGCCGGTGAATGTAAAGGTGATCCAGTCGATGTTGCGTCGATTGAACATAACAAATGTTCTTACGGCGGGAAATGGTGCCGAAGCGCTGGAGGTACTCAAAAACAATCCTGCTGTCGATATCGTTTTGACGGATATGTGGATGCCGGTCATGAACGGCGAAGAGCTGATTCGGGAAATCAGACGGCGGGAGCAGTGGAAAGATCTTCGTGTCTACGCTGTGACCGCCGACGTCGAAACGCAAAAGACATACGGAGATTCCGGTTTTACCGGCATTCTCTTGAAGCCGATCAAGCTCGGACAACTTCAATCTGTCATCGAGTCTATCGGAAAGAATGATTGACGGTGTAACCGTGTCGTGTCTCTCCTGAGAACGATCCGGTTATGAGTCTTTCATAGGTGCTCTGCCGTTTTTCTGTCTCACTGTTCCCCATCCCCGGCACCTGTTCCCGCCAGAGCTCCGGCACACCATGCCGGAGCTGTTTCAGGCTCACGTCCTTGCACCCGCCACTGAGGATGTCGTGGACCAAGCCGGGAGCCAGCCACCGCAGGCGCAGGGTCGCGCCGACGACCGATTCGTCGAGCCCGACTGCCTTGGCCAGCTTTCGGATGTTGCTGAACTTGCCCTCGTCGATGTACTTCTGCCAGCGGAAAGCACGAGCAAGCGCGACGATGACCGGGGCTTCGTTCACCTCGCCGGGATACACGATCTTGTGGCGCGACCCGATGCCTCGAAACTTGATGGGGATGCTGACCTGCAGGTTTCCATGTTCAAAAAGCTATATTATTTGTTCAAACTCCGTTTGAGGGAAAACCAGCACAACGTTACATAAAGCGGTCCGGGCATCATTGGTCATAATGACAACCCGGACCAGGAGGACAGGTCCTCCACTGANNGTCAGAGTTTCACGGAGACCTCGTTTCCGCTGTAGTTGATGGTCTGACCTTCGGAGATCTTGCCGTCGCGGACGATGGTCGCGCGGAACGTCTTGGTGCGTTCGCCGGTCGGGTAGGAGCCTTTGCGCTTGCCGACCTTCAGCGTGGACGTGGTGTCGTCCCAGGAGAACGTGATGTCGGAGTATTCGCCCTTCTCATAGGCGTAGGTCTCGTTGTCGTCCTCATGCAGGGTGAACGCGGCGTCCCTGCCGGGGTAGACGCGGATTTCCATCGGAGCGGATGTCTTCTGCGTGGCGTACTCGGTATCCTCGCCGTTGAACGGGATGATGCTGCCGGCCTTGATGAAGAACGGGAACTGGTCCATGGGGCAGGCGCGGCTGACGGTTTTTCCGCCGTCGATGAGCTCGTTGGTGAAGAAGTCGTACCACTTCGCGCCGACCGGGAGATTGACGTCGACCGCGGCGTCGTTGTGGTCCGCGGAATACTTCCTCAGCTCGTCCGGGGTCCTCCAGCAGAGCTTGAGTTCACGCGAGTAGAGGTTCTGGTAGTAGTCGAGACGGAATTGGACCTTCTGGCCTTTCTTCAGCTCGATGTCGGTGGATTTGTAGCGGGCGTCGGCGGAATTCCAGTCCTCGACGACCAGCTTGCCGTCGAGCCAGAGGCGGAATCCGTCGTCGCCGGAGACGCCGATCTCGTACTTGCCGTCCTCGGGGGCGGTGATGAAGCCGGTGAGGCGGGCGGAGAAGTGGTCGCCGTTGCGGAGTCCTTCGGGCCATTCCACGAGGGGCGGTCCGGGCCAGGAGAGGTCGACGACCTTTTCCACGGAGGTGCTGACCTTGTTGCGGAGGCGTTCGTCGTTGAAGTATTCGATCTTCACGCCGGGCTCGCCGTCGGGCGTGGTGAGCGCGGAGGCGTCGATGACCGGGGGCCGCGGACGCGTGGCCTGGCGCAGGGAACGCGTGATCGGCTGGACGAGCATGGACGGGCCGAACATGAACTGGGCTTCGTTCGTGGTCGCGCCGGGGGTGTCTGGGAAGTCCATGACGATCGGGCGGGTCATGGTGTAGTGGTCCTGCGTAGTCATCCAGGCGAGGCTGTAGACGTAGGGCATCATACGGTAGCGGAGCTTCGCGCCGGAGAGGTAGGAATTGTACGCTTCGGGGGCGATGTCCTTGAAGCGCCACGGCTCCTTGCTGAAGCCCGTGCCGTGCCAGCGGTAGACCGGGTTGAAGATCGCGAACTGGTTCCAGCGGGCGAGCAGTTCCTGGTATTCGGCGTTGTTGTTGTTCCGGAAACTGCTGGCGAAGAATCCGCCGGTGTCCTGCGTCCAGTAGGGCAGGCCGGAGAGCGAGGCGGAGAGGCCGCCGACGATGTCTTCCTTGAGGCGGTCCCAGCTGGCGGTGGTGTCGCCGGACCAGGAGAGGGCGGCGTAGCGCTGCTGACCGGCCCAGGCGGAACGCGTGAGCGTGAGGACGCGTTTGTCGGAGGTGGCGCGCTGGCCTTCGTAGCAGCCCATGGTGGTCAGGAGCGTGTAGCAGTTCAGGTATCGCGTGAAGTCGCCCATGGCGTTGATGCCGTTTTCCTTGATGTCGCGGATCATGGCGCGCTGGTCATGGCAGGCGGAACGCGTCTCGACCTCGGTGCCGTCCATCCAGGTGGCGTCGACGCCGACGTCGAGGAGGCCCTTCTTGAGGTGCTTGAAGTAGATGTCGCGGCCTTCCTGGCTGTAGGCGTCGTACACGCGGCCCTGACGGATCCAGTGCGTCGGTTTGAAGCGGAGATTCTTCGAATCAAGTTCGCGTCCCAGGTCGCAGTCGTCGCCGACGGTCGGCCAGATGGAGATCATGACCTTCGCGTGGAGGTCGTTGTGGATGGTGTCGCACATGGCCTTCGGATCGGGGTAGCGCTCCGGGTCCCAGGTCATGCTGGTCCAGTTGCCGGGCTTGTCGGTCCAGTACTGCCAGTCCTGCACGATGAAGTCGAGCGGGTAGTGGTTCTTGCGGAAGGTCTCGACCATGCCGATCACTTCCTTCTGCGTGCTGTAGCGTTCCTTGCTCATGAAGAAGCCGTACGCCTGGCGCGGGAACATCGGGGCGTCGCCGGTGAGTTCACGGTATTGCGTGATGACGCCGTCGAGGTTGTCGCCGGTCATGAGGTAGTAATCGACGCCGGCGGGCGCGCTCTCCGACCAGATGGACATGCCGTTCGCGTCGTCCTTGAAGATGGACTGCGAGCAGATGTCCCACAGGATGCCGTAGTCGTTGGACGAGGTGAGGACGTTCGTGTAGGCGGGGATGTTCGCCTGGACGATGAGGATTTCCTTGCCGCGGTAGTTCAGGTAGGGGCGGATCGCCTGGCCGAGGCCGTAGATCGCCTCGTTCGGCTGGAGCGTGAAGGTCTGCTTGACCTCATACGTCGGGGCGTCGGAGATCGTGACCTCCTTGATCTCCGGACGGACGCCGGACTTCTCCGCGAGGATGACCTTGCCGTCAGGACGGGTGAACGTCAGCGATCCGGTGCTCTTCTCGACTTTGACCGTGATGGACGGCGAGGTGAACGTGGCGGCGTCGGCAGTGTCCTGCTTGAGCTTGAAATCCGCCTTGACGGGCTTCGCGATGACGGAGATGCTCGGGTGTTTCGCGTGGGAAACGCCGTTCAGGTTCGAGGTCACGCGGAGCGTCTGCCCCTTGTCGCCGTAGACCTCGATGTTTTTCGTGAGGTTTCCGGCCTTGATCTGAAGTCCGGCGTCGGTGGCCTTGTACTCGAACGCGTCGGCGGCGGACACTGTTCCCGCGGCGAGTACGGCGAGCGCACACAGGAACGCGGCCGTGTGCATGCGGACAAATCCGGGCATCGGCACATGTTGTTTGTTGCGGAATGTCATACGGAATCTTGCTCCTTTCATGGAAAGATGACTTGATTTGAACATGATTTGAGTCGATGATTTTTTTTTGGGAACCTCTATCAATTCATTTTTGAGAGAGTGTTCGGTTGTTGACGGGTAAGAATCGCCGAATGCGATTCTTCGTTACCATAAATTAAGCCATCGGAACGGGATCGTCCGATTACTTGACCGGCTCCTGGATCCCTTCGTTCGTCTGGCGGACGGGCTTGATGGTGCCGTCCTCGTTGAAGAACATCTCGTCCACGCAGACCGCGCGGCGTCCGAGCGCGCCGCCTTCGCCGTTGATGCTGAGCGCGGCGTTGTGGTAGAAGAGGAACGTGCGTCCCTTGAAATCGACCACGGCGGGGTGGATGGTGAAGCTGTTCCGGGCGGAGCCGGTGACCTGTCCGCGGTAGGTCCACGGGCCGGTGATCTTTTCGGCGGTGGCGTAGGCGATGACCTCGTTGCCCTGCGGGTTCTTGTGGTTGGCCTCGTCGCCGTAGGTACGGGAGGCGTAGATGCAGTAGTAGAGGCCGTTGCGCTTGTAGAGCCAGGGGCCTTCCTCGTANNCCGTCGTCGTCGATGAGGCAGGTCGGGTCGATGTCGTTCCAGCCCATGAAGCCGCTGGTCAGGTTGTCGACGACCACGGGCTTCTCGTAGGTCTTCCACGGGCCGACCGGGTTGTCGGAGGTCGCCACGTTGATGGACTGTCCGCCGTACTTGTCGTTGCGGATGGTGACGTACCAGTAGTAGGTGTCGCCCTTCTTCACGACCTGTGCGGCCCAGCAGGTGTTCTTCTGGCCGTAGGGGAAGTCGGTGGAGGTGAGGACGTCGCCGTAGGATTTCCAGTTCACGAGGTCCTTGGTGGAGTAGCAGCGCCACGCCTTGATGGTGAACATCTCGCGTCCGTGGGCGTCGTCGTGCCCGGCGTAGAGGTACAGCGTGTCGCCGACGACGAGCGCGGCGGGGTCGGCGGTCCAGACGTCCTTGAAGAGCGGGTTGCCGGTGGTCTTGACCTCGACCGGCGCGGTGAGGATGGCGGCGTGGTAGACGGAGCCGATGCCGCCGCGGTTGCCCGCGGGCTGGTGCCGGATCACGATGTGGTCCTTGCCCTTCGTGATGGATTCCGGGATTTCGTATTCGACCTCAAAGAACTGGTTCGGATGCGCGGCGGAAAGCCTCTGCACGGCGATCTGCTGACCATCGGCGAGGATTGCGGTCTCGGTCCCGTTGTCGCCGCCCCAGTAGGTGCAGGCGAGGAGGTTCTTCTTGTCCGGGCTGACCTTCATCCGGAATTCGATCCAGCCGCCCTGATGCGCGCCGCGGTAGCCGCGCTGGTTGAAGCGCCCGGAGTGGGTGTTTTCCGCCTTCAGCGCATGGTCGGTCTCCGGCTGCTGTTCGCCGAAGTTCATTTCATCGACGGTGCGTGCGGCGCGTTCGCGCTGGCGGGCTTCCTCGGCCGCGATCTTTGCCTTTTCGGCGGCCCACTGCGCCTCGTCCATGTTCTTCCAGTACACGTTGTAATGCTGGTACGGCATCTGGTTGAACGGGCGGATAAGGACGTTGGAGCCGTCCGTCGCGGTCAGATTGAACGCGCGGTCGGAGCCCGCGACGGCCTTCGCGGCGGCCGTGATCTCGCCGATGGAACCGCCGAGCAGGATCGGCACGGGCTTGCAGGCGGCGTTCTGAAGGTCGAGCTGGTCGCGCAGGTAGATGCGCTTCTGGTAGTTTTCGACTTCGCCGAGGTCGCCCGCGAGGAGCGTCGGGCCGTAGAAGAACGCGTTCAGCTCGGTGTGGCCGCCGTGGAGGTGTTCCGTGCGGAGCTTCATCGGGATGTGGATCGCGAGCTTGTCGCCGGTCTTCCAGTCGGCGTTCAGCACGGCGTTTTCGCCGGGCTTGCCGGTGGCGATCTGCTGTCCGTTGAGCGTGAACGTCACGGGACCGTCGGTCCAGCCGGGGCAGCGCACGTTCAGCGCGAGCTTCTTCTCCGGAGCCTTGTCGAACGTGAGGACCACGTCGCCGTTCTTCGGATACTGCGTGTTCATGGTGAGTTCAAGGCCGCGGTCCGCCCACTTCAGTTTCGACGGGATGAAGAGCGTGACGAACAGGTTGTCGTCGTCGTGGAAATAGATCGCGTTGTTGTACTTCGTGTGGTTCTCGATGCCCGTGCCGAAGCAGCACCAGAAGGACTGGTCGGGCGAGCTGTACACGCGGAACTGGCCGGGCTTCAGCGAGACGAAGTAGGTGAACATGGAGCGTTCGGGGTCCTGCGACGGCAGGATCTGGTTCAGCAGGGCGCGTTCGCGGTAGTCGCCGTAGATGGTGTTCGTCGGTTCCTGCATCTGGAGATGCTCGGCGAGGCGGATCATGTTGTAGACGTTGCAGCACTCGACGGAGGCGGGGGAGAGGTGCTTGTCCGCGTCGGAGGGGCGGTAGAAATGCTCGCGGTCGCTGTTGCCGCCGGTGACGTAGGTGTGGTTCTTCACGACGATGTCGAAGAAGTTCTTGCTGACCTTGCGGGCGAACTCGTCGCCGGTCACTTCGTAGTTGACCGCCTCGGCGATGACTTTCGGCACCTGCGTGTTCGCGTGCTTGCCGGCGAGGTTGTCCTTGCCCGCCGCGAGGTCGTCCACGAGCCAGTGGTGGCGGAACCGCTGCGCGAGCGCCTTGTGCGTCTCGTCCTTCGTTTCCGCGTAGAGCTTCCAGAAGACTTCGCCGATGCCGCCGAACTCCATGTCGAGCATGCGCTGGCATTTCTTTTCGTCCAGGCCCTTCGTGAGGCCGTCGACCCAGCGCGCGAAGTTCACGAGCACGTCCTTCGCCTGTTCGTTTCCGGCGACCTTCCACGCGTCGTAAAGCCCTTCGGCGATCTTGTGCTGCGTGTACCACGGCGCCCACGTGTGGTTGATCGTCTCCACGTCGCCGTCCTTCAGCACCTCGAGCGCGCGGCGGGCGTTCCGCGACATGCACCCGATGTAGCCGGAGTCGCCGTAGAGCTTCTGGCAGCGCGCCATCTCGCCGATGATGTAGTCCACGCGCTCCTTGAACCGCGCGTCGCCCGTGCTGGCGTATTCCAGCGAAAGCGCCGTCAGGTAGTGCCCGAGCGTGTGGCCGGAGAGGTCGCTGCTTTCCCAGCCGCCGTAGACCGGAGCCTTCGGCGTCTCGCCGCAATACTCGTACATGCGCGCCATCAGGCGGTCCGGGCTCAGCGTGAGCAGGAAATCCGCGTTGCGCTTCTTGTTCGCGAGGAACGGGCTGTCGAGGAGCTCGACTTCGTTGAGCCGGAACGGGACGGCGCGGCCTGCGCCGAACGAGAACGGGATGGACGACGTGAAGATCGGGTTCCCGCTGGGTTCCAGGTCAACGCCTTCATAGAGGACGTCCTTGGAGGAGGACTGGCAGGAGGTCGCCGCCAGTGCGAGAGCGGAGATCGCTCCGGCGAGGAGGAAGAGTTTTGCTTTCATGTTTTTTTCACCTTTGGTTATTTTGGGTGGATTGAAGGTAAGGAAACATCATTATGAGGTGGAATCCAGTACAGGCCGGGTTCCGCACATCATCCTGTATGGTGTGCGGCTTTTTGCTGCCCTCGTTTTCTATTTTTTTGCTTCAAAGTTACAGTTTTTGGGCGTTAATTAACACGGCAAACTTCTTTTCTTCGGAAAAACACGGCGTTCCGGAAAGAGGCGATTCGGATGTGTTTTTTCGGGCGTTTCAAGAGGAGGACCTTTTCGCTGTTGTTAAGGATTTAAATGATGGAGAACCGAAACTACTTTCCGATAATATACACTAGGAAATCATTTGTTCCATACAGGAATTGCCCAAAAGAATACACTATTTGCTCAATCTCTGTTTTTCGGGAAACGCAACCGCCCCTGAGAACCAGCGCCGACCTCGGTGTGCCACGGTTCGGACTCTGTCCGACGGCAAGGTCACGACAGACACAGTGCCGCAACGCTCAAGACGTTACGGCGCTGTCGCTGTTTTCGTTATTGTGTGTCTTACGCGATCACGGTCCAGTTCATGTCGACGCCGTAGCCGAGGACGTTCCACTGCGACGTGTCGCCGGAGGTGTAGTAGCCGAGCATGCCGGTCGAATACTGGCGGACCAGCAGGTCGTCCTTCGCGTCGCCGTTGTAATCGCCCGCGCCGACCACGAACCAGTCGTTCGCGTCGAGCTGGCTGCCAGTTATCACGCCTCAATGCGGAACTCCTGCAACTGGTCGTCCCCCCTCATCCCCCTCTCTCCACGACATCGCCTCGCACCCGATCCAGGCCTGCGGCCATCACCAGCTCGGCGCGCTGGTGAACTCATGCCTCCACCTCACTGCTCACCATCCCCGGCACCTGTTCCCGCCAGAGCTCCGGCACACCATGCCGGAGCTGTTTCAGGCTC
>LXOW01265763.1_pt1 | contig 10644 bp, 5 predicted proteins | sample 1368591 | NCBI WGS metagenome assembly LXOW01 (sample SAMN04884650, study PRJNA319009) | bovine gut metagenome | isolation source: Cow rumen | host: Bos taurus | place: Italy: Legnaro (PD) | collected 2014-07-09
CTAAGCAGTTAGCCAAGGCCAAGTTTCCCATCGTCTGCGCCAACTATCTGTTTTTCAATAAAAAACTGAATAAGATTGTCAAAAAATATGTCGTCATAGAAATGGACGGCAAACGAATTGGCATCTTCGGACTGCTGACAGACATCAAAGCGCTGACCTTGCCTGAGAACTACAAAGACCTGAAATACCTCAACGCCATCGATGTGGCCGACTGCATGGTCAAAGAGCTCCGTGAGACGGAGAAATGTGACTATGTCATCTGCCTGTCGCATCTGGGATGGAATACAGGCTCTGAAGACAACCCCGATGACAAAATGCTGGCCGCACAGGTGAAGGGTATTGACGTAATTGTGGGTGGTCACTCCCATTCTGTCATCGAAAAACCCGACGTAGTCAATGGCACAATTATTTTGCAGACAGGGAAGAAAGGACTCAGGATTGGGCAATTGACAATTGATAATTGACAATTGATAATTGACAGTTGATAATTGACAGTTGAAAACTGAAAACTGAAAGTTGAAAGTTAAGAATTCAAAATCCATAATCCATAATCCACAATCTCTAACCCTCCTAACCCTCCTAACCCTCCTAACCCTCCTAACCTTCCTAACCGTCCTCACCGTCCTCACCGTCCTCACCTTCTAACCTTCTAACCTTCTAACCTAAAAACAATTAGCACATTAAAGCCATGAACTTACAAACATATCACAACATCAAAGACAGTCTGCCGGAAGGCGTGCGGCTGGTGGCGGTCTCCAAAACCAAACCCGAAGAGGACATCATGACCCTGTACAACGAGGGGCAACGCATTTTCGGGGAGAACAAAGCGCAAGAACTGAAAGGCAAATACGAGCACCTGCCCAAAGATATTGAATGGCATCTGATCGGGCATCTGCAGACCAACAAAATCAAATATATCGCGCCTTTTGTCAGCATGATTCACAGCATCGATAGCTACGAGCTGCTGAAGGAAGTGAACAAACACGCCATCAAGCATGAGCGAGTACTGAATTGCCTCCTGCAATTCCACATCGCCCAGGAAGAGACCAAATTCGGCTTTGTGCTGGACGAATGCGAGGCGATGCTCAACGACCCCGGCTTCGCCGACTTGCAAAACATCAAGATTTGCGGCGTGATGGGAATGGCCAGCCTCACCGATAATCAAGAACAAATCCACCGTGAGTTCCACACCCTGCACGAATACTTCAAGCTGCTGAAAGACAAATATTTCAGCAACAATCCAGACTTCAAGGAATTATCCATGGGCATGAGTGAGGACTACCCCATCGCCATCGAGGAAGGCAGCACGCTGGTACGCGTAGGCAGTGCCATCTTTGGGGCAAGAAACTATGCAGTTAACAGTTAACAATTGATAATTGATAGTTGACAATTACTACTGATGCTATAAATTTTCAGCATCTGCATTTAACATGTTGATTCAAATGTCTTTGTACTGGTTTCTCATTTTTTTGATTTGAACGACAGTGCAATGATGATAGGACACTTTATATTGGCTCTGACGGCATGCCGAAGGCATGAGACGTGCCATCAGGCACAATTAACACCACACAAGCGAAGCGCAGTGTGGTGACAAGCAGATCGCATCTCTCCGAGATGCCTGTAGTGTATGACCACCTTCATCCACCACACTGCGCCTGACTGCTTGTGTGGTGTTAATTGCACTGCGTGCGTTACGCCTCTCCGAGGCTACATCTTTCTGTGATATCTTGTCTAATGGTCAGTTTCTATAGAAATTTATCGCATCAATACTAGTTGACAATTAACAGTTGTAGCAAGGACTTGTTATACTGATAATTTGACAGCCCCATGCAAGGGGTATCTTATACAACTGCGAGACGCAGTTGCCTCCATTAGCGATACATCGACAGATAGTCACAGTGGGTCATCTCATTGCGGTTGAATTTGGTATCAGTGAAATTCTTGGCAAGACGAGCCCTATATTGCTGTCTATAGGAAATATCCGGTTCTACATAGCTGCGCATATACTGGCAACGGGCCGTCAGTTCACGATTTTCGCTTAGTTTCTCCGCTTTTTCCAAATGCTCATTGATTTCCTTATATCTGATCTGCTTTGAATAAGCAACCGACTTCAAATAATCCCATCCTTTATCGAAAAATTCATCCTCCGACTGATAATACCTACCATACCAATAACTTTCTCCACTGGCATATTGCGTCAAAGCCCAACACCAGTCGTGACTTTGCTCCAAACCTACCGCATACGCATAATGACAGAGTGCTCGCTGTTCTGCATTGGGAGCAGTCTTTGCCAGATTTTTCAATTCGTTCATTATCAAGCAGAACTGTATCTTTGTCGGATTTGCGGCATATAGTTGAGCAGGATTAAATTGCTGACCAGACATCCCTTTTTCCGTTTGTCTCTCAAACCATTTCTCCTCAAAAGGATTACGTTCCAGATACTCCGTGACATTCATCTTGTTCCAGTAGAACGAATTCACCTTGTAAAAGTATTGCAATGCTGTTTCATAATCGTGAATTCGCATATACTTGGTGCCAATCAGTTCGTTAATCATGCTTTCCCGCACATAACCCGCCTTGATCAAATTCTTTTCCAATGCGGTTTTTCCGCCCGATTTGACAAACGACAGGAATTGCTGCACGTTTTCGATGGAAGTCGTATCCAGGTAAGCAAAAGAGAAAGTTCCATAATCAAAACTACCTTCTTCGTTTTCATTTTTACGCACCATATCCCGTCTTTCCTTATCATAGAAGTATGCTTCATCGAAAGCGTTGAGTAAAGCCACTTCCATATTGGAATTTCCTTGGGCAGCATAATGCGGCAGAAGGTGATGGAACAATATTCTTCTCGTCATATTCAAGTAATGGTGCTCTCCCCTATTGTTTTCTGCCCAATAATTTTCCAAATCATAAAGTTTTTTCAGCATCCACGGCAAATCCTCATTGATTTTCTCGTCATACCTATCTGCATCTGTATCCGCAGCATGATATAACAAGCGAAGCATACGCACATTCTCCATTACCATGGGAGTTCCCTTCATACTGGAAGCCTTTTCTATCAGGCAAACTGCCTTTTTAACATCACCGTCGAGGAAAGCGATATGTGCTGCCGCCGACTGCCACAATGCGGGATTATCGGTCCGTTGTTCTTTGAGTACCAGCTCACACAAAGCCACAAAAGACTTGCTATCCATCAAATTTCCTGCTTCCTGATAATGATTTTCAAAATTCTGGATAAAGTATTCAAACGCTCTTGAACAAGGTTTATCTTCATAAAGCTCACGTAAAAATTCCACCTTATCATCAAAATAGCGAAGACTCCCCCAATCCTCGAGTTCAGCGAAGTGGTCGGCAGCCTCCACCAAATACCCCGTATGGTACAGGGCTCCAGCATAATAAGAGCAACACTTCTTCTCTATGTTCTGGTCAACCCATCTACCTTCATAATTTTCCCATACATCACAGCACAAAACATAATCCTTCAGATAAAAACTGATACGCATCAATTGCAGCATATAGCGCTCTTTCAGTTTGGGATCCTTACAATCATCCCCTGCAATTTGAAGTTCCTTGGCAATATTTCTCAACTCAAGCCGGTCGGCCTTGGTCGGGTAATACCATGGATCGCTGTAATATCCGGCATAACGCTTGGCAAGTTCCCAATAGCGAAGGGCATCTGTATCATCAGTCTGATTTAAATATCTAAAAAACAGATATTTATTATTTTTAACATCCTCTTTTGAGCTCTTATACAAAGCCTCCTCTATGGACATCTTGTCAACATTCCCATTCACATACGCATACCAGAAATCCACATTGCTTTTGCGACTAGCATCTCCCCCCTCGTAAGTATAACCATCTATTTGACAATAGGTTCTGAACATATACATTCCTGCGATTTCAGGAGGACAATAGGCACAGGCAAAAGCAAAAGAGTATGCTGCCAGACACAGCAAACTAACGATAAATTTTTTCCACATCATGGTCAGAGAGTTTTGAAAGGTTTGCTGAATCAAGCTGATAAATAACTGCCTGGATTGGTTTCTGAGACATATTCTCCAACACCATATCCTTCACCTCAAGAATATCATTCAAAACGACTTCCTCATGACGGATAAAGCGGGTATTCCAATAGCTGTCGTCATAAAAATAATAATCCTCCTCCTCATTCTCATTATACTGGTCAGTTTCCCTATCTCTGATCACCTCGTACTTATTGTCTCCGATTTTCTTGAAACGATTTTCGTCCGACAAGTCTATTTTTTCATAACGGATATTCAGCATATCCTCCTCTTTATTGAAAGCCACATCCCAAGAGAACTGCGGGAACGCTATAGACAGCGGGAGTTTATAACCCTTTAACTTTGGCAGGTATGATTTCACCACATCAGGATCGAGGATGGAATTGGTTGTTTCCCAATTGTCAATCTTACCCGTATTGTAGCACATCAGCACCCCATAATCGGCAGCAGGAACTTCATACGACAATTGAAACAAACGGATAGTGGTGGACAAGCGGATATTATGTTCTTTCAACAACGATCTGAACTCTTTCATGAAAGCGAAATAGGCATCCTTACTTTCTTCTGTCCAGTCGCAATCTATCTGAATTTCATGGAAATCCACATCATTGGTTTCAGCCATAGCCACCACTCGGTCAAACATTTTTTTTGAAAAACTCTTATATTTTTTTATCGCATCCGGTGTGATAAACACCGTAGGCACAATCTCCACGTTTTGAGGCATGGAATCCATAAAAATAAGCGTGCCTACAGGGACAACACCTTCCCATTCATCAACCACATCAAAGAATTTGACATACATCTTCGTAACATGATGTTTTTCCAAGAAATCCCGTTCATAGCCATTCAGTCTGAATGTGGTTTTCCAATAATAAACCGCATTACCCTCATCGCTATTGGCATTCTGTCTTTGGCAGGATTGCGTCACCATCAGTCCTAAGACAATGGCTAACAAGCAGATAAATTCAAGCTTTTTCATATCGTAAGTTTTAAAATTTCTTTTGGCAAAAGTAATATTTTCCGCAATATGTTCATAATGAATTATAGCGTTATTGTATGAAATATGGAGTCAAGTGTATGAAACGAAAGATGTCATACCTGAGGCATGAGACACACCGCCAGATGCACATAACACCATACAAGCGGCACAACCGGGCAGCTGTCGTCCGCAGAATCTGTAAGGACGCATCGCATGCGTCCGTGTCAATGCCACAAGCGTATCTGTACCGCATCCGCGCCCAAACCCGTACCATATAAGGCTGCCACAATGTGACAGCCCTACAACCATAGCCTTCAGGCAGTCCTTCTGTTAGTAGGGGAATTTAAACTCCCCTCGAATGCGTAGCATGAGACTCCCCCTTGACGCACATGTGCGTCACTCCCCCTTCATATCTCTCCACGTCTCCCGAAAAAAAAAAACACTAGAACCATTTGCTAATTTACTAATTAACTAATTTGCTAATTAAAATTGGCACATTAGCACATTGTCTCATTGGCACATTAAAAAAAATCGTATCTTTGCATTTTTAAAATATACGATATATAATGAGTAAACCTGACTATCTATTCGAAACGAGCTGGGAGATTTGCAACAAAGTCGGCGGTATCTACACCGTCCTCTCTACCAAGGCTTTCACCGCAGTTAACCATTTCCAAAACAATTATATCTGCATCGGTCCCGACCTGTCGAAAGAAGACGAGAAACGACAGGAGTTTATCGAAGACCCTACCCTTTTCAAAAACTGGCGCCAGAACGCGCTGGCGGAAGGCCTCCGCATCCGTATCGGACGGTGGAATGTCAGCGGACACCCCGTGGTCATTCTGGTGGACTTTACCCCCTACTTTGAGAAGAAAAATGATATTCTGACCCAGTTTTGGCTCAGCCACAAACTGGATTCCATCTCCGGTCAGTGGGACTATATCGAGCCCGCCCTCTTCGGCTATGCCGCCGGCAGGGTCATCGAGAGTTTCTACCAGTTCTACTGCACCTCCATGGACAAAATCGTGGCACAGTTCCACGAATGGATGACAGGTACCGGCATCCTGTACCTGAACCAGAAAGCCCCTCAGGTGGCTACCGTGTTCACTACCCACGCCACCGTGTTGGGCCGTTGCATCGCTGGCAACGGACTGCCCCTGTACGGCAACATCAAGCAGTATCATCCTCAAGAAACCGCTCACCGTTTCGGCGTGCAATCCAAGTTCTCGCTGGAATACCTGTCCGCACAAACTGCTGACGCTTTTACGACCGTAAGTGACATCACCGATATCGAATGCGAGGCATTCCTGGGCAAGAAAGTCGATACCGTCACCATCAATGGCTTTGAAAACAATTTTGTGCCGCAAGGCGAAGACTACCAGCATTTGCGCACAGCAGCCCGCCAAAAACTTATCCAAGTGGCCTCTGCCCTTACCCAGCAAAGCATCAGCGACGATGCCCTGCTGATCATCAACAGCGGTCGCTACGAGTTCCACAACAAAGGTATCGACATGTTTATCAAGGGTTTGGCCAAGCTGAACCAAAACAAGGATTTGCAACGCGAGGTGGTGGCTTTCATCGCTGTGCCCGCAGGCACCAGCGGCAAACGCACCGACCTGATGCTGAAGATGAACCAGCCGGTCGGCGACAAGCCTGTCCTTGACGACTTCACCACACATCCCCTCTACGACAGCTACAACGACCCTGTCATCAAGAATCTGTTAGCGAATAATTTACACAATGCTCCCGACCAAAAGGTAAAGGTCATTTTCATTCCCGTTTACCTGAATGGTGAAGACGGCATCTTCGACCTGACTTATTATGAATTACTGCCGGGTGTAGACCTGTCGGTATTCCCATCTTATTATGAACCATGGGGTTACACTCCATTGGAGAGTGTCGCTTTCGGCATCCCCACCATCACCACCACCAATGCCGGTTTCGGCCAGTGGGCGGTAGCCAACTTCCAAAACCAAAAGGCTGTGACCGTCATCACTCGTACCGACAACAACGATGAGGAAGTGGCGGAAGGCATTGCCCAGTCCATCTTATACCATACGGCTTGCAGTGCGGAAGAGACCGAGCAGAATCGCAACAAAGCCACGGAAATTTCACAACAAGCATTGTGGAAAAATCTGTATAACAACTACTTGGACTGCTATACCATCGCCTTGTCAAAGAGTTTCAACCGTTCAGACCTGTATCGGAACAAGACTTCAAGAGTAGGCTTGTTGGTAGAGAAGTTCCAAAAACCGGAACCCGTATGGCACCGTATTTCCGTCAAATCCAAACTGCCGGAACAGCTGATGAAGCTGGAGAAACTGTCCAAGAACCTCTGGTGGAGCTGGAACTACGAAGCCCGCGAACTGTTTGAGGAAGTGGCAGGCAAAGAGCGTTGGCAGCAATACGAGGAGAATCCCGTTTATCTGCTGCAGGAATTACCCGCCAGCTGCATCGACAAACTGATGGAAGACCAGCTGTTTCTGGACAAACTGGACCGTGTATATGCCCAGTTTGAGCAATATATGAACGAACCACGCACCCGCACAGAAGAGCAGGTGGCCTATTTCAGCATGGAGTTCGGCATCAGCAACGAGCTGAAGATCTTCTCCGGCGGTCTGGGCATGCTGGCCGGCGACTACCTCAAAGAGGCCAGCGACTGCAATGTCAACATGGTGGGTGTCGGTCTGCTGTACCGCTACGGCTATTTCACCCAGCAGATTTCCGCCATCGGCGACCAAATCAACCTCTATCCGCCGCAGAGCTTCTCCAAGTTGCCCATCCATCCGTTCAAAGATGCCGAGGGCAAATGGATCACCATCAGTCTGGCCTTGCCAGGCCGCAACCTGTACGCCCGCATCTGGCGTGTGGACGTGGGACGCATCCCCTTGTACCTCCTGGACACCGACTTTAGCGACAATACCGAGGAAGACCGCAGAACCACCAATACCCTTTACGGCGGNNCCCTTTACGGCGGTGACATTGAAAACCGCCTCAGACAGGAAATCCTGCTGGGTATCGGAGGTATGAGGATGTTGGAAAAACTGGACATCCATCCTACCCTGTTCCATCTGAACGAAGGACACGCCGCCTTCCTGAATCTGGAAAGACTGCGCTGTCTCATGCAGGAAAAACAACTTCCCGTCGGCCAAGCCATTGAGCTGGTGCGAAGCTCATCCCTGTTCACCACCCATACCCCTGTGCCCGCCGGCCACGACTCCTTCAGCGAGGATCTGATGCGCCGCTATTTCTCCTTCTACACCGAGAAATGCAACATGGAGTGGGCCGCTTTCATGAGCATGGGCCGCAAAAACATCGACGATATTTACAGCAAATTCTCCATGAGCATTCTGGCCTGCAAGCTGTCTCAGGAAATCAACGGCGTAAGTGCCATCCATGGCCGTGTCAGCCGCGAGATGTTCAGCTTCCTCTACGAAGGACATCTGCCGGAAGAGCTCCATATCGGACATGTCACCAATGGCGTGCATTATCCATCATGGACACACAAGAAATGGCAGCAGTTCCATCTGAAGGTCTTTGGCGAGAAATTCCTCCGCCATCAGTCCGACGACAGTTTCTGGAAAAAAATCTATGATGTGGAAGATGCCGACATTTGGGCCATCAAGGACTATTTGAGAGGCGAGCTGATTGATAATATCAAGTCACTGCTGGAGGTACAGATGCGCCGCCGCAACGAGTCTCCAGACCTCATTGTCAACACCTTGAAGGCTATCCGCAAGGACGCGCTGACCATCGGCTTCGCCCGCCGTTTCGCCACTTACAAACGTGCCCATCTGCTCTTCACCAACGAGGAAAAACTGAAACGCCTGCTCAACAATCCCGAACAGCCCGTGCAATTCGTTTTCGCCGGCAAGGCACACCCGCACGACAAGGCTGGACAGGACCTCATCAAACGCATTCTGGAATTCTCACGCAAGCCCGATTTCATCGGAAAAATCATCATACTGGAGAATTATGACATCATCCTGGCCAAGAAGCTGATTTCAGGCTGCGATGTATGGCTGAATACCCCGACCCGTCCCCTGGAAGCATCAGGCACCAGCGGCGAGAAGGCCGTGATGAATGGTGTGCTCAACTTCAGCGTACTCGACGGCTGGTGGGCAGAAGGCTACCACGAAGGAGCCGGCTGGGCCATCAACGAGCAGATTACCTATACCGACAACCGCCTGCAGGACGAGTTGGACGCTACCACCATCTACGCCATGATTGAAGAGCAGATCGCTCCCTGCTTCTACAACCGTGATGAAAAGAACATCCCGCACGAATGGACCAAGATGATGAAGAACTGCTTCTACAAGACCTCGCCTCATTTCACCATGAAGCGCCAGCTGGACGACTACTATGAGAAGTTCTATCACAAGTTGGAGAAACAGCATAAATTATTATCAGAAAATAATTTAGAAAACACTTTCAATCTCGTTCGCTGGAAAGAGAAAGTCCTTACCGCATGGGATAGTGTGGAAGTTGTCGAGCTCACTCAATCTGAGCCTACAGAAATCACTTTCACTTTGGGAGACCAGATTACCACTACAATACTGCTCAAATTAGGCACCTTGCGGGTGGAAGATCTCAAAGTGGAATTGGTATGCACCAAGATGGACAATGGCAAGAGAGTATTCTACCGGAAAATCCCCTTCACGCTGGTTGACACCCAAAACAATATGGCTCGCTTCAGCTGTACTGTCCAGCCGAAATATGCCGGCATGACGGACTATTCCGTCCGTATCATCCCCGCCAACCCCTTGTTGCCGCATGATATGGATTTCAACTTGGTGAAATGGCTGTAATATTGTGGCTACAAATTAGTTGTAACGACCTATAATATTAGCGATAACGATATGCCTATAATGTTATTAGACACGCTGAAAGACTATAAGGTTTATCTCTGTTCGAAATCACCCCGCCGGCAGGAGCTGCTTGCCGGCATGGGTATTGACTTTGAGTACCTGCCCACCAATGTCGAGGAGAAGCACCCCGACACAGACAATCCCGTGGAGGTGGCGGAGTACCTGTCAAAGCTCAAGTTGTCGCCTATCCGTCTGGAGGAATATCCGAAGAACACCATCTTCATTGCCTGCGACACCATTGTGGTATTAGGTAATGAAATTCTGGAGAAGCCCAAAGACGAGGCCGAGGCGGTAAAGATGCTCCACGAATTGTCGGGCAAAAGCCATACCGTCATCAGCGGGCTGACAGTGAGCACTCCGGAGCGCAGCATCACCTCACACCGCAAAAGCGCAGTGAAGTTTGGCCAGCTCAGCGACGAGGAGATTGACTACTATGTGCAGCAGTACAAGCCTCTGGACAAGGCTGGGGCCTACGGTGTGCAGGAATGGATCGGCTACATCGGCATCGAAGCCCTTGAAGGCTCCTTCTACAACGTGATGGGCCTCCCCACCAAGTTGTTGTGGGAGATGCTGAAAGAAATCACACTCTGACATTAAAACATGTAGGGACGCATCGAATGCATCCGCACGGTCTTCTCTAATTGCGAACGCAACGGACAGAGAAGCCGTTGTCTTGTATGCTGCCACCCCTAAGCACGCTAGCATCGAAGATGCGACATCTCAATAACCCCAGACGTGAGTCTGGGGCTAGCAGTGACACCCTCCTCCCTCACTA
>LXOW01079306.1_pt1 | contig 10642 bp, 7 predicted proteins | sample 1368591 | NCBI WGS metagenome assembly LXOW01 (sample SAMN04884650, study PRJNA319009) | bovine gut metagenome | isolation source: Cow rumen | host: Bos taurus | place: Italy: Legnaro (PD) | collected 2014-07-09
CGACACCATTTCTTCTCTTTCCTCTTGGGGAAAGAGAAGAAACGGTTTCGCGCTTCCAAAGAAGAGAAAGCCGCTTACGGGCGACCTTGTTCCGTAAAACCCGCAATTTGCATTGCCGGTGCAATTTGCCGGCTGCTCGCCGGCACGATGTTTCTGCAATTAGAAATGCCTGCCACGAACGTTTTATCAAAACGAACGACGCACAAGCGTCTGCACGATGAAACGCGGGGCGCGCCCGGTGGCGCGCGGTCGCGGCAACGGCAATGCGACACGGAAAACAGCGTAAACACAAAAAAGAACAAAGCAAGTTCCATAAAAGCTTGCAGCAAAAAGGGATTCCAAAACCGCAGGTTTTGGCGGCGTTTTGGTTACTTTGCCGCCGGGGGCAAAGTAACCCGCGCCGGAGCGCGGAATACCTCTTCCCCCAAGAGGAAAGAGAAGAAATGGTGTCGATCGTCCCCTTCCTGCACCGCAGGGCGAAACACTCCCGCCGCGGGAGCGGCGAAAACACAAAAGCGCCCGCTTCCGTTTTTCGGAAGCGGGCGCCTGCTTTGCGGTTGTTTACTCCGCCAGAACCTTTTTCAGCCTGGCAAAGCGCGGGAGGGAGTCGACCTTCGGGAGCTGCGTCTCGCCCTGAATGAGCGGCAGCGCGTAGTCGATGAAGGCGTGCGTCACGCCGTTGTGCTCGGCGTTGATCCACTCCAGCGGCACCTTCTTCTCATAGTTGGCGACGTCGGTGAGGTTCAGCAGCTTGGTCTTGCAGACGTAGTGGCCGTTCAGGGTCTCGCGTTCGAAGGCGACCATCTTGTCCGTGATGCCGGCGACGGCGTTCTCCACCGCGGCCTTGCCCGCCATGAAGCTCTCCTCGATGTCGGTCTGGGAGGCGAGATGCGCGCCGCAGCGCTGCAGCAGGCTCAGCTCGATGCCGCGGACCTTCGCGCCGGTGCGCTCCTTGACGACGTTCGCCAGCAGCGCGGCGAGGCCGCCGAGCTGCGCGTGGCCGAAGCCGTCCGTCGCGCTGGTCTTCGCCTCGGAGACGAAGCTGCCGTCGGCGTAGTGGATGCCCTCGGACACGGCGACCATGACGTTGCCCTTCTCCTTGTAGATGCGCTCCACGTCGGCGAGGAACTTGTCCATGTCGAAGTCGGTCTCGGGGAGGTAGATGAGGTCGGGGCCTGCGCCGTATTCGCAGGCGAGGGCGGAGGCGGCGGTCAGCCAGCCGGCATGACGGCCCATGATCTCAATGATGCAGACCATGCCCTTGTCGTACACGCGCGCGTCGTGCCAGACCTCCATGCAGCTTGTGGCGATGTACTTCGCCGCGGAGGCGAAGCCGGGGCAGTGGTCGGTGCCGAACAGGTCGTTGTCGATCGTCTTGGGCACGCCCATGACGCGGCACTCGTAGCCGACCTTCTGCATGTACTTGCTGATCTTGTTGCAGGTGTCCATGGAGTCGTTGCCGCCGTTGTAGAAGAAATAGCGGACGTCGTACTTCTTGAACACTTCCAGAATGCGTTTGTAGTCCGTGTCGTCCACATCGGGATCCTTCATCTTATAGCGGCAGGAGCCGAGCGCGGAGGACGGGGTGTACTTCAGCAGCTCCAGCTCCTTCGGATCCTCCTTGCTCATGTCGAACAGGCGGTCGTTCAGCACGCCGACGATGCCGTGCTCCGCGCCGTAGACGGCGGTGATGTTGGGATTGTCGAGCGCGGTGCGGATGACGCCGTACGCGCTGGCGTTGATGACGGAGGTCGGGCCGCCGGACTGCCCGATGATGCACGCGCCTTTCAGTTCAGCCATAGTCTTTCTCCTTAAATCAATGTAATAGGGGGAGCGCAGAGGGGGTCTTCCCCCTCTGTTTTGCCGCCCGCAGGCGGCAAACGTGCCGGATCGTTTTTTCTGACGACATGTGCGTCAGAAAAAACTCCTCTCGCTCTGCGCGCGTCGAGCCTGCGAGGCGCAAAGCGGAGCGCAGGGGGAATCTAAAGGGGGGACCTGTCCCCCCTTAAAGTTTTTAGGCCTTGCCGTTGCAGCCGAGGACGTCGACGATCTTGTGCGCGACCATCGCCTTGATCGCCTCGCGGCCGGGCTTGAGGTACTGGCGCGGGTCGAAGTGGTCGGGATGCTCGGCGAAGTGCTCGCGGATGCAGGCGGTCAGCGCCAGGCGCAGGTCGGAGTCGATGTTGATCTTGCAGACCGCCATCTCGGCCGCCTTGCGGAGCTGCTCCTCGGGGATGCCGACGGCGTCGGGCATCTTGCCGCCGAACTTGTTGATCGTGTCGACGAACTCCTGCGGGACGCTGGACGAGCCGTGGAGGACGATCGGGAAGCCGGGCAGACGGCGGGCGACCTCCTCCAGGATGTCGAAGCGCAGCGGGGGCGGGATCAGCTTGCCGGTCTCGGGATCGCGCGTGCACTGGGCGGCGGTGAACTTGTAGGCGCCGTGGCTGGTGCCGATGGCGATGGCGAGGGAGTCGCAGCCGGTCTCCTCGACGAAGTGCTGCACGTCCTCGGGCTTGGTGTAGGAGGAGTCCTCGGCGGAGACGTTGACCTCGTCCTCAACGCCGGCCAGCGTGCCGAGCTCAGCCTCGACGACCACGCCGTGGTCATGCGCGTACTCGACGACCTGCTTGGTGATCTTGATGTTCTCCTCGAAGGGCAGGCCGCTCTTGTCGATCATGACGGAGGTGAAGCCGCCGTCGATGCAGCTCTTGCACAGCTCGAAGCTGTCGCCGTGGTCGAGATGGACGGCGATGGGCAGGTCGAAGCCGGCGGTCTGCTCGGCGTCCTCGACGGCCGCCTCGATGAGCTTCATCAGATAGACGTGCTTGGCGTAGCTGCGCGCGCCCTTGGAGACCTGCAGGATCAGCGGCGCCCTGAGGTCGATGGCAGCCTCGGTGATGCCCTGGATGATCTCCATGTTGTTCACGTTGAACGCGCCGATGGCGTAGCCTCCGTTGTACGCCTTCTTGAACATTTCGGTTGTCGTTACGATCGCCATAATTCTTCTCCTTTATAAAAATGTTTGGAACGATTGGTACAGCGGGGATATTGTATCACGAATTCCCCTAAAAGCAAGGGGAATTCGTGGGGCGCACAATTAGAATTTGTCGACAAACAGGCCGTCCGCCAGCGCTGCCAGCGTCCACAGCAGCAGGAACAGCGCCAGCTTGAGCGGCGTGAAGAGCGCGTAGGCGGCGGAGAAACACAGGTAGAACGAGAGCAGCGTTCCGATGGCGGAGGCGGCGAGAGAGAGCACGTTGCCCAGCCGCGCGGCGCGGCACAGGCGCTTGCTGCCGACCGCCAGCTCCGCGTAGGGCGTCAGCCCCTCGCGGTAGAGGAGCGCGCAGGGATGGCTGCCACCCCGCTCCGACAGCGCGAGGCGCGTCGAAAGCTGGGGATAGACCGCGCGCGCGTCCGTGCCGAATATGCGCTTGAGCAGCTGCGGCGTGATGTTCCCGTCTCGCACGGCGAGCACCGGCGTGATGTGGGCGCGGCCGAGGGCGTGCAGCGCCCAGTCGACATTTTCCGCCGCCATGTACTTGACGGCGAACACGGCGATCAGCACGCCGTCCACGGCGAGGAACATGCCGGTCTGCAGCTTGAGACCGCTTGGCAGCGTCACGCCCATCTTGCGGCAGAAGGCCGCCGTGCCGAACAATACCGTTTCGCCGCGGATCGTGCCGCCGACGCCGCCTTCTTCGTAGAAGTTGAAGTCAGAGAGCGTCTCCGTGCGTCCGCCCTCCTGCGCGAGCAGGTTGTCGAACAGGCGCGAGAGCCCCGTGTCCGAGGCACGCGCCATCGTAGCGGCGTAGGAGAAGACCTTGCCGCTCTCCTCGCCGAAGATCTTAAGGCCGCTGAGCATCACCGTTCCGGGGGGGAACAGGTCGGTGTCGGTCAGGATGAGGCAGTTGCTGCGGCACATCGTCGCCGCGCCGCGGTAGCCCGCCAGCGCGCTGCCGCTTTTGGCAAAGCGGGCGGTCACGCGACGCAGGGGCAGGGCGTAGACCAGCGGGAAGGCAAACGTGTTCGCGCCGGCGAGGATCGCCGACAGGTTCCACGCCAGCAGCGTCCAGGAGCCGACCTGCACCGTCGCGAGCGCGGTGAAGACGAGCGCGCCGACCAGGATCACGGGCAGGGCGATCGTCTGGCAGCGGCCGGACACGTCGTCCTCCTGTGCGGTGACGGAGAAGCCTGCCACGCTGCCCCGGCGTTTCGCTGCGCCGCCCGCCGTGGTGGTGACGAGATAGGGCGCGTCGCCCATGGCGGCAACGCGGAACGAGTCGTAAAGCGATTTGAAGAGCATCCCGCGGCCCCAGAGCGCGCAGGTCATCGCAAGCGCCGCTACCGAGTGCAGCGGCAGCGCCGCGCTTGCGGCGCGCGCGCCGGAGAGAAAGGCAACCGCTGTGTCGGCGAGCGCAGCGGCGCACAGCAGCGCGGTGAGCAGCTCGTAGGTGACCTTTAGGCGCGCCAGCTTTTCCGCGGCGTAGAGGAAAACCTCTCGGCCGAGCACGCAGATCAGCGCGAGCACGACGAAATACGGCAGCGTGTTGAGCAGCCGCTCCTCGGCGTAGAGCTCCGGCATCAGGCCGAAGCGGTCGAGGAGCTGCGGGATCCACATCAGCAGCGTGAACAGCGCGGAAAGGCGCGCCATGCGGCGGGTGTTTTGCGCGGCGTCGCGGTAGTCCGCAACGGTCTCCTCGATGGGCGCCTCCGGCTCCTCGGATGCGGCGTCCGGCGTCTCCGGCTCTCTTTCGGGGAATTCCACAGGCTTGAGCCGTTCGCCCGGGACGGGCGCGGTATAGGCGGGAGCGGCCTCGGCGCGCGGCTTGCGGGAGAAGAGGCCGCGGCGCGGCGTCGGCTCGTCGAGCACCGGCTCGCGGCGCTGCTCGTCCAGCACGTCCTGCACGGTGCGCTCAAGCACCTCCTGCAGGCTGTAGCTCTGGGGCGTGTCCAGCGCGGGCACGATGTCGCGCAGCGCGCCGCCGTCGTCCTCCGGCTCGCTCTCGGGGAGTTCTTCCTCTTCGGGCAGGTCTGGCAGCGGCACGGGTGCGGAGGTCTGATCCCCGGCCGGAGCGGCGGGCGCCTCCGCGGGCGAGGTATGCGTCCCCGGCTTTGCGTCGCCGCCGAACTCGGCGAGGATGCCTTCAAGCGTATACTCGTAATCCTCGTCTGCGGCGCGGGCCGCCTCGTCGAGGAGCGTTTTGCTGTCGTCCAGCGTTTTTTCAAACGCGAGATCCTGTTCAAACTGATCCATGGTCATATGTCCTTTTGGTAATTTGCTGGTTTGCGCCCTCCGGCGCAGGAGGGGGGTTAGTTCCGCCTGCGGGCGGGAGAGGGGCATTCCGCGCACCGGCGCGGGGGAAGGGACGGTATCGACACCATTTCTTCTCTTCCCTCTTGGGGAAAGAGAAGAAACGGTTTCGCGCTTCCAAAGAAGAGAAAGCCGCTCACGGGGAACCTTGTGCAGCAAGAACCCGTAATTTGCATTACCTGTGCAATGCGCCGGCTACTCGCCGGCATGACATTTCTGCAATTTGCCGATGCCTGCCGCGAACGCCTCCCCTGAAAGGGGAGGGGGACCGCCGCAGGCGGTGGAGGAGTNNCTTCGCGCGTGCCACCCTCCCTTTCAGGGAGGGCAAAGTACGCCTTCAACTTGCGTCTCCAACGAACGACGCACCACCTCGCGAACGATGAAACGCGGGGCCCGCCCAGTGGCGGGCAGTCGAGGCGAAGGCAGTCCGGATCGGAAAACAGCGTTTTCTTTATTCTTCGTAAAAACAAATTCTACGAAAGCTTGCAACAATGAGGGATTCCAAAACCGCAGGTTTTGGCGGCGTTTTGGTTACTTTGCCGCTGCCAGCAAAGTAACCCGCGCCCGACGGCGCGGAACTACCCCTTCGTTCGAAGGGAAAGAGAAAAGGCGGTGTCAGAAAACGTTTCCCGCACCGCGCTGGCGGACCGCCTCGTAGAGCAGCACCGCGGCGGCGTTCGAGGCGTTGAGCGACTGGATGCGCCCCTTGAGCGGGATGCTCACAAGAAAGTCGCAGCACTCGCGCACGAGGCGGCCCATGCCGTCGCCCTCGCTGCCGATGACGATGGCGGCGGGGCCCTTCAGGTCGGCGTCGTAGAGCGACCTGTCGCCGTCGGCGGCGGTGCCGAAGATCCACACGCCCTGCTCCTGCAGCTCGCGGAGCGCCGCGGGCAGGTTCGCCACCCGCGCCACCGGCACGAAGCTCACCGCGCCCGCGCTGGTCTTGCCGACGATGCTCGTCAGCCCCGCGCTGCGGCGCTTGGGGATGATGACGCCGTGCGCGCCGGCGCACTCCGCCGTGCGGATGATCGCGCCGAGGTTGTGCGGGTCGCTGATCTCGTCGCAGACGATAAGCAGCGGCGGCTCGCCCTTCTCCCGCGCGGCGGCGAGGATGTCCTCCACCGTCGCGTATTCCCGCACGGCGGCGAGGGCGATGACGCCCTGATGCGCGTGCGTTGCGCTCATGGCGTCCAGCTTGCGGCGGTCGGCCTCGACCACCACGACGCCTGCGGCGCGGGCGGTGGAGGCGATGTGCCCCAGCGTCTTGTCCGTCTCGCCCTTGGCGAGATAGATCTTGTCGATGGCGGTCCCGGCGCGCAGCGCCTCGATGACGGCGTTGCGGCCCTCGATCAGGCCGTCGGCTTCCGAGTTTCGCTCGGCGAAGGAGGCGGCGCGGCGCGGCGGGTTCTTTTCGTTCGGCATATCTTCAATCCTTTCGGACAGATTTTTACATTTATGATAATAACACAAACGCAGGAGAAGATAAAGAGGAAACGCCGCAAAAATTCATCGAAAATTCATTGTGCCGCCCTTGTGAAAGCGGGCGGACTGTGTTAAGATGGTACGACGCGGGCGCGCCTGCTGCAAAGCGCCCCGCAAAAAAGCAAAAAACTCCCGAAAGGTGGGAATACTGTGGATAACAAAGACAAAAACCGCAACGACAGGAACAGCCGCGGCCCGCGCAGCGCGTTTCCGTTCATGATTCTGGCGCTGGTGATGATCTTTGCCTTCAACTACTACAGGGAGGCGCGGAACCAGCAGGCGGAGGCGGCGCGGTCTCACGAGATCTCCTACAGCGAGTTCAAGGCGCTCGTGGCGGACGGAAAGATCGCCTCCGTCGAGTTCGGCGACAATGTGTTTACGATCAAGCCGGTAGACGGCTTTATCTACACCGACAAGGACGGCTTTGCCTACAACAACGACTACACGCTCTACACCACCATCATCCCCGACGGAAACGAGGCGCTGATGGCGGAGCTGGACGAGCACGGCGTCGCCTACACCAAGCCCTACGTGCCGCCGATGTCGATGCTGACGCAGATCATGCTGAACTACGTCATGCCGATGATCCTGACGTTCGCCGTGCTCATGCTGGGCATGCGCCTGCTGATGAAGCGCGGCGGCATGGGCGGCATCGGGGGCGTCGGCTCCGTCGGAAAGGCGAACGCCAAGGTCTACATGGAGCGCAAGACCGGCGTTACCTTCGAGGACGTGGCGGGCCAGGACGAGGCAAAGGAATCGCTGGTGGAGATCATCGACTTCCTGCATAACCCCGAAAAATATACCGCCATCGGCGCGAAGATCCCCAAGGGCGCGCTGCTCGTCGGCGCGCCGGGCACCGGTAAGACATTGCTGGCGAAGGCCGTCGCCGGCGAAGCGAACGTCCCGTTCTTTTCAATCTCCGGCTCCGACTTCGTGGAGATGTTCGTCGGCGTCGGCGCGAGCCGCGTCCGCGACCTGTTCTCCGAGGCGGCGAAGGTCGCGCCGTGCATCATTTTTATCGACGAGATCGATACCATCGGCAAGAGCCGCGACGGCGGCCGCTGGACCGGCGGCAACGACGAGCGCGAGCAGACGCTCAACCAGCTGCTCGCCGAGATGGACGGCTTCGACCCGACCAAGGGCGTCATCGTCCTCGCCGCCACCAACCGGCCCGAGGTGCTGGACAAGGCGCTGCTGCGCCCCGGCCGCTTCGACCGCCGCATCACCATCGACCGGCCCAACCTCGCCGGACGTCTGGAGACGCTGCGCGTCCACACGCGCAACATCAAGCTCGCCGAGGACGTGGACCTCAGCAAGGTCGCGCTGGCGACGGCGGGCTGCGTCGGCGCGGATCTCGCCAACCTCGCCAACGAGGCGGCGCTGCGCGCCGTGCGCAAGGGCCGCAAGCTCGTGACGCAGGAGGATATGCTCGCGGCGTTCGAGTTCGTCATCGCCGGCAGCGAGAAGAAGAACAGCGTGCTGACCACCCAGGAGAAGCGGCTGGTCGCCTACCACGAGGTCGGCCATGCGATGGTCGCCTACAAGCAGAAGAACGCCGAGCCTGTGCAGAAGATCACCATCGTGCCGCACACCGAAGGCAGCCTCGGCTACACGCTGCTGATGCCCGAGGAGGACAAAACGAACCTCCGCACCCGTGAGGAGCTGCTGGCAAAGATCGCCGTCTCCATGGGCGGGCGCGCGGCGGAGGAGGTCGTCATGCACACGATGACCAACGGCGCCGCGCAGGACATTCAGGAAGCAACGAACCTCGCGCGCAGCATGGTCGCCCTGTACGGCATGAGCGACGAGTTCGGCATGATGGCGCTGGGCAGCATCCGCAGCCAGTATCTCGACGGCGGCTACGGCCTCGACTGCGCGCAGGAGACCGCCGCGGTCATGGACCAGGAGGTCAAGCGCATCCTCACGGCGTGTTACAAGGGTGCGGTGAAGGTCATCCGTGAGAACCGCGCCGACATGGACAAGGTCGTGAACTACCTGCTGGAGAAGGAGACCATCACCGGCGGCGAGATGGTCGCGATCCTTGAGGGCCGGGATCCCGCCGCCGTGGAAGAGGCCTACGCCTCCACGCGGGGCGAGGGCTTCCGCCCCTCGCAGCCGGACAAGATCGAGGCGCCCGCGAAGCATATCTCCATGACCAGCGAGAAGATCGAGGCGCCCGCCGCGAAGGAGCGGGTTGCGGCGGAGCCGGAGACGGAAGAAGCACCCGCAGAGGGGCAGAAGCCGGAAGAATGAGCGCGCTTGTGCCAGGCGCACAAAACTGCGCGGCCAGATTCTATAAATTAAGCAAAAATACGATTGATTTTCCAAAAAAATCGTACTACAATGCACACATCGGCAGAACCTGATCAAAAATATTTATTATTATAGCAGGAGGTATGTGTCATGCCCAAAACCAAGAAGAACATCCAGGAGACCGTTGAAGAGGTCAAGGCCGAGGCCGTTCAGGTCGTCGAAGAGGTCAAGGCGGAGGCCGCCAAGGCTGTCGAAGAGGCCAAGCCCGCCGTCGAGAAGGCCGTGAAGGCCACCCGCAAGACCGCCGCCAAGGCCACCGAGAGCGCCAAGCGCACCGTCGCCAAGGCCGTTAAGGCCGAGGCCGTGCCCGTCGTTTACGTTCAGTTCCAGGACGACGAGGAGAAGGTCGAGGATCTGGTCGCCGCCGCGAAGGCCGACTTTGCCGCCGAGCATCCGCGCACCAAGGTCTCCGATCTGCGCCTCTATATCAAGCCGGAGGAGCGCGCGGCATACTACGTCGTGAACGAGAAGTTCGCCGGCCGCGTCGAGTTCTGATCGCAGCGATCCACGCAAACGTAAAAAATCCCGAAGGCCCTGCCTTCGGGATTTTTTGTGCTTGTCATACGTCCCGGATGACGTAGGAGAAGAGCTCCAGCCGCGTCACGCCCATGGCACGCAGCTTTTCGGCGCTGCGCCGCTGCGCCTCCGGCGTGTTGTACTCCGGGATCAGCGGCACGCGCACGAGCACGCGCTCCGGCCCGACCAGCGAGAGCAGGACGCGGAGGTTCTCCTCCATCAGCGCCTCGTCCCCGCCCGTGTAGGCGCGGTAGGTCTCCGGGTCGAGCTCCTTGCAGTCGACGATGAAGCCGTCCACGCAGGAGGCCGCCAGCTCCACGCTTTCGCGCGGCACGGCGAGGCTCGTTTCNNCGTCTCGGCGTAGAGCCGCCAGTCGCCGCCGCAGCGGGCGCGGAACGCCGCGAGGAACGGCGCGTGCAGCAGCGATTCCCCGCCGCCGAAGGTGACGCCGCCGCCCGTGGCGCGGAAATACAGGTCGTCGCGGCGGACGCGCTCGAAGAGCGCCTCCGCAGTGACCGGCACGGGCTTTGTCTCGTCCAGCAGTCGGCGATTGAAACACCAGCGGCAGCGCAGCGGGCAGCCCGCGCCGCCGACGAGCGTCGTCACGCCCTCGCCGTCCACGGTCATGCGCAGGCGCGAGATGCTGATGAGGGGATAGATCGGGTCAGCCATTGTTCAGGAAGTACGGAGGGAAGACCGGCAGCGGGCCTGACAGGCGGAGGTCTTCCGGATATTCGGGCAGCTCCGGCAGTAAATCCTCTGCCGAAATAGGCCTCATCGGGCCGCCGCAGGAATAGTCGAAAACGGGTTTCTCCGAGAAGGATACATGCAAAAGCGCGTCTTCTGATAGCGCGTCTTCCGGTTGGCGTGCTTTCACGCCTTTCACGCCCGGCTTGAAGACGGCGACGTGCTGCACTTCGATCGCTTCCGCACTTGTTTCGGCGGGCGCTTCGCCGAGGGACGGCGCATCGCTCTCCGGCACCGTGTCCGCAGTGTCCTCCAGCTGCGGCATGGCGC
>LXOW01411249.1_pt1 | contig 10632 bp, 11 predicted proteins | sample 1368591 | NCBI WGS metagenome assembly LXOW01 (sample SAMN04884650, study PRJNA319009) | bovine gut metagenome | isolation source: Cow rumen | host: Bos taurus | place: Italy: Legnaro (PD) | collected 2014-07-09
TTTTAATTGGAGCCTATTTGAACAGAAGAGGAAAACTGATGTTCCCGTTTGTTCACCCAAGTGTAATCATCGCTTTGATTACTGTTGTAATCATCTGGTGGATGCTTAAATATACACGCTTCGGCCGTAACCTTTTCGCTATCGGTGGAAACGAGCAGAGCGCCCTCCTTATGGGTATCAACGTAAAGAAGACTAAGTTCATGGCTTATATGCTGGAAGGATTTTTGGCATCGCTTGGTGGACTTGTATTCTGTCTGAACACAACTTCGGGCTTCGTAGAACAGGCTCGAGGATTTGAAATGGAAGCAATTTCGTCTGCCGTAATTGGTGGAACTATGCTTACCGGTGGTGTTGGTACTGTAGTGGGAACCTTCTTTGGTGTTTTGATTAAGGCAACAATCGAAAGCTTGATCCGCTTCCAGGGAACGCTTTCCAGCTGGTGGGCAAGAATCGTACTTTCTGCAATCCTTTGTTTCTTCATCGTATTGCNNTCGTATTGCAGAGTGTATTCGTAATTGTGAAGAACAGAAGCCGTAAATAGGCGTAGTAAAACGAAAATCTTTTCAAAATCATAAATACTCCTTAAGCGGGCAGGTGAGTTTCATCTGCCCGCTTTTTTAATGACAATGTAAAAATTTACTGTGACTTAAATTTCTTAAATCTTATTGAATTTGCCGGCTCAAATTCGTATAATTATGTAATTTCATTTTGAAAAAATTGCATATTTATGCAAATAAATGTATAAAAAGCTGATGGGGGCCTTAATATGATTGATTACAAAGACGAGTCTGAAATCCTTAAGAAGTTTGAAAGCCTTGCTGTTCATAACGACCCTATCAATCCTGATTTGTATAACAAGTTTGATGTCAAACGCGGCCTTCGTAATGCAAACGGAACCGGTGTACTTGTAGGTCTTACCAGAATTGGTGATGTAGTTGGTTACGAAATGCAGAATGGCGAAAAGGTTGCAGTTCCTGGCCGCCTTGTTTACCGCGGTTACAACGTAGAAGATCTGATTGCCGATGCAGAAAAAAATCATCAGTTTGGTTACGAGCAGTGCGCTTACCTTCTTCTTTTTGGTGAGCTTCCAAGTCAGGAGCAGCTTGACCGTTTTGCAAACTACATCGGCGAAATCCGAAACCTTCCTCCAAGCTTTACAGAAGACATGATTATGAAGGCTCCTTCAAAGGACATCATGAACAAGATGGCTCGTTGTGTACTCGCAAGCTATTCTTATGATGAAGATCCTGAAAACCGCAGCCTTGGAAATATCATCAAGCAGAGCGTTCAGCTGATTGCCCGCTTCTCTACTTTTGCCGCTTACGGTTATCAGGCAAAGCGCCGCTATTATGACGGCGAAAGTATGTACATTCACAATCCAAAGCCGGAGCTTTCTACTGCAGAAAACTTCCTCCGCCTTATCCGCTCGAACAAGGAATTCAGCCCGCTTGAAGCACAGGTTCTTGACCTTGCCCTTATCATTCACGCAGAGCACGGTGGTGGTAACAACTCTTCTTTGACAGTTCACGTTGTTTCTTCTGCCGATACAGATACTTATTCTTCAATGGCAGCCGCAATCGGTTCCTTGAAGGGAAGCCGCCATGGTGGTGCCAACATCCGCGTAGTAGAAATGATGGATGAAATCAAGGCAAACGTAAAAGACTGGTCCAGCGAAAAAGAAGTCGGTGATTATCTTAGAAAGATTGCTCAGAAAGACGCTTTTGACCACAGCGGTTTGATTTACGGTATGGGACACGCCGTTTATACAATCAGCGACCCTCGTGAAAAGCTTTTGAAGGCAAAGGCAAGAGAGCTTGCTAAAGAAAAGGGCTGCATGGAAGAGTTCGGACTTTACGACACTATCGAACGCCTGGCACCTGGCATTATCTGTGATGTTCACCATTCAGATAAGAAGGTTTGCGCTAACGTTGACTTGTATTCTGGTTTTGTATATTCCATGCTCAATATTCCTCGCGAGCTCTTTACTCCGATTTTCGCAATTTCCCGAATTGCGGGCTGGTCGGCACACAGAATTGAGGAAGTAGTAAGCGGCGGCCGCATTTACCGTCCGGCTTACAAAAACGTTTCGGAAGAGCGTCCTTTTATTCCGATTGCAGACCGCGTTTAGTTTTTCATGGCAAAAGAACGTATAGACAAACTGCTTTCTCATCAGGGTTTTGGTTCCCGTAAGGATATTAAGAGACTTCTGCGCAGTCACGAGGTTCTGCTTAACGGAAAGCAGATTTTTGATCCTTCGCTGGGAATTGACCTTGATACTGACGAACTGAGCCTTGACGGAGAGGTGGTTACCTTCCAGCGCGAAATCTACCTTATGATGAATAAGATTGCCCATACGGTCAGCGCCAACAAGGACGGGGAGCATCAGACTGTATTTGACCTTCTTGCGCCTGAATACCGCACGCCTTACCTGCAGGAAAAGCTGCACCTGGTAGGCCGCCTGGATATGGATACCGAAGGCCTGCTGCTTTTTACGACTGACGGTGCCCTTACTCACCGCCTGATTTCGCCAAAATCTCATATTTCCAAGACTTATTTTGTAATGCTGGAGCGCGAGTTTTCTGAAGACCAGCAGGCNNGGAGATTCCAGGGCCTTGCAGAGTGTAAGGGCGGCCGCGACGCCGGCTTCGCGGGAGCAGAGACGGAGGAAGGAGCGGACGCAGTCAAGCAAGAGGGAAGGGGGATAGAAGAGCTTCTTCGTCCTGCCCGCTTTGCAATCCTTTCTATTACAGAAGGAAAATACCATCAGGTTAAGAGAATGTTTACTGCGGTTGGAAATAAGGTTGTTTTTTTGAAGCGCTTGAGTATGGGGCAGCTTCAGCTGGACGGAACTCTTAAACCCGGTCAATACCGAGCCTTGACAGAAGAAGAATTAGCCCTGCTTTCATAAAGAAAAGACTTTTCTAAAAATTTTCTCATCCTTAACAAAGTTTTATCTTCACATTTTGATTTCCTAGTTTATAATTATTATATGAGTGGTCGAACACGCAAGTTAAATAAGTTATATAAAGCGCAAAAAGTCTTTTTATTGCTTCTTCTCTGTACGGCAGCTCTTTCCTGTCAAAAAAAATCAGCAGTAGTAACGGAAACTGATTCATCAAATAAAATACTTTTAGGTTTTTCTCAGATTGGTGCGGAGAGTGAATGGAGAATCCGTAATACAGAATCAATTCTGGCAGCTGCTGAGGCAGAGGGTATTCAGATTCTTTATGAGAATGCCCAGCAGAAACAGGAAAATCAGCTTCAGGCTATTCATTCTTTTATAATTTATCAGGTTGATGTAATTGCCTTTGTTCCTATTGTCGAAACAGGCTGGGATAATGTGCTTCGTGAAGCAAAGGAAGCTGGAATTCCGGTAATAGTTGTAGACAGAAATATCCAGACTTCAGACCCAAGTCTTTATGCGGGCTTAATAGGTGAAGATACTAATGAAGAAGGCCGCAGGGCAGCATATTTTCTTCTGAAAAAGTATAAGAATAATCCAGGTCCGCTGAACATTCTTGAAATTGCAGGAACGGAAAACTCTTCTGCCGCTTATGAAAGGGCATCTGGCTTTAGGACGGTGATTAATTATCATCCTAAATTCAAGATNNGAATAAAGTCGATATCATTTTTTCTCATAATGATGCAATGACCTGGGGAATTCTTGAGGCAATGAATGAATTTAATATCAATCCCCGTAACTATACAATTATAACTTTTGACGGTGAAAAAAAGGCAGTTGCAGGAATAAAAGACGGAATTATTAACTGCGTAGTTGAATGTAATCCGAATCTGGGGCCTTCGCTGTGTTATCTGGTCAAAAAACTTGCGGCCGGCGCTGAAATTCCTCGTGTCACCTATGTAAATGAAAAAGTATTTTCAGAATTTGATTCACCGGAATCTTTAGAAGGTAAAGGTTTCTAAAATGTTTCTCAGAAATATCCGAAAGCTCTTTGTAAAAAACAGTATTTATCAGTATATTGCTGTTTCATATTTTCTTATTATCCTGATTATGATAATTCCTACTATTTATTCCATGTGTATCTGGCAGTATAATCGTGCCCGCTACGACAAAATTATTAAAAATGTAGGAAAGGCAAATTCAATCTTAAAGGTTGGAAGTGAAGATATTCCTGACGAACTCTGGAATATTGTTTCGGGGCGCAAAAACGTCCGGGAAGGCATTCATCATTCTCTGCTCTTTGTACTTGAACAGGGAATTAATGAAATGATGGCTGAAAGCGATAACGAAAAGGTAATAAAAAATCTTCAGCTTGCTTACCGCACTTACCAGACAATGAACCGCAATATTGTAATGCTGGAAAGGCAGATTGAGCAGGATGCCGGCGTTGACCAAAGCCAGAATATGCTTGATGAAATCAGGAGCATTTCAAATCTTTTTGCACAGATCATGCGTGATTTTATTGTCTCAGAAATTGAATCCGCAGAAATTGCAAATAATAATATTCAGAACTCCTCGTATTTTCTATTTTTGATTCAGGTTCTGATTATTATGATGGTCGGGCTTTTGATTATTGCGAATTTTAAAACCCTGTCAAAAAAAATCAGGATTCCGATTACAAAAATGGAAAAATTTTCTACCGAACTTGCGGCGGGAAACCTTCAGGCTCAGATTTCGACTCCGGAAATCATGGAATTTTCACATCTGGTAGAAAACCTGAACTCCATGGCTTTGCAGATTGACCGCCTTATGAAGCAGAATATTGAAGAATCAATCAATCTTCAGAAAGAGGAAATGGCAAAGCTTCAGGCACAGATTACCCCTCACTTTCTTTACAATACTTTTGATACAATCATCTGGCTGGCTGAAGCAAAGAAAACTGCCGAAGTAATTGAAATTACAAGGGCCTTTTCTAACTTTATGCGTATTTCCCTCAGCCGCGGTCACGACTGGATTACAATTGAGCAGGAAATTGATCACGTACAAAATTATCTGAAAATCCAGAAGGTTCGCTACGGTGACATTTTGAATTATGAGTTTTTTGTGGATGAGCGCCTCAATAATTTTATGATTCTTAAGCTGAGCCTGCAGCCCCTAATAGAAAACGCAATTTATCATGGAATTAAAAATAAGCGGGGAAGGGGGCATATTAATGTTACGGCTCAGTTTGCAGATGAAAGCCATAAGACAATCAAAATCTGCGTAATTGATGACGGAGCCGGCTTTACCCAGGAGCGTCTGGAAGAGGTTCGTAAGGAACTTGATGCAAAGGATGGAAAAAATCTTGCCTCTGTTTATGGACTTTATAATGTTAATAAAAGACTTATTCTGTATTATAATGATAAGGCTTGTGGACTGAATATTTCCAGTGAGAAGATGAAAGGCACAAATGTTTCTTTTACGATTCCATGTCTTGTAGATGCAAAAGAATCGTAAATGTCGTTGCCGGACAGACAATGACATTTTTGAGGTGAAATTATGTACAGCGTTTTTATTGTTGATGATGAGCATATTGTTCTTGAAGGAATCAGAAATACAATCGACTGGGAAAATTCTCAGTTTACCTTTGCGGGCGAAGCCAGTGATGGTGAACTTGCCCTTTCCATGATTCACGAAATGAAGCCGGATATTCTTATTACTGACATAAAAATGCCTTTTATGGACGGACTGGAGCTTGCAAAAATCCTTAAAAAAATCCAGCCCTGGCTCAGAATTATCATTCTTTCGGGACATGATGAGTTTGAATACGCTAAGGCGGCAATTTCAATCGGTGTTGAAGATTATATCCTCAAGCCTTTTACCCATGATGATCTGATAAGAAGCCTGAATAAGGTTGCCGCAAACCTTGATAAGGAAAAAAAGCAGCTTTCTGATATGACCCAGCTTCGTGAAGAACTGGAATCTAACTCAACCTTGATGAGGAATAAGTTTTTGTCTGACCTTGTATTCGGAAATATTGATCATGCTGAGGCAATGCAGAAGGCTTCTTCTCTTAATCTTGATTTTATTTCCCGCTATTACAAAATCATCATTAATGACTTGCGTAACGAAAAGCAGAATCACAATGCAATTCAGGAAGCAAAGGTAAGGCTTAATTCACTTGTAAAAAACTGGCCGGATGTAATTTCATTTTTTATCGGGCCTGAACGATGCGTCTGTATTTTGAAGGGAAATTCCCGGGAAGATATTGATAACTCAAGCTTTGATTATGCTGAGGCTATTGAACATATTGTAACGCAGCATCTCGACTGTAACGTAATTTCTTCGATTAGTAAGACGGTCGATCATTTTTCTCAGATTGGTGAATGTTACAACGATGCCGATAAAATCCTGCAGATGACAAGAATCTGGAATAAGAGCCGCATTTTAAGTTCAGATGATGTAAAGAATTCCTCTGATGGAAAGATTTCCCTGCAGGATAAAGACCCTCTTGTTGATAACCTTAAATATGCCGGCAAAAATGAAATTGATTCAATCATCAGTCATTACATTGAAATTTTAAATGATAATTCCCAGAGTTTTACTGTAATTGCTTCTTATCTTCTGGTGGACGTAATTATGGCGGTTTCAAAGCTGATTGAAGAGCTGGACGGTAAGGTTAATGAAATAATGCCGGAGATTCTGCAGCACAGTTTTGTTGAGGAATCCATTCAGAATGAGGAAATTTTTGTAAAGAATGTAAGGAATATTTTGACCCGCCTGCTGGATTACCGCGATTCACGTATCCAAGGACGTTACGGCGATGTTATCATCAAGGCTAAGGACTATATCGAAAAGAATTACGCCAGTCAGGATACCTGTCTGACGACTGTTGCGGAAGAAGTTCACCTGAGTCCTAACCACTTTTCTACGATTTTCAGCCAGGAATGTGGAATTACCTTCATTGAATTTTTGACTAATGTACGTGTTGAGGCGGCAAAAAAGCTGCTAAAAGAAACTGATATGAAGGGTTCCGATATTGCCTACGAGTGCGGCTTTGGAGACCCTCATTATTTCAGTTTTATTTTTAAGAAGACAACGGGCATGAGCCCGCGGGAATATAGAAATTAGTTTACGAAGCGCTGAGGTGGTGTAACGATCCAGATGGCTTTGAGTTCGTCTTCACCGATGTTTTCAAGGGTGTGTGGCACGCCGGAAGAGAAAGTGGCGCTGTCGCCTTCTTCCAGAATGTATTCCTTGCTTTCGTAAGTAAGCTTTGCCTTTCCGTGAAGAATGTAGCCCATTTCCTTACCTATGTGGCCGTAAGAACCGCGGTGGGTGTGGGAATGTGCCGGAATGCGTACCATATAAGATTCAAAGGAATTCTGCTTATCTGCATCTTCAGGCTTTGAAATCTCTTCATAAATGATTTCTTCTTCGGCAAGTGTTGGACGCTCATTTGAACGGATGATTTTTACCGGGCGTTCCTTGCGGTATTCTTCAAACAAAAATTCAAGATTGATATCCAGAACATCGGCGAGTGCCAGCAGAGTATCGATTGCAGGGGAAACATGATTTCTTTCAATCTGAGAAACAAGGCTTTCGCTTACACCGGCCTGCTGGGCAACAACCTTAAGTGTGTAACCCTTGTGCTCGCGGACCTGTCGTAGTTTTTCACCAAAATGGTAAGGCACCTTTTTGTGAGTTGTTGGATCATCGGTGTTATTATTTTGCAAAGGTGTCATTTTTCTGTTTCTCCTTGTTCTGTTCAGTTACAAACTGGATATAGTAGTCTTCAAGTGTTTTGTAAGGTCCTTCAGCCTTAAAGCGTCCCCTTGAGCGCGCATTATCTCGTCTTACGGTGTAGAGGGAATAGAAGTCGCGGTAGTCAAGTCCGGCATCGGCCTTAACGTGTTCACCAAGGAACTTTGAAACTTCATCACGACCAATAGAAGAAATACCCTTTGTCCTCAGTGTGTTTTTTAAGGTTTTTATCTGTTCGTATGAAATTCCAAAGAGGAATTCTTCCATTGCCTGTGTAACGCCAGGTTCGCCTAACTTTTCCTTAATAAACTGAATCCACTGTTCATCCATCTGCATGGAAATCATCATAAGTTCTCAAGTTCCCATCATTGTACCAAAGGCTGGCGCAAGACGGCGGCGTGCAGTCCATACTGCCTGCAAAACGGGGGCAACGTCTTCGATATTCTGGTCACTCCAGTGTTCCCACAAAAGAAGAAGTGACATAGCCCATTCTCGGCGGAATTCAATAGGCTGGCTTTTATCACGGATAAGATTAAGGTAAACGTCTTCTACCAGAAGCGAAAACATGGATGAAATTGTTTCAGTTTCAAATTCTTTGCCAAGTTTTTCTTCCCCAAGATGTTTTGCTTCTCGTCCAAGTCTGGAAAGGGTATGAATTTTTGCAATCAAAAGTCCCTTACCAAGATTTGCCTTTGACGGCAGCTGCAAGGTTGAATCACCGCTGTCCAAGTGTTCTATTAAAGAGTCAATTAAGGAGTTTGGTGTGCGGATGTCACCAATGATTGAGTGACGTTCCAGAAGCGACGGAAACCTGTTAATAGAAGAAGCAAGTGCCTCAAGATCAGCAATTCGGTTTCTAAAATTTTCTCCGGTATCGCTGTCGTTTTTTTGAATAATAGGCATAATTTCATTAACCAGCGCCTGCTGCTTAGTTGTAAAAATGACAACCTTGCTTGATTCGCTGTCTTCCTTTGTATTGAAGAACGAGTTTATGTCTACCTTTTCAAAATTCTGTATATCTTCGTTTTCCATAATTTTATCGTTACACCGGGATGACTATAGTAAAGCATTATCGAAGCAATTTAAAGTAGATTTATTAAATTAAGTATTTTTAAAAATCTACTTCAATACATATAATTATAAATCATTTTTTTTGTTTTTCAACCGATAATGAAGTATGACTTTAAAGAAAAACTTATTTATTATTTTTGCCTTGGGCGGTCTTTTTGCTATGCCGCTTATTTCTCAGGAGCGTACGGACGGAGTCGATCAGAGAGGACAGCAGCTTGTTTATACTCCGGCTCAGCAGAAACTTTTGATTTCTGCCGAAAACGTTAAGCTTATTCCGGATGAGGATGCAGAAAAGGGTGGTTTTCATTTGTATGTGAAAAAGCTGCCTGGCATTGAATCCATCCTTCTTACAGAAACTACCAAGGATCCTTACGGTAAAATCGATAACTACGCTTATCGTGCCACCGAATATAATCCAGTGAACGGTGACGAAATCCGTATTCTTGATGGTAAAAAGCTGGATTCAAAATATGCTAAATACAGTCTTGTAGATTCAACTCCAGAAGATACAGATTTTTTTGGACCGGCCTTCCATATCTATATTCCAAAAAAACTTGTTTACGGTTATGAATGGACTCGCCACGGTGAAATTGACATAGGTAAGGGCACCTTCATCAGTATCCGCGCTTATTCAAAACCTTATGCCGATTATACTGGTGATTATGTAGATAATCCTTTTATGTTTGATCTTGTAACAAGAAAGGTTCCTCGTCCGGCACCGGAGCCTCTTCCTGAACCGGAACCAGAGCCTGAACCTGAAATAATTCTTACAGATGATTACAATCCTGTTGCCAGCGAAAAGTTCCAGGAAATCACTGATGATGAGATGATTTATTCAAAGGGACCTGCAACAATTGTAGAAGATATTCTTGGAATTATTGATGGTTTTGATAAAACAAAGCCGCTTGATTTTGTTCTTGCAATTGATTCTACAGGAAGTATGAAGGATGATATTGATGAACTGAAAGCCCGTCTTAAGCCAGCCTTGAAAAAGCTTTTTGGTGAAAGTCACGATGCCCGCTTTGGTCTGCTTTTCTACCGCGATTACGGTGACACCTACAAATATATGGGACTTCCTGTAAAAGTTTTTGTATTCACCCAGAGCTACAACAACTTCCAGCAGAATCTTGATTCTGTCTATATTCGCGGTACAGAAGGCGGTGATGTTCCTGAAGCTGTTTACGAAGCTATGTATGCCAGCTGTGAATTTTATACCTGGCGAAGTGAGGCAGATAAACATGTTATCCTTATTGGGGATGCCGAGCCTCATCCATTCCCTCGTGGTTCAGGAAAATATTCAAAAGAATATGTAATGGGAATTGCAAAGGAAAAGGGAATTAAAACCCACGCTATCCTTTTGCCAAGCAAATAGCGCAGGTTTCTTGCGGTAAGTAAGACGCTTTTTAGTTTGACTTCTTAATTTTACTTGCAGGGATTTTATCCATTCCAATCTGAGCCAGCTTTTTGTAAGCTCCAGGAAGATTTCCCTGTGAATATCCGTAAATATCCAGGAGTTCTGTGAAGGTGTCATAGGCCTCCTGGTATTTTTTTGCCTTGTAGTAAGCATTTCCAAGTTCGTATTTTGCTTCTACGAAGGTAGCCGGATTTGAACCGTATCTCTGGATTACAGTTTCATAGCAAAACTCTGCTGATTTATAATCACCGGCAACGAGTGAGTTCTGTCCCATCTGGATGATTTGTGCCGAAGTAAGGCTTTCTGGAATTTCCTTGATTGTTGCACATGAAAGCAGGCTGAAAGCTGCTGCAAAAACGCTAATAATAAATATCTTTTTCATATGGCTTATCCTATCACAAAGAAAAACTTTTTTTAACAAAAAAAGTTACAGTTTTGATAATACATCGGTATAATCTTGAGTTTTGAAACTAATTCAATTAACAATGGTTTTTAGGTATGA
>LXOW01332246.1_pt1 | contig 10631 bp, 8 predicted proteins | sample 1368591 | NCBI WGS metagenome assembly LXOW01 (sample SAMN04884650, study PRJNA319009) | bovine gut metagenome | isolation source: Cow rumen | host: Bos taurus | place: Italy: Legnaro (PD) | collected 2014-07-09
GACTTGACTGGACTGAACAGCATTGTCATTTCGTTCAAGCATTGCCTCGACAACTACAGCGGCTCCCACGCTTTGGGTATTGCTACCACTTCCGACGGTGGCACCACCTGGAACCAAGCATGGACCCAAAATTATTCAACGGACGGAAGTTATACAGTGACCCAACAAGTCACCACAACCGATGTAGGTAGCGCCAACTTCCAATTCTGCATCTTCTACAACGGAAATTCCTACAACATCGACAACTGGTTCTTCGACGACATCAAGGCGTTTACTCTTGAAAACCTAGACATTGCCACTACAGGTACTAATTTACCTGACATTCATGGTATTGGAAACATGTCTGTCAGCTTGGGTGTCATGAACTATGGTAGCACCACCGTCACCTCCATCGAGGCCTCTTACGAAATTGAAGGCATGGAACCTGTGACGCAGACCTTTAACGTCAATCTTGCTTCTTTGGCCACCACGAACTTGAACTTCACCCAACCTATCACCCTGCCTAATCCTGGTAGCTATCCTGTTACATTGAGAATCCTCCATGTGAATGGCGAGGAAGACGATGTCGCTGAAAACAACACGTGGGAAAAAACCGTTTCCGTCCCGCTTGACGGCGTTCAAAGAATTCCCATGATTGAGCACTTCTCGTCCTCCACTTGCGGTCCTTGCGTGAGCGTGAATACCGCAATGAACACCTTCTGCAACAACAACCCTGGTCGCTATACCTACACCAAGTATCAGATGAACTGGCCCGGCAACGGTGATCCTTATTATACTGCCGAAGGTGGCGTGCGCCGCACTTATTATGGTATTAGCGCCGTTCCGAATGTCATCATTGACGGTGTGAATCTTGGTAGCACTGCCGTTAACCAAAACACCTTCAACCAGCATGCCGACGAACCTGGTTACTTCGACGTGAGAGGCTCCTTCACCGTTGAAGGCAACGATATCCACATTATCGCTGACGTGATGCCATACGTTGACGTTGAAGCTCGCGTCTATGTCTCGGTCAACGAAAAAGTGACCCACAATAACGTAGGTGGCAATGGCGAGACCTCGTTCCACCATGTCTTCATGAAGATGATGCCCAACGGCGAAGGCTCTTCCATCACTTTCTCGGGTGCAGAATTGCAACGTCTGGAGTTCACCCAAAACATGGGCTCCACCCACGTTGAGGAAATGAGCGACCTGGAAGTGTCCATCTGGGTGCAGAACAACGGTTCGAAGTATGTGTATAACAGCCACTTCGCTTACGAATATACCGAAGTCCATCCGTATCCTGTCGAGAACCTGACCTTGACTGAAGCCAATGCTCCTAGAGGTATGCTGATGGCCGCTTGGGATGCTCCCACCGAGGGCAATCCTATCGGATACAATGTCTATGTCAACAATGAACTGGTGGCAGAAAACATTACCGATACCGAGTATGCGTTTGAAAGCGATCCTGATGTGTTCTACGTAGTAGGTGTTGTTGCTTTGTACCCCGATGAACAAACCTCTGTCAGAGCTGTGGCCGTAGTGACCGAAAACTTGCAGGATCTGGGCCTGGTTACAGAAGAGAACAGTTTCGTGTTGAACGAAGAAATCTTGTCGGCTGAGTTGAACGTCACCAACGCCAACCACAACACCCAAGCTGACATCAACATCATTTCCATCGAAGAAGTCAACTCGGATGCTATCCAGTATCTGACGGTTACCGCCGAAGAGTTGCCATACGTCCTGCCTTACGGCGAAGGCTTCTCCTTCGTTATCGAGCCTAACTACTTGGGCGAGCAAAAGAGCACGGCTCATACCACACTCATCGTGACTTCAGACGCTGGTATTGTGGTGTTTGAAGTGGACATTGACGGCGAAGTGTTGAGCGTCAACGAGGTGTCGGCCCAGGCCAAGATTTATCCCAACCCTGCCAATGCCAGCGTGAGTGTCGTAGCTGAAAACGATATCGAGAGTGTGAAGGTTTACAATGTGCTGGGTGCCTTGGTGGAGACCATCCCTGCCAACGCAAAGAGCGTCAACGTGAACTTGAACGGCTACAGCAATGGCGTCTACTTCTTCAACATCCTCCAAAGCGACGGCACTGTGAGCAACCAGCGCGTCGTGGTCAGCCACTGATGATGTTGGAGTCAATCCAAAAAATAAGGGAACCCGTCGGGTTCCCTTATTTTTTTGCACTTGGACTAGGATTAGTCACCCAACGTGGCCACCATGACAGCCTTGATGGTGTGCATGCGGTTTTCGGCTTCGTCGAAGACGATGCTGTTCGTGCTCTCGAACACATCCTCAGTGACTTCAACGCCGTTCAAACCGAACTTCTGGTGTACATCGCGACCGACCTTGGTCTCGAGATTGTGGTAAGCAGGCAGGCAGTGCATAAACTTGCAGTTCGGGTTGCCCGTGAGCTTCATCATCTCCTTGTTCACCTGATAAGGCATGAGGAGGTCGATGCGCTGCTTCCACACTTCGTCGGGCTCGCCCATGGATACCCACACGTCGGTGTAGAGGAAGTCGCAACCTTTGACTCCCTTCTTCACGTCGTCGGTAACAGTGACCTTAGCACCTGTTTCCTTGGCGATCTTCTTGCAAGTGTCGATGAGTTCCTTGTTAGGTTGCAGTTCCTTGGGAGCCACGATACGAACGTCCATACCCATCTTGGCACCACCCACCATCAGCGAGTTACCCATATTGAAACGGGCGTCGCCACAGTAGGCGAAAGTAACTTGGTTGAGAGGCTTGTCGCTGTGTTCCTGCATGGTGAGGAAGTCAGCAAGGATTTGGGTGGGGTGGAACTCGTTGGTGAGGCCGTTCCACACCGGCACGCCAGCGTATTTGGCCAATTCTTCAACGATATCCTGACCGAAGCCACGGTACTCGATGCCGTCAAACATACGACCCAGCACACGGGCGGTGTCCTTCATCGATTCCTTGACGCCAATCTGTGAGCCAGTAGGACCAAGATAGGTGACATGGGCACCCTGGTCCTTGGCGGCGACTTCAAAAGCGCAGCGGGTACGGGTTGAGGTCTTTTCGAAAATCAGGGCGATGTTCTTGCCCACGAGGTGAGGTTGTTCAGTACCTGCATACTTGGCGGCCTTAAGGTCGGCGGCAAGCTTCAGGAAAAACTTAATCTCTTCCGGAGTGAAGTCCAACAACTTCAGGAAGTTTCTGTTTCTGAGGTTAAATGCCATTACTTTATGATTTAAGGAGTTAAAATTTAAAGATTTAAGATTCCATTTGAAATTCGCCGCAAAGGTAAGGTTTTTTCCTTTACCTTTGCAAGCATGATTATTTTAGATAACATTGTCGTTACCGACGAATTCCTGAATGCCCAGTTCTGCTGCTGTCTGCCGAAATGTAAAGGTTGGTGCTGTGTGGCTGGGGATGCCGGTGCTCCCTTGGAAGCCGCTGAAATTGAACAGATTGAAGAGAACCTTGAAGCCATCAAGCCTTATATGCGCCCAGAAGGCATTAAGGTAGTGGAAGAAAACGATGTCTATGATTATGACGAAGTGGGTGAACTTGTTACACCTTTGGTGAACGGCGAAGAATGCGCTTTCGTCTATTTCCATGAGAACGGCACGGCTCTCTGTGCTATCGAAAAGGCTTATTTGGAAGGCAAATGTGACTTTTGGAAACCGATTTCATGTCACCTCTACCCCATTCGCTTGGTGGAAAAAGACGGCTTGATTCATATTCTTTACCACGAATGGAGCGTCTGCGTACCCGCTAAGCGCAAGGGTGAACGCGATGGCATACCGTTATGGAAATTCCTCCGTGAGCCAATGATCCGCAAATTCGGGGAAGATTGGTATCATCGGTTGGAAAAAATGATACACAAAGAATCCTGAAATGAAAAAGTAAAATAGGATGTGTCACCCATTGGCACATCCTATTTCTTTATTCACTTGGTATAGTTATTTTGGGTCTTTTTTCTCAAGAGATAGGCTCCAGCAAGCGACGACAATAAGAGTATACCCTCGCCAACGGGTACAAAATCATTTGCTTGGTCGTCAGTCACCCAATGTGCAGGGATTATACCATAATTGGTGAAATTTACGCTGTCACGCGTTTTCTGATAGTCACCATCTGTGAGGAACACTTGAGCATGTGCCGTAGATGCCATTACAAGGCATAGGGTCAATATTGTAAATAACTTTTTCATTCTATCACAATCTTCTGAGTTTTTACTCCGTTCTTTTCATTGATACGTAACACATACAAACCCGAGCTTATCTCTGGCAGTGCTACTCTGCTTTGCGCACCCTTTGTGCTGACTGACATGACGAGCCGTCCAGTTAAGTCGAACATCTGAAGTTGCCCCTCACCATTCACCACCAATTCGTTGTTCATTTGGAAAGCGAAGTGGCTCAAGTCACCAGCAGGATCCGAAGTCTCATCAACACCAGTGTAGTCGAACACAAGACGGAAGCGGCTCTTATAGTCACTAGGGCGTGCCGTGAAATGATATTCATTAGCATTCAGGCAATCGATATCGGAGCCGGTCATGTTGTCGATCAGGTGGACATAGCTGAACTCGCCGTTTTCCATGTCCCATGTCATGGTGAAGTTGGCTTCCTCGTCAGCAGCAAAGCGTACTGCCATCTCACCTATGCCAGGCTGCGTGAAAGCGATGGCATAATCTTTATCTTCATAATTCACATAGAGGCATCCCTTGCCCATGTGAAGATCGTAGGCTTTTGGGGCACCACCCGTTTCGGGTCTACCCAACTCGATAGTTAATATATCGCTCTTGCCGTCTTCATCGGTGGCGATAAGGTTGACCAATGGATAGTCGATGCTGGCATCCCCACGGAAAGGAGCATTGACAGCATCACTGAGAGTACACATTCCATTTTGGAAGATGGCATCGGTGTTGCTCTTCGTTATCACCATGAAGCCTTGATGCGGATGCAGACAACGTGGTGCTTGAAGCTCGTTATTCGATGCGCCGTAAACGTGCTGATGGTAGGCACCACCATAAATCATCAAGTAGAATGCGGAGGTGGCGTCGCTCCATATCTTCCCTGTACCACTATTGGCTTCAGCAAAATCATTGAAATCCAAATAAGCTTGGTAGGGATTACCAATGAGGTTGTAGCCCATTCGCAAGTCGCCTTTCTTAGTTACAGGGAAGGTTACATCGCCGGAGTTGAGTGTGCCGTGCGATTGCAGATAGGTATTTTCCTTGATGCCAATCAAGTAGCCCTTGCCGGGTTTGAGATCAGATTCGTTGCCGATCGACAATGAGTTGCTGGGGTTATTATCCCAGTGATATTCAATATTCTTGTGGTCTGAATCCTCATGCCAATGGCTAGGCGAATTGCGCTTAAAGTTAATCCAGTGGTACTCCGGCTCGTAATAGGTGTAATAGTCGTAGTCGCTGTAATAAGATTCACCACCAAAGTTCGTACTGGGAAAATAACCATCGGCAGTAGCTTCGGAATAGAAATTATACACTGTAGGAGCAGTAAGGTAAGGATATACATTGGCATCTCCGTTGTAGTTGATGCCTAACGGGGCATTGCTCAAGGCCGGCGAGAACATGTGCCATTCTGCATCCTTCAGTGTAATACCAACGTATGCGTTGGCGATGGTGCCAGTGTGAATGAGGGCAGCATCCTCGTCAAAGTAGACGTTCGCATTGATATCGCTGCTGACTCCCGACTCTGTCCCCCAGAAGAAGATGTTGTCGCCCGAGGCGTTGTGGGTGCCGAGTATGGTGTTGAGGCTACTGCCATAGGTCAGCACATCGTTGCTGCCACTTTTGGTGCCGACGCAATTGGTGCCTTCGAACTTCAGAAGCGGGTAGTCGCCGTTGATACGGCTGGCGCAGGTGCGCGTCCAACGGGCTAAGTCGGTGGGCGATGACTGGGCGGCCACCCAAGCGTTCAGCTCCGACAAGAGCGAGGCCGATCCCACTCTGTTGTCAGCATGCCTATATAAATAAGGTGTGACCGTTTCAGTAAAGGTGCCATTGGTGTTTGCCGCAGCACCCACATTGAATGCATTGCCCATATTGATGCTCGTTCCTCCGCTGGCCAGACGTACATAGCAATTCGTCGCCGTGCCACTGCCGCAGGCAGGGTTATTGGAGATGGCGTAGCTGTTTTTGAGGCTGCCGTCCGAAATGATTCCTCCCACGAGGCCACCCTTTGTGGTGCCGTCCGTAAGCACAACTACTGCACCGCAGTTGTAGACCTGTCCACCATCAAGCAGACCCACGATGCCGCCAGCATAAGTGGAACCTGATGCATCAAGTGCACCCGTAACAAAGATATTCTTGATAGTACCTGTCGTATAACCAAACAAGCCCATGTTTTCGAAAGGCAGCACGCCGTTGTTGAGATTGGTGATGGTGTGGCCCTTACCATCGAAAGTACCGTTAAACGCATGGGTGACAGGATTACCGTTACAATCGGTATAGCTCTCGCCAATAGGATCCCAATAATAGTCATTGAGGTTGATGTCAGCAGACAATTGGATGACCTTACCTGAATAGTCTGTTGTTCCTGAATTCACCTGTTGGGCGATGTAAGCCAATTCCGCCGCTGTGCTAACGGTGTAAGTGTTGCCGCTCTCGCTGACAGAACTGGCATGGCTTTTCCAACTATCTATGAAATACAAATTGTCGCTTGAATAGGGGCTTATGCTAAGATTATAAATTCCATAAATACCACTATCATTGAAAAGATAACGATTCTTGCAAGCATTGGTGCAGTTGGTTGTAGCAGCACTTCCTAATCCTTGGGCGATTTGGGTGTATGTGCCACTAAACGTCTTGGTGACACCGATACTGGAGCCACAATCGAGACCATCCGATGCGATGTTGATGAATTTTTCGGTGGCACCGGAAGGAATAAACACATTATTAATGGCATTGGCTGTAGTGGTGTTGCCTGTTATAGTAATAGTGCCTGAGACGTTCAGTGTGCCCGCTGAAGCGATGTAGACTCCACCACCGTTTCGGGCGGTATTATTATAAATGTCGCAGTCATTGATGGTGACATTGCCGTTTGCATAAATGCCACCGCCATCGCAAGCGGACCAATTGTCGTAGATTTTGCATCCCGTGATTTGCAGCAATGCTTCACCTTCCCAACCAATGGTGCCTTTGGAGGATGTTCCACTACATTTATTGTGGTTGTCGTGAATTAAGCCCCCATTTATTGTCAGAGAGCATTTATTAGTTCCTAGCGACCTAATGATGCCACCATAATTATCATTAGCTGTGGTATCATTAGTAAAACAATTGTATATGCGAGTGTTTGTCAATGTCACCGACGAGCTTGCTTTGGGGTCATTAATCAGCAAAGCAGTCCCTTCGGCACCAGAAACACTATTATAAATATAACTATCCTGTATGTTCACCACATTAGGCGAGTTGGTTCCTTCATTGATTTGGATAACACCAGCTTCATCAATTGCTGTATTCCAAATTCTATAGAGGTGGACTTTGTCCAACGTCAAAGAGCCTCCTTTCATGACAATCAAAGGGTCGTCCGCTTTTGTACCCGTAGAAGAAGGGTCGTGATCATTAACATTAATAGACCAGTTATCTGCTCCTCCTGAGATACTAAAAGGATATTCTGAACCACTCACAGTTTTCCCCTCAATAATAACTTTGCAATTCTCAGGATTCGAAGTGGTGTTTACCATCTCGATAAAGGGACCAGCAAGATAATCACTACTTCTTTTTATCGTTGATGAAGTATAAGGAACCTCACCGCCGCCAAATCTTAAAGTGAGCTGACCATTGGTTACTTTTATTCTACCATCAAAGTAAACATAAGTGTCAGCACCATTCGTCATGAATCTAATATCTATAGTCTTAGTGATATCTATATTTCCTATAGCCTCGTATTCTATACCATCAGTATCACCTGATGAAAAACTACCAGACGAATTGCTTTTATAGACTTTGAACTTATGACCAGCTACTGGTTTAATGCCATAATAATTATACCCAAGAGTCCCCGACCACTTGGCTCCAAGCAAATCCGTATCCCAACCAAACAGGAAGAAGGTGAAACAGAAAAATAGAATGAGCTGTTTTTGTTGTATTTTCTTCATTGGTATTCCTTAGTTAATCTATGCGCACAATCGCGCTATTAGTATTCTTTCTTTATTCTTTTGTCCTATTCTTTTTTATCTGTTCATTCAGACCATGCTACATGACTAAAAATCATCTGTATTAACAGATTTCGTCATCTTGGCGATTTGTTGAATTAATCTGGCTGCAAAATTACTATTAAAGAATAAAGATTAAAGCATTGGTGTTGGCAAATAACACCACTTATATGTGGCAATTTTTACCATTTTTAACATTTAAGGAAATGGGACAACAAGCTGAGGGACTTAATGGTTTTCTGAATCAAAGTTAAGTGCCTCCGAACAATCTTTCAGAAAATCATAGTTGAGCATTTCCGAAATGTCCATCAGCAGGGCGAGATCGATGCTCTCGCGCTTCAACATCTTATAGGTGTTGGAACGGTCGCTGTGGATGGCCGCAGCAAACCATGTAACGCTTCGCCCTTGCTCCTTTAGTTTCTTACGAATCATATTGCCAATATGAACCTTTGCTTTTGCCATTTTCTGTTTGTAGCGTTTTTATGGGGCAAAGGTACAACATTTATTTTAAAATAAAAACTGTTTTCCCACGTTTCAAAAATGTTGTATCTTCGCCACCGAAATCATTAGGAGTGAAACAGCTGCCCACCATATTAATATTAATAATGTTGTGTTGTACCACCGCCTTTGCACAGGACAAAGACGAAAAGAAACGCGTGGATTTCTATGGTTATGTGGTTACCGCCGACAGCCTCTACCCCATCCGCAACACCCATGTCATCAGTAAAATGGCACATTGTGGTACCATCACCGATCTGCAAGGCAGGTTCCACATCCTAGCCTACCCAACCGATACGCTTTGGGTAAGCTGTATCGGCTATGCCCGACGGCTTGTCGCCATCGACACGACACTTACATCTCGTGATACGCTCGTTATCCGGCTTCGTCCGGAGACCATCACTCTGCGCGAAGTGACGGTGCTGCCTTTCAGCAACTATGAGGGTTTCAAGGAAATGCTCATCACCATGCCGAGCATCAAGACACCCGACGAGTTGAAACGCCTAGATGAAGACCTCAAAGACCTCTGGTTGAGCCACAAGCCCATAGGCAACGGCATGCCCACCATCTCTGGCAGTCCCATCCAGTACCTTTACGACAAATACAACAGGACAGCACGTTTCCAAGCCACACTCAAACGCAACCGAAAGATGTACAACGAAGTGCTGCGCGAACAAGGCCGCACCGACGAGCTTCTCCCTGACTCGCTCGACTACGCCATTGAGTACCACTTGTACGACTTTGAAGGGACCCAAGAGAACAAACCTATGGTGCCACGAAAGAAGAAATACTTCCACATAGGACAATGACACCATGACTTTCCGAAACTGGCTTTACAGCATTCTCAACCTGTTTTATCCTCGTGTCTGCGCTGCCTGTGGCGAGCCGCTGTTGAAAGACGAGAATACCGTTTGCCTGAAATGTCGCTACACCCTGCCTCGCACGGGCTACGAACACCACTCCGACAACCCCGTGGCACAATCTTTCTATGGCCGTGTTCGTCTCCATGCCGTTACCTCATGTTATTTCTTCGCCAAGTCGGGCAAGGTGCAGCATCTCATCCACCAGCTGAAATACAAAGGCAACAAGGAAGCGGGTATTTTCCTCGGCCAACAAATCGGTGAAAGCATCAAAAACGAGCCGCTCTTTCAAGGCATCGACTACATCATCCCTGTTCCCTTGCATCCCAAGCGTGAAAAACAACGCGGCTACAACCAAAGCCTGATGATAGCCTTAGGCATACACGAGACAACGGGCATCACCGTGGCCGACAAATACCTTGTCCGCACCGTTTATACCGCCACGCAGACCCATAAGACGGCCGAGGAACGCTTCAAGAACGTGCAAAACATCTTTAAGGTGCGGTTTGCCGACGAGCTAAAAGGAAAGCACGTCCTCCTTGTCGACGACGTGCTTACTACGGGGGCCACCTTGGAGGCTTGCGCCCAGACGTTGGAAAATATTCCAGGGATCACGATTAGCGTGGCGACTGCTGCTTGCGCTGGGAATTAATACATGTAGGGCTGCCACGATGTGACAGCCCTACAAATCCGATTGGGAAAACCAATTATCCTTGGTAAACCTTCGGTGTGTCTTCACCATTGAGGACGCGCAGTCCGTTCAACGCCAAAGCCTTCATTTCGTCTTCGCCGGGATAGACATAGACGGGGGCGATTTTCTCCACATGGCTCTTCACCAAAGCGCAGAAGCCCTTGTCGTAGGCCATGCCACCAGTGAGGAAAATGGCGTCAACATCCATGCTCATGGCCGAAGCTGCGAGACCGCCCACTTCCTTGGCCACTTGATAGGCCATAGCTTTGTAGACCTTCTCCCATTCCTTGTTGCCNNTGGCCGATTTCCTTCTTGGTGTACTTGCCGCTGAAGCAGGCATCGACAAGGAAGCCGGCAGGCAACGAACCAGCGCGTTCGGGGGTGAAGGGACCGTCGCCGTTCAAGGCGTTGTTGGTGTCGACCACGCGGCCTTTCTTGTGGGCACTGACCGAGATGCC
>LXOW01335661.1_pt1 | contig 10630 bp, 11 predicted proteins | sample 1368591 | NCBI WGS metagenome assembly LXOW01 (sample SAMN04884650, study PRJNA319009) | bovine gut metagenome | isolation source: Cow rumen | host: Bos taurus | place: Italy: Legnaro (PD) | collected 2014-07-09
AGATGTGTATAAGAGACAGCTATGTCATTTTATGGTATACTTTAATATAGAGTAGTGATGGTGAAAAAATGGGATGGATTGGAGGGATAGGAATGGATATAAAAATAGCAAATGGCATAGATTGTTTTGAAGATATTCGAACATCGCATTTATTTTTCATAGATAAAACCGAATTTATAAAAGAATGGTGGGAACGGAAAGACCGTGTAACACTCATAACCCGTCCACGCCGTTTTGGAAAGACCTTAAACATGAGCATGTTAAATTGCTTCTTTTCACTTCAATTTGCCAACCGTGGNNTTGCAGGGAACATATCCGGTGATTAATTTGAGTTTTGCCGATATAAAAGCAACCACTTTTGAAGAAGCCAGATTATCAATTTGTCAATTATTATCAGATATTTATAATGATATGGATGTTTATTTGAAAAATGCCAATTTGTCAGAAAAAGACGCTGGTTTTATTAATCAAGTAACACGTGAAATGTCAGATGATGTTGCAAAAAGAAGTTTAAAAAAGATATCTTATTTTCTAGAGAAGATAGAAAATAAAAAAGTGATTATATTACTAGATGAATATGATACTCCTCTTATTGAAGCCTACACACATGGTTATTGGAAAGAAATGACGGAATTTATGCGTGGATTATTCAATGCGACGTTTAAGTCAAATCCGAGTTTGTATCGTGGTGTAATGACAGGAATTACGCGTGTTAGTCGAGAATCTATGTTTTCAGATTTAAATAACCTTAAAGTATGCACTACTACCTCGAAAGAATATGCCACTTGTTTTGGATTTACAGAGGAAGAAGTCTTTGCAGCTATGGATTTGTATGGTTATGGAGAGAAAAAAGAAGATGTAAAACGTTGGTATGATGGTTTTATCTTTGGTAATCAGAAAGATATGTATAATCCATGGTCTATCATCAACTTTTTAGCTGATGGAAGGTTAGATGCTTATTGGGTAAATACTAGTGGAAATGCTTTGGTAAACCAATTGATCCAACAAGGAAGCGGTAAGATTAAAGAACAGATGGAAGATTTGATGGTAGGAAAGTCTATTTTTGTGTCGATTGATGAACAGATTGTATATAATCAGTTGGATGATAGTGAGGAAGCAATTTGGAGTTTATTGCTTGCCAGCGGGTATCTCAAAGTATTGCAGGTAATAGAGAAAGATACGTTTTTTGGCGGAATTGATAGAACCTACGAGCTTACTTTGACAAATGTGGAAGTATATCAAATGTTCGGGCGTTTTATTTATCAATGGTTCCATAGTAAAAAGCAAAGAGAGTACAATGAGTTTGTTAAGGCTTTGTTAGAAAATCGTTTATCTGATATGAATTTGTTTTTAAACGAGATAGCAAAAGTGACATTCAGCTCTTTTGATACAGGAAAAAATCCTTCTGAACATGCAGAACCGGAGAGGTTTTATCATGGATTTGTATTAGGATTGCTGATTGAGCTTTGGGATAAATATGAGGTTTTATCAAACCGGGAAAGTGGTTTTGGAAGATATGATGTTACATTAGTGCCAAAGAAACCGGAACTAAATGCTTATATTTTAGAGTTTAAAGTGTTGGATTCCCGTAAAGAAAAAACATTGGAAGATACGGTGCAAGCTGCATTACAGCAGATTAAAGAGAAGGAATATCAAGCATCTTTGATTGCTAAAGGCATTGCAAAGGAGAAGATATTCTCTTATGGATTTGCCTTTGAAGGAAAAAAAGTGTTAATTGGGGAATAGTATGGATAGAAAAACAGACGAAGCGGAGATTGGTGATTCAAAATCTTTGTTTCGTCTGTTTTTATTTTGTACTAGGAAATTGTGATGCAATTGTCCTAGTACAAAATAATGCTCCGAGAGGATGTGCAGACCGCGGAATTGTAGTTAATTGCTGCGTTCTAAAAGTGCTACGATAACAGCTGAAAAAAATAAAATTTTTTTGCAACATTTTTTGATAAAATCGGTCTATATAGATAGAGGGGAAATTTTAATTGAATATGAGGAGGTACTGTGGTGACAGAAGAACAAATCGTAGATTACATATGGAACCGGGAAGAAAAAGGATTGCGGGAATTAGAAGAAAAGTATGAAAATTATTGCTATACCGTATCCTACACCGTATTAAAAAATGAACAGGATGCAAAAGAATGTGTCAATGACACATGGCTTGGAGTTTGGAATTCCATTCCGCCCAAGCGCCCTAATTGCCTGAAAGGATACATTGCTACAATCACAAGAAATATTTCTTTGAAAAGATACGAAAAAAATCATGCAAAAAAGAGAGAAAATGAGGCTTTAATTACGCCTTATGAAGAATTGAGTGAGGGCATTACTGCCGGGAATTTCTTTGAAGAATATATGGATGAAATCGTGGTAAAAAATGCCATTGAACAATATCTTTCACAGGTAAACAAACGAAAACGAATTGCATTTATGCAAAGATATTTTTACATGATGGAGTATGAAGAAATCGGAGAAGTTTTGGGAATGAGAGCTACAAGTGTCCGCTCCATGTTATCAAGAATGCGAAAAGATTTACAACAGGTTTTGATAAAGGAAGGGGTGCATGTAGGATGAAAAAGCAGGAAGAAACATGGATGAAAATCATAGGCGAATTACCTGACCAGTGGAAGGAAGAAGCCCATCCGGAAAACTTTACGAAAAATCAGAAAATACTTCATTGGGTATTTCGAGGAACATTAGTGGCGGCAGCATTGGTTTTGATACAGATTTCCATTTTTGCTTGGAATACGATAGAGCCTGCCGACGGAGGCGGGAAAGTGCCGGCAAATGCGACAGAATGCCCATCTATGACAGATGCACCACAAGAAACGGAGAATGTATTAAATGTGACAGATGATATTCAAAAAACGGTTGAGCCAATAAAAGTTACAAATAATACATTGTATTTTTCATGTGACACAAATAGGGAAAATACCCCTGGGTATCTTTCGCCAAGTGAGGCAGAGGGGGAAATGTCGGATTGCTTCTTTATTTCGGAAAATTATCTTTTTATTGATGATACGGTAGGAAATCGTATATTGGTATATAAAGATTTGGAATATGATCATGAAATCCAATTGAATCAAGATGCACAGGACATGTATTATGATGTTAATAAGAATATTATGAAAATCATTTACGTAAACAAACAAAAATTGGATGCAACCCATTACGGGTATATGGAACTTTCCATGGAAGATGGTAGCATAATAACAAACAAAGAACTTAGTAATTCTTCAAAAATTTTATTGGATTATTATTTTGATGATGGTGGAAAATTGAATACACATTTTAAAGGTGAGAAAACATCAGAAGAAAAAAAATCTATGTATAGTAAAATTAAGAAAATCATTCCAAAATACTATGACTTTAGATGTTGTTATGAAAATACAGATACAGGAGAATATATATATTCTGTGTTTGATGATAAAGATGGCAGGGAGCGTACTTCTATTCTTTGTTTTGAAAATGGAGAAATTACAAAATATGCAGTGCCATATGAACACTTAGCTTTACAGGGCAGAGTGAAGAAAATAGAGGGAAATTTGTATGAGTTAGTTCCGGGAGAGGATAAAATCCAAATTGTTGTATTAGCTGAAAAATCTTTCGCACAAAATAAATTGGAAAGTTTTATCTCAGACGGAGAAGACTATTACTGGTAAGCGAAGCGTAGAAGGAAAGTTTCGTTTTAGATTGAGACGTTGATGTTATTCACAAAAATATGTCGATTCACTCAAAATGGATTGTTAAAGAAATAAATAAGGTTTAATATTTAACNNAAAGAACAATAAAAGACTCCGAAATACAGATGAAACAGGGGATGTTGTTTTAATCGATTTGTTTCATCTGTATTTCAGTATGTGTTTTGAGCTATTTTGTTAGGTGGAGTGAAAAAAATCATTGTAAATGGTTTAAAAATGCATCTTTTAGTGCTTCTGAATATTTTCTGCTAACAGGTAAAACAGTGCCGTCTGAAAGAAAGACATCCGGTTTTATGATTTTCTCAACATAATCTAGATTTACAATAGTTGTTCTGTGACATTGTACAAAATAAAGTGGCAGGTGATTTGTGATATTTTTTAGCGATTCATTCATCATAAAATGTTCATTAGTTGTTATCACTTCAACATATTGATTTCTGCTGGTAATATACAATATATCTCTATATGGTACTTTGATGAAAGTATGTTTGCTACGAAAGGTTAAACACTGACGTTCCAATCTTTTGGCTATGCGCAAAATGCAGTCATTAAACTTATCAGAGTTCAGCGGTTTTAATAGATAGTCCAGTGCGTTTACGTGATATCCGTCATAAACGTAATCATGGTAGGCTGTGAGAAACAGAATGGAACCCTCATACTTTTCCTGTCGGAGTTGTTTTGCTATATCCATACCATTTTGCTCGTGTAATTGTATATCTAAAATAAAGAGATGATAATCGTTTGCTGTTTTGAGAGTCTTAGAGGAATATGTTGTAAAGTAATCAGCATCAATTTTTAGATGGTTTTCTTGTTCACATTTTTTTATGACATTTTGAAGCTGTTCATGGTAAATCACTTCATCTTCAATCACACATATCTTGATTGTCATGGTTCATATCCTCCAATGGTAATAAAATAGTAAGCTTGAAGCATTCTTCTTCGGGAATGATTCTGATTATTCCATTTGCCTCTTCTACAATTTCTTTGATTCGTTGAATTCCAAGTCCATGTTCAATAGAGGTTTCTTCTTTGGTAGATTGAAGCTCACCGGCATTATCATACTGATAATGTCCGTCAGAGCTGTTTTCCATAGTAATCATCAGATTCATCTTAGCCGTTTTGATAGATAAGGAAATAAAAGGGGAATCCTTCGCTTTTTTGCAGGCTTCAATGGCATTGTCAAACATATTGCTAAGAAGAGAACACATCTTAACATCGGAAATTGGTAGTTTCAGTTCTTTTGGTAAATACAATTTTTGTTCATAGTGTATATCGGCTTTTTTTATTGTGTAAGTTTTCTGAGAAAGTACTGCATCTAACACTGCCAGCCCTGTATAGTTTATTTCGGTGCTGGTTGTTAAATCTGCCTGATATTCAGATAGCAAATGAAAAGCCTGTTCAGTATCGCCTTGTTGTAAATAGTGACTAATGGTATTGAGTATGTTTTGATTGTCATGTTTCCATGTGCGTAAGATAGCATTGCTTTCTGACAAAAGGTTTAATTGTTCTCTTTCGATGGTTGCCTGTTGCTTTTCGCGCATTAGGTTTATTTTTTGCTGGTTTATATAATAGGTGTAAATTGTCAGACTAAAAATAAAAATCAGCAAAATAATGAAAAGATAACCGAGTAGTTTTAAAGGCTCTAAATAGCCTTCGTTTGCTTCTGGATATTTATCCGACAGTATACTGATATTTATAAAGTATTCATCCATTAGATAGGAACTAAAAAACAATAAAATGAGTAGTTGTGGAATGTAACGTTTATGGTGGACAAATAATTCTATTTCATGGCGTGACAAATATATGTTATTCAATTTAATTATTAATATAGATAATGTAAAAAAAACAAGTAAATAAATTGCACATGAGATGTAGCGCAAAGTGTTCATTGTATTGAGTGCATTGTACATGGAGAAATTTGGAATGGATTGTAAAATGACAAGTGTAATTTTTTCGGCAAAGAATGACATAAACGAATAAACAAGGGATATTATAAATGGTTGCCAATTCTTTTTTTGAGTTTGTAATAGCAGTAAAAGCGAAAACATTATTACACGTATTATACTTCTGACAGCAGTGTTATCAATACATATACTAAAAATGGTAATTAAGAATGTAATTAAAATAAATGTAATTGGAATGGAAAAAATTTTAAAGTTTAAGGAGATACAATTCCAAACGTAATATATAAAAATAAGTGCCTCAAACATGTTTACTAACATTTCTGGTATTGATAATGCTTCAATCATACAAAAACTCCTTAAGATAATATTTGATACACGCCATGGCAGAGAGAATAATGGAAGCGTGTATACCTATAAAAAATGTTCGACCTAATATACATGAGTATAGGGTGATATTACATGCAACAAAGTAAAGAAAAACATATAGTGTGCTGGCAATTATTTTGTTTATTGAACGTTGTTTGCCGATATATGTATATTTTGTGGAATTAAATGGTACAAATAAGATGAGATACAAAAATTCTATAGCGAAAAGATAGATTTCTATTTTATCTAACCATGTTATCCTAGTTGATATCCATACGCAAAAGATAGCTAAAACACAACTTGCACCGATACATTTTTCGTTTGTATTCATATGTAATCCACCAATTCGGGTTCGTAATATAAAAAAACTACTAATCCATAAAAACATGGAAAGACATGAATTAGTTAATAATGAATAAATAAAGAGAATGAAAAAAATAAAGGAACAATTAAGTAGTATTTCTAAACTGTAAGTATAAATAGCTTCTTTTTCTTTTGGTAATCCAGTTTGAATAAGTCGATTTGTTATTGTTTTTGCAAGTTTATACATAGGTATCCTCCTTAAAAAATCTAATATGACATGATAATTATAACACATAAAAGTGTTTAATTTTGTCATTCACTCAAAAAAAACGTCGATTCACTCAAAAACTATTGTAATTTTTTAAATTTTTCTTAAAATATCATTGTTCTTGAATTGAGTATGTATAACTTGTAGGAATGACATCAATTACTTATAAAGAGAACAATATAAGCGAAAGGTGGGAAAAGTATGTTAGCAAGTTTAAAGAAAATTGCATTATCCAGCGTTGGAGCAATGTTATGTGCTGTTGCAGTCGTATTTGCACAGGCACCATGTCTTGGTTTGTTATATGAGCCAGAAGTTCCAGAAGAACTAAAATAAGATCAATGGGAATACTCGCGGCTAAGCCGTGGGTATTCCTATAAAAAAATTATTTACTGGGCAGACACCGAACAGTAACAAGAGAATTACCAAATAAAGGAGAACCTTTCGAATGAGAAATGATATCATCACCAAGGATGAACAAGAAGGGGGAATAATTTCAAACACCAGACAGGTTTTGAGATTGAAAACATGGGGAGGAAGTTACGAAGACATAGATTTATCAGAATTAGTATTTATACAGTCCCAAGGACATTATATGCTTTATCGCACAGTGGATAAAGTCTATCTTTCCAGACAGTATAATATGAAAAACTTACTTCCGGAATTACCGGAAAACTTTGTCAGGTGTAATAGATGTTACGCAATAAACAAAGACTTTATTGTTAACATTGTTGGTAATCATAAATTTGTCGAATTAGAGGGAGAAGAATATAGAATTCCAATTGGAAAAAATATTGTAATCAGATAATTGGGAAAAGTTCAGCCGAGTGCATTCAAAAAGTATTAGTGGATGTGCTTGGCTGAATTTTTTGCTTTATGGGAAACTTCGTCCTATAAAGCAAAAAACGCTCCGCGAGGATGCGCAGACCGCGGAGATGGAGTTAATTGCTGCGCAATACCGCGGTCGCGCTAGAGCTTTGCAAGCAAAACTCTTTGTTCATCACTTAAATTGTACACTTTTTTTGTGGAAATAAATGTGTTATGATAAGAGGTAGTTGATTTGGAAAGGAGAAAATCGTAGTTCGGACATGTTTCATTATAAACAGCCCCGGATATATGGTTACGGTGTATTAAAATGGATTTAGGATTGATTAGAAAAGACATTGATAAAATAGATAGCGAGCTTACCAGATTGTTTCAGGAACGAATGAAACTTACTTATAGAGTTGCAGAAAGTAAAATTGCCACCGGTAAGAAAGTGTACGATAAGGAACGTGAGGAGTCAAAATTAGCTGCATTGTCTGAACTTGCAGAGGATGAATTCAATTCTGAGGCGATTCGTGAACTGTTTACGCAGATTATGACCATCAGCAGAAGAAAACAGTATGCACTTGTAAAACATGACGGTGAGGAATACGAAGGAAGAGTAGCTATTGATCATATATGTGCGGATGGAAAGCCAGTGGCATGTTTTGGTGAGCCGGGAAGTTATACGGAACAGGCTATGATTCAACAATTTGGAGAAGATGTGAAAGGTGATTATAAAGCAACTTTTGGAGAAGTACTGGATGCCATTCAAAATGGTGAGGCTCAGTATGGAGTGTTGCCGATTGAAAATTCATCAACCGGTTGTATCAATGATATTTATGATTTGATTGCAAAAAGCGAAATCTCAATTGTTGGTGAGCAGGTTGTAAAAGTGGAGCAGACACTTATTGGTTTGCCGGGAGCAAAGATTGAAGATATTGAAGTGGTATATTCTCATCCACAGGGAATTTTACAATGCAGACCGTTTTTGAAACAGTATCCGCAGATTCAGGCAAAAGAATACGCAAGTACTTCAGCAAGTGTAAAGAAGGTAGCCGAAGAGAAAAATCCAAAGTTTGCCGCAATCAGTAGTGTCCGTGCTGCAAAAATGTACGGATTGGAAGTTTTGCAGGAAAATATTAATGATCAGAGCAATAACAGTACTCGTTTTATCATTATTACAAATCAGAAAGTATATAGAAAAGACGGAAATAAAGTCAGCATTTGTGTGGAGATTAAACATGAGAGTGGTACTTTGTACAACATGCTTTCGAACTTTATGTTTAATCATTTGAACCTGACACAGATTGAATCACGCCCAATCGAGGATAAAAAGTGGGAATATCGTTTCTTTATAGAATTTGAAGGAAATTTGGAAGATGCAGGTGTGCAAAATGCACTTCGTGGCGTAAAGGAAGAGGCGACGAAGTTTTATCTGTATGGTTGTTTTAAATAAGCAATGTAAAAGTATGTGCAATGGGATTTTGGAAAAGTGTTCACAGAATNNTTTATACTATGCACATAAAGTTAATTAAAGGTTATGACTTGATACAAAAATAAAGGTACAAAAACTGAATAATGTCTGTTAATGCATTATTGAGGGGGTAACCTTTGAAGGGTTGAAAATTGTAAAGAGTCGCGTGTTATAAAAAGTGAGGTAATAGTTATGAATAATGAAATGAACAGTTTTAATGAAACACAGATGAATGAACATTTAGTAAATCATACAAATCAGTCATATCAGTTTAATGATATGGGACAACAAATGCCAAAGCAGGAACCAACAGATAAGAAAGCAAAAAAGAAAGCCGGAGTGTTAAGATATCTTGTGATTGCATTGCTTTGTGGAGCATTGGCAGGTGGAGCATTTGAAGGAAGTCAGTACGCAGTAAATAAACTAACAGCACAGAAGCAGACAACTGCTGAACAGACATCTACGGATGAGGTTCGTGTGGCAACGAATACTTCCACAAGTACAACAAGCTCAGGAGTTGCAGAGGTTGCTTCCAATGTTATGCCATCCATTGTAGCAGTTAATGTTACTTCCACACAGACTATCAATTACTGGGGACAAAATTACTCACAGGAACAGTCAGGAAGTGGTTCTGGAATTATTATCGGTGAAAATAACAAGGAATTGTTTATTGTGACAAACAACCATGTAATTGAAGGTGATGATGTAAAAGTTTCATTGACGTTCAATGATGAAACTACTGCAGATGCAGAAATTAAGGGAGCAGACAGTTCTTCAGATTTAGCTGTATTGTCAGTACAGAAATCCGATTTAAGTTCTTCTACAAAATCAAGCATTAAAATCGCATCCATTGGAGATTCGGATAATGTAAAGGTTGGAGATATGTCAATTGCCATTGGAAATGCACTTGGTTACGGTCAGTCAGTGACAGTAGGTTATATCAGTGCAAAGGATAGAGAAGTTACCTTTGAAGATGGTTCCATGAAGTTGTTGCAGACAGATGCAGCAATCAACCCTGGTAACAGTGGTGGTGCATTGTTAAATTCTTCAGGTGAGGTAATTGGAATCAACTCTTCGAAATATTCAGACGAAAGTGTAGAAGGTATGGGATTTGCCATTCCAATTTCAAAAGCAGTACCTATTATCAATGAATTGATGAACAGAGAGCAATTGGATGTTTCAGAACAGGGATATTTAGGTATCAAGGGACAGGATATTACTGAAAGTGTTTCAGAAGCATATAACATGCCACAAGGAATTTATGTTGGTGAAGTTTCAAAAGGTTCTCCGGCTGAGAAAGCAGGACTTGTTGCAGGAAACATCATTACTGAAATTAACGGAAGAAGTGTAACTACATTGGAAGCACTTCAGGAAGTGTTGACATATACAAAAGCCGGAACAAAAGTTACCTTGACAGTAAAAGAATTGTCAGAAGGAAACTACGAGGATAAGACAATCGAGGTTACTCTTGGAAGTAAATCAGAAGCCGGAACTACAACCGAAGATGAACAACAGCAACAACAAAGACAGCAGCAACAACAAAGACAGCAGCAACAGTTTCCGATGAACTAAACAGTTTGGAGTGCTAGTTTTCGTTGACATTGCAAAATAATTATTCTATAATGAAGAAAGCGAGAGAAGTTTGCCCAAGGTGGGCGAACTTCTTTTGTGGTTTTTAGGGAAAATAGTTTTAAAAACTATGTATAATAGTATTTAATGTTTCCTGATTTTGGCACGAGTATTACACAAAAACGCTCCGCGAGGATGCGCAGACCGCGGAGATGGAGTTAATTGCTGCGCA
>LXOW01082968.1_pt2 | contig 10626 bp, 8 predicted proteins | sample 1368591 | NCBI WGS metagenome assembly LXOW01 (sample SAMN04884650, study PRJNA319009) | bovine gut metagenome | isolation source: Cow rumen | host: Bos taurus | place: Italy: Legnaro (PD) | collected 2014-07-09
TTCTGCCGATGCTTGCGACGTTATGGCGGCCTTGGCGGGAGAAGTGGGATTTGAAAGTTTCGAGGAAAAGGAAACCGGTCTTCTGGGCTATGTGCAGCAGGCGCTCTTCGACGAACCGGCGCTCAAAGCGGCCCTTGAGGAGTTCCCCTTCGAGGGCGTCACCATCAGCTATGACGTCCGTGAGGCAGAGAACCGGGACTGGAATGAGCAATGGGAGCAGGAAGGGTTTGAACCGATCGTTATAGAGAGGAAAGAGGAATGTCCTGCTATCGTAATTCATGATGGGCGGCATCTGCCAGAGTCGCTTTCTGAAGATACCATCGCCATCGAGATTGATGCGAAACTCGCTTTCGGCACCGGCACTCACGAGACCACCCGCATGGTCGTCAAACACTTGGTCAAACACTCGGGGACGGTTCTTTTTTGTTTGACAACAAGTCCGCGCAAATGGGTCAAACAAAAAAGAACCGTCCCCAAGTGTTTGACCGTCCCCGAGTGTTTGACACGCGTGCTGGACTGCGGAACGGGAACGGGGATACTGGCTATCGCTGCGTTGAAGCTGGGGGCGAGTGAAGCCGTCGGCTACGACATCGATGAGTGGAGCGTGGACAATGCCCGCCATAACGCCGTGATCAACCGCGTGGACGACCGTTTCACCTCGCTGTTGGGCGACGTCAGTATCTTAAAAGAGGTGGAAGGCACCTTCGACCTCGTGATGGCGAACATCAACCGTAACATCCTGTTGGCCGATATGCCGATGATGCACGAGAAAATGGCCCCTGGCGCCTATCTGATCCTGAGCGGATTCTACACCGCCGACATCCCCATGCTCACAGAGAAAGCCCAAAGTCTGGGCATGACACTGACAGATCAGGACGAAGACAACGACTGGGCTTGTCTGGTATTCAAAAACTGACAAACTGATGGCGACAATCATAGAGATCACATCGTTGACAGACCCCGGCGTAGAGTTGTTCTCGACACTGACAGAGGCTCAGCTCCGCAACAAGGTGGAGCCACAGAAAGGCATCTTCATCGCAGAGAGTCCGAAGGTGATTCAGGTGGCGCTGAATGCCGGCTATACACCCGTGGCCCTGCTCTGTGAGCGACGACACATTGAGGGCGACGCCAAAGCCATCATCGCACAATGTGGGGAGATACCCGTCTACACCGGCGACAGAGGATTGTTGGAGCAACTAACGGGCTACACGCTGACACGTGGTGTGCTCTGTGCGATGCGCAGACCGACGGAACGAACCGTCAGCGACCTGTTAGACAGTCTCACGACCGCCCACAAGCAGCAGCGCATCGTGGTGATCGACGGTGTGGTGGACACCACGAACATCGGGGCCATCTTCCGTTCGGCAGCCGCGCTGGATATCGACGCCGTGCTGCTGACCAGAAACGCCTGCGACCCGCTGAACCGCAGAGCCGTCCGTGTATCGATGGGCAGTGTGTTTCTCGTGCCCTGGACGTGGCTGGACGACTACGACATCCTGCACGATCTTGGCTTCAAGACCGCTGCGATGGCACTGACCGACAAATCAGTACCTATCGACGACGAGACCGTAGCCAGTGAAGACCGTCTGGCCATCATCATGGGCACAGAGGGCGACGGGCTACCCCAAAAGACCATAGAAGAAGCCGACTACGTGGTGCGCATCCCGATGGCCCACGGTGTCGACTCGCTGAATGTGGCTGCAGCAGCTGCCGTCGCTTTCTGGCAACTGCGCGCCAGGGCATAAATCAAGGTATCAGCAACGAGGAATCGCCATAGCTCAGGAACCGGAAATCGTGGGCTAAGGCATAGTCATAGATCTTCCGCCAGTCGCCTTTGACAAAGGCACTCACCAAGAGCAGCAGCGTGGACTGCGGCTGGTGGAAATTGGTGACGAGCATCTTGACGATATGATAGTCGTAGCCTGGGGCGATGATGATCTGTGTGCTGCTGTGAAGCACCTCCAGCCCCCTGGCATCCATCCAATCCGCCAACGCCTGCAGCGCCTCCACACTATTTACTATCCGTTGTTCGCTATTCACTATTTCGTAAGGCTCCCACTGCATCACATGCAATTGTTCCTCAGTGAGTTCCGGATTCCGCATCACCTTAAGACCCATGTAATAGAGGCTCTCCAAGGTACGGACACTCGTGGTGCCCACAGCGATGGCGGAACCACCATGGGCGATGAGTTTCTGAATGGTGCTGCGACGCACACTGATAAACTCCGTATGCATCTCATGGCCCTCGATCTCCTCGCTCTTCACGGGTTTGAAGGTACCGGCACCCACATGCAGCGTGAGTTCCTCACGGTCGATGCCAGCCGCATCGATCGCCTGCAGCACCTGTTCGGTGAAATGAAGACCGGCCGTAGGCGCTGCCACACTGCCCTTGATCTTGGAATAGACCGTCTGGTAGGTGGTCTTGTCGCTCTCCTGCGTCTCACGGTTGAGATAGGGCGGAATCGGCAGTTCACCCATCGCATCGATGACCTCAGCAAAGGAGGCGCCTCCCGTCCAATCGAAGTCGATGCGATAGCTGGTGCCATGAATCGGTCCGCGCGTAGCCTTAATTATGCAAGGCGCATTATTAATGATGCATTCCCGCTCCAGCGCGCCTTCCTTCCACTTCTTCAGATTACCCACCAGACAGTACCAGGCGCAATGGCCAGCGGTCTGGAACATCAGTTCGTAGTCGGAGGGTTCGGCGGGCTCCAACAAGAACACCTCTATCAGGGCGCCCGTCGACTTGCGGAAGTGCATACGGGCCTGGATCACCTTGGTATTGTTGAACACCATCAGACTATCTTTCGGCAGATAATCCGGCAGGTGATAGAACACATCCTCTCCCACTTCACCGTGACGATAGACCAGCAGTTTGGAATGGTCGCGCTGAGCAATGGGAAACTTGGCAATACGCTCATCGGGGAGCGGATACTGATAGTCGCTGATATGGATATGTTTGGGATCGATCATGGTTTTAAAACAATAATGATTTTATGCGAGACAGGCTCGCATCACGGCATAGATAAATGTAAACACCAGCACACAGACCGGTATATTGGCATCGTTTCGGACAAAGCCAGTGGGCGTCAATGCGACCGACGTATAGACAGGCATCCACAACCATTTGGCGGCGAAATGACGATAAAGGTAGTAGACGCCCGTACCGACGATGCCACCCCACAAGAGACCGACGAGGATATCACCGGGGAAATGGACGCCCAGGTAGAGGCGCGTCCAGCAATTGGTGAGCGACCACAAGACGAGTGCCACAGAGAGCAGACGGCTGCGCACAAGCCAACAGAAGAAGATGGCGATGCTGAACGTGTTGGAGGCATGGGCAGAGAAGAAGCCATAATCGCCCCCACGATAGCCGTCGACGATATCGACCAGAAGACCGATCTCCGGATCACGGGTGGGACGCCAACGTCCGACCAAGGGTTTGACGATCGTATCGTCGAGAGCGCCCGCGAACAGCACACAGAGTCCTGCCGATGCCAGGATAAGAAGTACCTTCAGGCTTAATTCACTGTTTTTGATGACGACAATCAGAAGACTGATATAGAGGGGAAGCCACGTCCAGGCGTTCGTCAGGGTGAGAACCATAGAATCGAGGAAGAGCGACTCACTGCCATTGAGCAGGAGCAACAACTGCTTGTCGAAATCTATGATCGGTTGAAAGTCCATCGGTCGTAAGATCTGTCAAATGGTTTCCATCTGTTTGGTCTCCACCCAGCCCTCCTTACCATCGGCCAGACGGATCTCCTTCCAGTCTTTCATCGAAGCGTCGATGATGGTCACCTTCGTGCCCTCGTGGAGGATGAACAGGTCGATGCCGTTCTTAGCAGGTGTACTCTTCACGTTGACAGCCGACTCGGTGATGATGGCACCGGTGCGGTTTACCAGCTGGTTCTTCTGCTGATGCGCAAAGATATTGCTGCACACGAAGACGGCAATCATCAGGAAGGCCCCGAAGAAGCCCAACTTGCGCAGCCAGATCTGATTGGCAAAGAGATAGATCAGTGCCAGGATGATAGCCAGTCCCAGACAGACGAGGGCGATCATGGCCCACCCGTCGACGCTGGCCATATTCACTAAGGAGCGATACCACGTGACGAAGAACATCTCCTGCTCGGGCACAATCTTGTCGATGGTCTTCGAACGGGCCATCTGCAAGTTGAAACGGATGTCGGGATCGCTGGGCGACAGCAACAGGGCCCGCTCGTAGTTCAACACGGCACGCGTGATATTCTCTGTGCGATAATAGGCGTTGCCGAGATTGTAGTACAACTCGGCAGAGACGCCCTTCTTAAGCAGTGCCTCATAGCCGTCGATGGCCTTCTGGTATTCATCGTGGATATAGGCGGAATCAGCCTCAGCCTTGGTGATGGCTTGTGCGCCCAGCGGGAGCAGAAGCATCAGCAAAACGACGGCCGTCGTTTTGGCTGGGCGCCGTTTTTTCATCGTCTCTTCGATCTTCTCAATCGCGCTCATAGCCTTATCATATACCTTATTCATATTACCCTTCGGATCGCCTGGGGCATAACGTTCAAACTCGCACTCGTCGAGGGCGCCCATAAATTCGCTGATGGTCTGCTCATCGACCTGTCTTTCCGTCAGGCGCTGGCTGATGTTATCATGCGAGAGCTGTTCCACAGGGATAGCCAGTTTGTCGCCCACATAGCCCCAGAGGGCACGGAGCACCTCATCGTAGAACTCGCCAGGCTTGTTGTCAGCCATCAGGCGCGAAGCCTTCTTCAGGCGCTTGGTAGCCACCTTGTTGGCCCGTTTGCCACGCTGCTTGGTGATATTGGCATTCTCGATGGCCCGCTGGCGGAAGATCACGAAGAGGGAAATAAAGATGACGGCCAGGACGATGAGCGAACACCAATAGCCCGTAGAACCAAAGAAGAAATCGTCGAGTGAGTGCTGTCGGGTAGTGTTTGTCTTGATATGACGGATATCCTTGTTCAACAGCTGCAGGTCTTCCTGCCCTGTGAAATCACTTACCTTCGCACTGCCGGAGCCTTTAGCCACATCAAGCGTGAAGCCCTCCGACTTCACCGTCTCATACTGACGGGTTGTGGGATTAAAGAACACAAACTCCACCGGTGGTATCTCGAACTTGCCGGGATGACGGGGCACGGCGAGGATGTCGTAGATCATCGAACCTTCCACACCATTCGACGTCAGCTTGGTCTTATCCGTAATCTTGGCATCGTACTTGTCGAAATCCTTTGGGAAAGCCACCTGAGGCTGTTTGATGAGCTTCAGATTACCCACACCACTGACGATAACCCGCAGGGAGATGGGATCATTGGCCTTGGCTTCGGTCTTGTCGAGCTGGGCAGAAATGCTGAATTTTCCCACACCGCCCGAGAAATTGGCAGGACGCTGAGGCAGCGGATCCACCTGAATGTCGATGCTGGGGGCAACGATCTGCTTCTTTACCTCCACATAGCCGGAGCCACCGTTGAAGAAGGCCTCGAAGGGATCGATGTTACGGTTCTGCTGCACCACGATACCGTTGAAGGTGATGCTGGGGATCTGCAGTTTACCCGTCAGCTGAGGGAACATCACATACTGGCTCCACGTCACCGTACGATACGGACGGCCATTGAGCGTCTCGACCTTGAAACTCTTCTGTTGCGGGAGATCAACCTCCTGCGTATGGAAACCCTTCAAGTCGGGCATCTTACCCTCCAACTGCGTCAGCGACACCAAGGTATATACCTTATAGGTCAACAGGATCGGCTCCTGCTCATAGACACGCTTCTTGTTGGCGCTCACCTTGATAAAGAGATCCGATCCGGAGATATGGCTGCCGGCATCCCTCATCTCAGGCTCGTCCTGCTGCATACGCTGCTGGCGGGGAGAGGTGCTGCTGCCTGCATGCTGAGCAGAGCCGCTGACCTTGATTGTGAGGGCATTGGAGGCAATGCTCTTGCCATCGACAATCACATGGGCCGCGGGAATGTTATAGGTTCCGCTTTTGGTGGGCACCACGATATACGTATAGGTGATGGACGACGAAGAACTGGTGTGGCCATTGACAATCTGATAGCTGGACTGCATAGAACGGTTGGGGCCTATGAGCACTTCGAGATCATCGGGGATATTACCAGCCCTGAACTCGCTGACATTCTGCGTGTTAACGGTATAGGTCAACCTGAACTGCTCGCCTACCCCTACATGCGAGGGAGCCGATGCGGTCAGCGTCTGGGCCGTGATCGTGAATAGTGAACAGTGAATAGTGAATAGTACCAACAGTACTTTCACCATCCAACTCCGATATCGTAATCCTTGTCTTGTCATCATTACCAATTTTTCAGAACCTGACGTCGCTGGGGCTGCTGCTGAGCCTTCTTCAGACGATCCTGCGTCTGCTTCTCCTGCTGCATGGCCGCATTGAGCAGTTGTTCGGCATTGTCCCTACTCATCTGGGGCTTCTGCTCCTGCTGTTTGTCCTTATCCTGCTCCTGCTTGTCCTGATCTTTCTTTTCGTCTTTCTTATCTTGCTGTTGTTTCTGTTGCTGATTCTGTTGCTGGTTCTGATCCTGCTTGTTCTTCTGATGCTTGCAGAGAACCAGGTTATAACGGGTTTCATCATCATTAGGATTCAGCCTGAGGGCATTCTTATAAGCCTCGATAGCCTCACCATACATCTTATGCCCCTGACAGATGACACCAATGTTATGGAATGCCCGATACTTACGCATGGGATTGGTTTCCAACTTGGCGGCACTCTGATACTGCTCGATCGCTGCGGAGTCCTTCTTCTGAGCCATCAGCGAATTGCCTAAGTTATAGGCAGCCTGAGGGTTACGGGGATTCTTCTCGATTGCCTTCCGATAAGACACCTCGGCATTGGCAAAATCGCCTAAGCGATACTGCTTATTGCCTTGACGCACGTACTGGCGATCGGTCTGGGCATTCGTGGTAAGTGGAAAGAGGAAAGAGGAAAGAGAAAGGACGGCGAGCAACACGATTCCTTTCGCAAGAGTATTATTTTTCCGCTTAAAGAGAGAGAGGTTCTTCATCAACGGGTTGCGACGATCCAAAATACAGATTTCGAGAATCAACAAGAGAAGCGCCAGAATGCCAAAGGCCTGGAACTGCTCATCGTAATCGCTATAGACCGTCGTAGAAGTCTCCTTCTTCGACAGTTTGTCGAGTTCATTATCCAACTGCTGCTGGGCTGCACTATTGTTCTCTACGTGGATATAGACACCACCACCAGCAGCTGCCACCTGCTTACACATATCCTCATTCAAGGCCGACATGACCGTATTGCCTGTATTATCCTTCATATAATCACCCGTGCCAGGAATGGGAATCGGAGCGCCTTTCGACGAGCCGACACCCAACACATAGACACGCATACCCTTCTTCTTGGCAGCCTCAGCAGCCTCGAGGGCCCCACCCTCATGATCCTCACCGTCGGTAATGACGATAATGGCCTTGCCGATGCCTTCCTCCTGGGTAAAACTGTTCATACCCATATTGATGGCTGCTGCGATGTCTGTACCCTGCGTGGCCATCATCGACGGATCGATACTCGACAGGAACATCTTGGCCGACACATAGTCGCTGGTGATGGGCAACTGCACGAAAGCATCGCCGGCAAAGACAATCAGACCGATCTTATCGTTGGTAAAGTGGTCGACCAGATTCTCAACCATCATCTTACTGCGATCGAGACGGCTGGGCACGATATCCTCTGCCAGCATCGAGTTGGAGATATCGAGGGCGATAATCGTCTCTATGCCCGTGCGCTTCTCCTGACTGATCTTCGTGCCCATCTGCGGACGGGCAAGCATCACGATGAGAAGGGCCAGGGCAGCCAGCAGGATCCAGAACTTGATGGAAGGACGGAAGCGCGACACATCGGGCATCAGTTCCTTCAACAACTTCGGATCGCCGAACTTGCGAAGCTTTCTCTTCTGGTTTCGGTATGAGATGAATCTGACGAGTGCCAATACGGGTATCAGCACCAACAGCCAGAGATATATGGGATCTTCAAATCTAAACATCTTACGGTATCCTCCTAAATATGGTTATACGTAGTAGAATCTCAAGCAACAAGGCCAATACAGCAATCAGTGCAAAAGGCTGATAAGCCTCATACTTCTTACTGAACTGCTTCACGTTGAGCTTCGACTTCTCCAGACGGTCGATCTCCTGATAAATCTTACGCAGTTCCTTGGTGTTCGTAGCACGGTAGAAATCGCCCTCGGTAGCGACAGCAATCTCGCTGAGCATCTTGTTGTCGATCTCCACAGGGATATTCACATACTGTACGCCACCAGCCACAGGCATCGGATAAGGCGCCACCTTGTTCGTACCCACACCGATGGTATAGACACGGATGCCCAGACTCCTGGCAATCTCCGCAGCCGTCATCGGCGAGATGTCACCTCGGTTGTTACTACCATCCGTCAACAGGATCACCACCTTGCTCTTGGCCTTGGAATCCTTCAGACGACTCACGGCATTGGCCAGGCCCATACCGATGGCGGTACCATCCTCAATCAGGCCACGGGCCGCAATGTCGGTACGCACATTCTGCAGGAGATTCATCAAAGAGGCATGATCGGTGGTCATCGGGCACTGGGTGAAAGCCTCACCAGCGAAGATGGAAAGACCGATATTATCATTCGGACGTCCTGCGATAAACTCTGCGGCAACCTGTTTGGCGGCCTCTATACGATTAGGCTTCAGATCCTCTGCCAGCATAGATGTGGAGACATCCATCGCCAGCATGATGTCGATACCCTCAACCGACTTGTTCTTCCACGAATTCTGTGTCTGAGGACGGGCCAGCACCAGGACGATCATGATGAACGCCAGCATACGAAGCAGCAGCGATAAGGGCATGAGGCGCACCTTCCAGCTCTTCGGCGCATAACGGAAGGCAAACGTGTCGCTCATCCGCATGGTGGGCTCCGTTTTCTTCCTGTACATCATATACCATATTATATAAGGTATAAGCAGCAGGAGCAGAAACAGATATTCTTTATTGGCAAATTCCATCTTCTCTTTTAATTAATCTGTTGATAAACAGTATATACCACATAGCACAGCAAGGCGACACAGCAGATGATAAGTACTGTGATGATACCTTTCAGTGTACGACGCATCTTCTGAGAACGTACGTCCTCCTCAGACAACTGCGGCTTCACGACCTCTTCCGTAGGCACATTCTCCAACTTCGTCTGGTTGATGAACTCGATGGCATTCACAAGATTCTTGTCGTTCTCATTGATCAGCGTAGAATACTTTGCAAACTTCACCAGGTCGGCAGTAGTAAACAACTGTCGCAGTTCGTCGAGTGCCTTCTGGTCCTGAGTAGCCGTCAGTTTTTCGATAATCTCGCTGCTGGTCATCTCCATCGCGCTAAAGCCGTAACGCTCTTCAATATAATTGCGAAGCGTATCCGTCAGCTTGGTATAATATTCCTTCGGATTCTCTGAAGATACCATCTTATCAGCCTTGATTTGTTCGATTTCCTTCATGGCTTTCTGATGCGGCAATAGCTTCTTTACAATACGGATATGTGTAATAATAGGCTTATTATCACGCATTCGAATGTATAGATAATAGACTAAGGCCATGAGGATTAGCAGCAGAACGCTCAACCAAAACGAGAGACTCCAGTCGCTCCAAAGGAAAGGATTATCCTGCACATCCTTAGGTCCGAAAAATTGTTCAACATGTGTAGTGTCTACTTCAATGGTCAGCACCTTCAATGCCAGGCTCTTGCTCTGATAGGGTTTACCATCGACCTTGACGGTGAGAGGCGGCAGATAATATAGGGTATCATCGAAGGAAGTCAGTGTATAGACCATCGCCTTCTCAACACAACCATTATCCAGTTCCTTATCATCCAATGACTGACCTGTCAGCACTTCCACACCAGGTGTCACGAATTCCGAAGCTTTGAACTGAGGAAACTCCACTTTGGAATTCTCCTTCACCACAGCCTTCAAAGTTACATGCGCCTGCTGTCCGACAAGCATCTCAATACGATCCACACTGGCCTCTACAGAGACCTGAGCAAAAGAAGTGAATAGTGAACAATGAATAGTGAATAGTACCAACAATACTTTCACCATCCATTCAGTCTTCACTTCCTTCAATGCTCTTATCTTCATTTCACTATTCACTATTTCAGCTTCTCTGTTTGAACAACATCAGCAGAGCCTTCACAAAGTCCTCATTAGTGGCAATACTGACATTGTCTACATTACTCTTATTAAAGGTCTCCAGCAACTGAGACTGACGGCTCTGCCAATACTTGCGATAGGAGTCACGCAGGCGCTTGGAACTGGTATCGACATACTGTTCGAAACCGGTCTCAGCATCCACCACCTTCATCAGTCCTACGTCAGGCAACTCACGGGCACGCTGGTCATAGACCTGTATGGCCACCACATCGTGCTTGCGATTAGCAATCTGTAACGATTGCTGGAAATCATTACGCACATAGAAGTCACTGAGAATGAAGGCTGTCGTACGCCGTTTCTGTACGCTCGACAAGAACTCCACAGCCTGCTTTACATCCGTACGTTTCGACTCCGGATGAAAATCGAGCATCTCACGAATGATATAGAGAATATGCTTACG
>LXOW01425581.1_pt1 | contig 10621 bp, 8 predicted proteins | sample 1368591 | NCBI WGS metagenome assembly LXOW01 (sample SAMN04884650, study PRJNA319009) | bovine gut metagenome | isolation source: Cow rumen | host: Bos taurus | place: Italy: Legnaro (PD) | collected 2014-07-09
GGGCTACGAGGACAAAGTGCGGCTGCTGGAAACGAGCGGTCAGCCGTATGTGGACTATTATATGCTGGGCGATACGGTAGACTATTATTACGGGCGTCTGCTTCCCTCGGCGGGCTATATCAAAGTGTGGGACATCATCCCCTACCACGGTGGCATCCTGCTGCAAGTACCCGACCGGTCCAATCCCGATGTCCTGGCGCCGTTCTTTGACCAGCCCAAGACGTTCGAGGTTTTCTCGGAGAATTTCAAGTGGAACCGCATTATGAACCTGCAGAATGCCGGCGACGTAAACCACGTGTGCCTGGATGGCGGTGCTCCCGACCTGATCCAGATCTCGGAGGCCTTGCAGGAAAAGAAACTCGTCCAGATTGCGGAAGAGATCGAGCGCCGGTACAACGATCCGGAGCATCCCGTACGCATCGTCCTGATCACCGGCCCTTCCAGCAGCGGCAAGACGACCGTCACGCGCCGGCTGAGCGTACAGCTCAAAGCCTGCGGGCTGCGGCCGATTTCCTTCTCGACCGACGACTACTTCGTGAACCGCATCGAGACGCCCAAACTCCCCGACGGCAGCTATGATTTCGACAATTTCGAAACGGTGGACCACCGGGCCATCGAACGCGACGTCCTCGCATTGTTGCGCGGTGAAGTGGTGGATGTACCGGAATTCAATTTCGTGACGGGACGCCGCGAATACAACGGCAAGCATCTGCAGTTGACCGAAGGGAAGGTGCTGCTCATCGAGGGTATCCACGCCCTCAATCCGCAGCTGATCCCGCAAGTGCCGTCGGAAAGTACTTTCAAGATTTTCATCTCCACGCTCACCAGCATCTCGCTNNAACAACGGTTCGTTCTCGGCCCGCGAGACCATCAACCAGTGGCCGAACGTGCGCAAGGCCGAGGAGCAGTGGATCTATCCGTACCAGGAAAATGCCGACGTAATGTTCAATTCCGCCTATCTCGTGGAATTCGCGGTCCTGCACACCCACGCGGAACTGATCCTGAGAACGATCCCGAAGAACTGCCCGGAATACAGCGAGGCGCACCGCCTGCTGAAATTCATCCACTACTTCACGCCGGTTAGCGACAAGGAAGTGCCCGCCACGTCACTGCTGCGCGCCTTTATCGGAAGCGGAAACTAGGCAAAGAACAGATGTTCTATGAGGATCTTGAGGCCGATGGCGATCAGGATGACACCTCCAAGGATTTCGGCACCTGAATGAAAGCGGGTGCCGACTTTTTTCCCGATGAGCAGGCCCACGGCCGAAAAAGCGAATGTCGTCAGGCCGATGATCATTACAGCCCGCCAGATATCTGCCCGCAGGAAAGCGAAAGAAATGCCCAGTGCCAGCGCATCGATGCTCGTAGCGATGGCCAGCACGAGCATCGTCTTGAAACCGAATGAAGTGTCGGCAGGCTTGTCGTCTCCTCCCTGCAGGGCTTCCCGGATCATATTGCCGCCTATGAACAGCAGCAATCCGAAAGCGATCCAGTGATCGATCCTGGTAACCAGGTCGGCGAAACTGATGCCCAGATAATAGCCGATCACAGGCATCAAGGCCTGGAAGCCTCCGAACCAGAGGCCGACCGTCAGTGCTTCACGCCAGGAGGCACGTTTAACGGCAAGCCCCTTTCCGATCGATACCGCAAAGGCATCCATCGAAACACCAACGGCAAGCAGCAGTATCTCCCAGAACGACATTAACGCATCATAAACAGGTACGCGAAATAAAGGATTTGGAGCAAGACCAGAACGACACCTTCCAGCCGGTCAATACGGTTGCGCATTCCCGTCCAGGAGAAGAGCACCAGGCTCAGGGCGCACATAAAGACAGCCGTATAGTCGATGCGCGTGATATTGGCCATGCTCAGCGGACTGATGACCGCCGAACCGCCGAGAATCAGCAGGATGTTAAACGTATTTGAACCGAGCACGTTGCCGAGGGCCAACTGGCCTTTTCCTTTCGCCGCGGCCAGACAACTGGTGGCCAGTTCCGGCAGTGATGTGCCGGCAGCCAGCACGGTGATGGCGATGAATTTGTCGCTCAAGCCGGCCAACTGCGCGATTGTCTGAGCGTGATCGACAAACAGGCGGCCGCCGAATACCAGCGCGGCAAGACCGGCGATAACGAACGCCCACGCCTTGAAAAGCGGCATCTGCTTCTCTCCCGTCTCCTCCTCTGCAGCATTCTCCAGACGGTTGTCCTTGTCGTGGATGAAGGAAGAAATCATATACCAGGCGAACAGGACCAGGAAGAAGATGCCTTCCCAGCGGCTCAGGCCATTCTCTCCGATTCCGAAAAGCGTGTTTTTCAGGCCCAGCACAATGAGGAGCGCCGTTATACCGATGTTAACCGGGATGTCGCGCCGGAGGTTTCCGCGGGTGATGGTCACAGGAGCGATGATGGCTGACAGGCCGAGGATCAAGGCCGTATTGAAGACATTCGAACCGATGATGTTACCGACGGCCAGGTCGGAATTCTGTTCGATGGCCGAGATAAAACTGACGACCATTTCAGGGGCGGACGTACCGATGGCAACAATCGTCAGTCCGATGACAAATTCACTGATTCCCCAGCGCCGGGCCAGACCCGAAGCGCCGTCCACGATGCCTTCGGCTCCGAGCAGCACGAGCGCCAGTCCAGCCAGCAACAAAAGGATTTCAATCGCCATTACTCTGTGTTTTTGTATCTGCGCCGCAAAATTACAAAAACGATTCTAAATCCAAGCTATCGATTCCGCATCCTTTTTGCGCTGCAATGTACGCATCAGTCAATCAGCGAATTATAAAAAGTCCTCCCCTCTGTTTCCGAAGGGAGGACTTTGCATAAGATATTGACAATCAGTTGCGTCCGTTGCAGCGCAAGGTGAGTGGCGGTCGCAAAGAGACGTCAGGAAAGAACCAGCTGGCCGTCCTTGAACGTCGCGGTAATGGCCTGATCGCGGGACAACGAGCCGTCGAGCAGCTTCTTCGCCAGCTCGTCGATCAGTTCACGCTGCAGCACCCGCTTCACGGGCCGTGCACCGTAGGCCGGATCGTAGCCCTTGTCGCTCAGGTAGTCGATGAAATCTTCCGTGAAATCAATCGTGATGCCCATCGAGGCCATTTTCTCTTTCAACTGACCGATCTGCAGTTCTACGATCTGCCGGATGTCGGCCGGCGTCAGCTCGTGGAACACGATGATCTCGTCGATACGGTTGATGAACTCCGGCCGGAAACTTTCCTTAACCAGTTCGGGCTTCAGGTTTGAAGTCATAATGAGGATCGTGTTCTTGAAATCGACCGTACGTCCTTTGTTGTCGGTCAGACGGCCGTCGTCGAGCACTTGCAGCAGCACGTTGAACACGTCGGGATGTGCCTTTTCGATCTCGTCGAGCAGGATCACCGAATACGGCTTGCGTCGCACGGCTTCGGTCAGCTGACCGCCCTCGTCATATCCTACGTATCCCGGAGGCGCGCCCACCAGCCGGCTGACGGTATGCCGTTCCTGATATTCACTCATATCGATCCGGGTCATCATATTCTCATCGTTGAACAGATACTCGGCCAATGCTTTGGCCAACTCCGTCTTGCCCACGCCCGTAGTACCGAGGAAAAGGAAACTGCCGATCGGCCGCTTCTCGTTCTGCAGGCCCGCACGGCTACGCCGGACAGCGTTGGACACGGCTTCGATCGCCTCGTTTTGTCCGATGACCCGCTTATGAAGCACTTCTTCGATATGGAGGAGCTTCTCGCGTTCGCTCTGCAGCATCTTGTTGACCGGGATGCCCGTCCATTTGGCAACCACTTCGGCGATATCCTCGTCGGTTACCGCTTCGTTCATAATAGGGTTCGGATTCGCGGCTTTCTGCTTCTCGAGTTCTTCGATCTGCTTCTGCGCATCGGCCATCTTGCCGTAACGGAGTTCCGCTACACGGCCGTAATCGCCGCGCCGTTCGGCGGCGTCGGCCTCGATGCGGTAATCCTCAATGGCCTGCCGGTTTTCCTGGATGGCCTTGAGCAGGCCCTTCTCGGAATCCCACTGTTTACCCAGTTTCTCGCGTTCGGCGCGCGCCTTGTCGAGTTCCTCCTGGATGGACTGCAATTTGGGCGACTCCCCTTCCCGTTTGACGGCTTCCTTCTCGATCTGCAACTGCTTGATCTTTCGGTCCAATTCGTCGATGCATTCCGGAACGGAGTTCATCTCCAGACGAAGTTTCGAGGCCGCTTCATCGACCAGGTCGATGGCCTTGTCCGGCAGGAAACGGTTGGTGATGTAGCGGTGTGAGAGTTCGACGGCCGCAATAATGGCGTCGTCTTCGATCCGCACCTTGTGGTGATTCTCGTATTTCTCTTTCAGGCCTCGCAGGATGGAGATGGACTCGGCCACGGAAGGTTCGTCGACCATCACCATCTGGAACCGGCGTTCCAGCGCCTTGTCGGTCTCGAAATACTTCTGGTACTCGTCGAGGGTCGTCGAGCCGATGGCCCGCAGTTCACCGCGCGCCAGGGCCGGCTTCAGGATGTTGGCGGCATCCATCGCGCCGCTCGAGCGTCCTGCGCCCACCAGCGTGTGTATTTCATCGATGAACAGGATGATCTGGCCTTCGCTTTCCGTGACGGCCTTGACCACGCCCTTCAGACGCTCTTCAAATTCGCCCTGGTACTTGGCGCCCGCAATCAGCGCACCCATATCCAGGGAATAGATTTCCTTGCTTTTCAGGTTCTCCGGTACGTCGCCGCCCACGATCCGCTGGGCAATGCCCTCGGAAATAGCGGTCTTGCCGACGCCGGGTTCGCCGACCAGGATCGGATTGTTCTTGGTTCGGCGGGACAGGATCTGCAGCACGCGGCGGATTTCGTCGTCCCGGCCGATGACCGGGTCGAGTTTGCCGCTGCGGGCCCGCTCGTTCAGATTGATGGCATACTTGCCGAGCAATTCAAGATTCTCTTTGTTGTTCATATGTTTATCCTCCTTTTTTTTCAAAATGTCCAGGGCGGTGCCGCCCGACCGGATAATTATCAAATTAACGACCAATCCTGTTTTTGTGACATTTTGTCAGTCTTGCTTAATTCAATCCGTTTTCCTATATTTGTGGAATAAAGAAAACTCAATCCATCATCAATATGAAGAAACTCATCATTCTCGCAGCTGCGCTCATCAGCGTCGCTGCCCTGGCACAGCCCCCGATGGGCCCGATGCCGCCGAAACCGGGTGAAAAAGGCGAAGGTTTCCAGTTCACGGTCGTGAAGGAACTCCCCATTACTTCCGTCAAAAACCAGGCGAGCACCGGAACCTGCTGGTGTTTTTCCTCCCTCTCGTTCATTGAATCGGAAGCCATCCGAATCAATAAACTGAAAGAGGCTGACTATCCCGACCTCTCGGAGATGTTCGTCGTCTCGCACGCGTATGCTGACAAGGCCAAGAAATACATCCGTGTGGACGGCCACCTCAATTATGCGCAAGGCAGCTCGTTCGGCGACCTGATCTATGTGCTCCGCGACTACGGTATCGTACCCGACGAAGTGATGCCGGGCCTGAACTACGGTACCGACCGCCATATGCACGGCGAACTCATCGCCGGACTGAAAGGCTATATGGACGGCATTTTGAAAAACCCCAACCGCAAACTCTCCACGGCTTGGTATGCGGGTCTCCAGGGCATCCTGGCCGCCTATCTCGGCCCCATCCCCGAGAAATTCACCTATAAGGGCAAGGAATATACGCCGAAGAGCTATTTCGAGTCGCTGAACGTCAATCTGGACGATTATCTCGATTTCACCTCCTGGACGCACCTCTCCTACTATGAGAAGCATCCCGTGGAAGTAGCCGACAACTGGCGCTGGGAACAGGCCTATAACGTGCCGATGGACGATATGATGGCCATCATCGATTACGCTATCGACAACGGTTATACCGTAGCCTGGGCCTCCGACGTGAGCGAAACGGGTTTCACCCGCGACGGCATCGGTATCGTACCGGATATGGCGGCCATCCAGAAACAGGCCGAGCAGGCCGGTTCCGACCAGGCACGCTGGGTGGGCACCGCCGCTCCCGGACAGCGTCCGACCTTCAATAAGCCGGTTCCCGAACTGACCATCACCCCCGAGCTCCGTCAGCAGGGTTACGAAGAAAAAAACACCACCGACGACCACGGTATGCAGATTTACGGTATCGCCAAGGACCAGAACGGCAACAAGTACTATATGGTCAAGAATTCCTGGGGCGAGACCGGAAAATACAAGGGACTCTGGTATGTCTCCGAGGCATACGTAAAGTACAAGACGATGGACTTTATGGTCCACAAGGACGCCATCCCCAAGGATATCAAGAAAAAACTCGGCATTAAATAAATGAAACGGATCCTTACGATAGCATTGGCAGCGGTCATCTGTACCGCTGCTTTCGCTCAGACGCAGACGATCTACACGTTTACGCCTGTCAAAGACATCAAGGTCACGCCGGTCAAGGACCAGGCGCGTACGGGCACCTGCTGGTGCTTTGCCACGGTCTCCTTCCTGGAAGCGGAACTGCTCCGCCAGGGCAAGGGTGAATACGACCTCTCTGAAATGTTCGTGGTGCGGAACAACTACTCCGACCGCATCTTCGACAACTATCTCCGCCAGGGCAAGGGCAACATCAATCCCGGCTCCATCGCCCATATGGCCACGAAAGCCATCGAGAAATACGGTGTCGTTCCGGAAAGCGTCTATAACGGAATCAACTATGTCTCCGATTCGCACAACCACGGCGAACTCTCCTCGTACCTGAAGGGTATCGCGGAGGTGTCGGTGGAGCTCAAGAACCTGAGTCCGGAATACAACAAGCTTATCAAGAGCCTGTTCGACATCTATCTGGGCGAAGTTCCCGAGACATTCGTCTACAACGGCAAGGAATACACGCCGAAAAGCTTTGCCAAGATGCTCGGTTTCGACGATATGAGCGACTATATCGAGCTTACGAGCTTCAGCCATCATCCGTTCTACCAGCAGGTCCCGCTCGAGATTCCCGACAACTGGGATCACGAGAAACTCTGGAACGTGCCGCTCGACGACTTTATGGCCATCATCGACAACGCCCTGACCAACGGCTATACCGTGGCCTGGGACGGCGACCTGAAGGCCGGCGAGTTCCAGCACAACCGCGGCATCGCCATCTGCCCGACCCCGGAAGATTTCACGGAAGCCGTCAAGTTGGAGAAGGTCTATCCCGACCGCGTGGTGACGCAGGAAAACCGCCAGGCGGACTTTGAGCACTTCCGGACGGTGGACGACCACCTGATGCACCTGACAGGCCTGTTCAAGGACCAGAACGGCAACCTCTTCTACAAGACCAAGAACTCCTGGGGCGAAGGCCGCAATCCCGAGATGAAGGGATACCTTTATATGTCGCGCGCCTACGTACAGATGCGCGTCGTGAGCATTATGGTTCACAAGGACGCCATTCCGAAGGATATCCGCAAGAAGCTGGGTCTCTGATGAAGAAACACATTCCCAATCTCCTCACCCTGTGCAACCTGCTTTCGGGTTGCACAGGGGTTGTCTTTGCGGTACGGGGAAACTTTTCCGCCGTACTGATCTGCCTGCTGGTCTCCGAATTCTTCGACTTTTTCGACGGATTCTCGGCCCGGGCCCTTCACGCCTATTCCGAAATCGGAAAGGAACTCGACTCGCTGGCCGACCTGATCAGTTTCGGACTCTGTCCTTCGGTCTGCCTCTTTTCGTGGTATGGAATCGCACATCCGGAGATTCCGCTGCTGCGATGGTTTCCTTTCCTGCTGACCGCCGCTTCTGCGCTCCGGCTGGCCAAATTCAACATCGACACGCGCCAGACCACCAGTTTCCTCGGCCTGGCCACATCGGGCTGCGCCCTGCTTCTCATTCCCCTGGCCGTCTATTCATTCTATACCGACGGTTTCCTGCACATCCTGATGGGAACGGTCTGGTTCATCCCCGTCCTGACGGTCCTCTTTTCTTTCCTGCTGGTTTGCGAACTGCCGATGTTCTCGCTGAAAAAAATGACGGGACAGCTCAAGGCCTTTATCGTGGGCAGCGCCGTCCTGATTGTTGCGTGCCTTATCCGGGAAATCAAAGGCCCCTGGCACAATACCGTAAGCCTTTGCATTTTCCTGATCCTCACCTACTATCTGATACTGAACATCGCGACGCTCAAGCGGAAATGAGCGCATCGGTCGCCGCCCAGATGCGGGCGTCGAGTTCCGGATCGATATAGCGCCGGGGAATATCCCGGATCTTCTTTCCCACAAAATAATGATTGCCCTCATCCGATGAGAGGGCGCGCAAGGCCGGCCGGACGCCGGCCTTCGGCGACTTGCAGAATGGTTTGAACAGTACGTCGGCCAGCGGGTCATACCAGTGACCCAAATCGATCATATCCGATGCTACGATGCCGGGATCGGCCAGGTTCACGCGAAGGGCGGGATATCGGCGTGCCAACTCCAGGGAGAACGACAGGAGCGCCCTTTTGGCACAGGCATATGTGCCCAGTTGCGTGAAATCTATTTCGTGTGGCTGCAGCGTGGATTCTTCGAGGGAGGCAAACCGGCACGTGAGCGAGACCATATTCACGATACGGGCGTCATCGGGCAGTTTCGGCAACAGGAGAAGCGTCAGTAATCTTGGACCGAAATAGTTGACTGAAAATGTGTTTTCAAATCCATCTTCAGTAATGCTATACCCTTTTGAAATCGTTCCGGCATTATTGAAGAGCGCTTTCACGGAGCCGGGTACGATGCCTTCCGCGAAGGAACGGACAGAGGCCATCGATGCCAGGTCGAGCAGCCCGATTTCAAGGTCGGCCTGCGGGACGCGGGTAAGAATGTCATTGCGGACCGATTCCGCCTTGCTGCGGTTTCGACAGGCCATCAGCACGGGACATCCCTGCGCAGCCAGCGCTTCAACGGCTTCCGCGCCCATACTTCCGGTCGCTCCGGTCACGATGATCCGTCCGCTCATTTCCATCGTTTTTCCGCCCGTTCGACCTCCCGCTGCAGTTTCCCGGGGAGATTCTCTACGCAGCGGTTGCATTTCATCTCCAGCGTATACATCCGGCCGATGCAATAATTGGAATGGCCGCAGGGACTCCGGTCGATCGATCCGCTGCGGAGTTTGTTGACGAAATCCGTGTCACGGACCAGCGCCCGGGCCATCTGCAGGCCATCAAAGCCGGCCGTCAGCACTTCTTCCATTTTCGAGCGGGAAACCAGTCCGCCGACATAGATGAGCGGCAGTTTGACTGCCGCCCGGAATTTCTTCGCATCCTCAAGGAAATATCCCTCACTATAAGGTACAGCCGGAATGATGAAACGACCGAATACGCGTACCAAGGCCTTGAGCCACCAGAACTTGCGCATATCCATATAGTAGGCCATCGTCTTGAGGGGCATTGCGCCGCGCATCACTTCCATCGGAGCCTTGCTCACGAAGCCGGCCGAAAGCACGAGGGCGTGGACGCCCAGCCGTTCCAATTCCCGGGCTACTTCCAGACATTCCGGTTCCTGCATGCCGCGACGGAATCCGTCGTGCATATTCATTTTCACAACGACGCCCAGATCATCGCCTGCCGCTTCCAGAACGCGTGTGATGACACGACGCATCAGCCGCATACGGTTTTCCAGTGAGCCGCCGTATTCATCGTGCCTGTGATTGGTGTACGGCGACAGGAACTGGCTGATGAGATAGCCGTGGCCGGCGTGGATTTCCACGCAGTCGAAACCCGCTTCGCGGGCCAGATTCACGGCGTGGCCGAAGTCTTCCACCAGCTCGTCGATCTCGGAGACTTTCATACCCCGGACGAAAGTAGGCGAATACAGGTTGAAGCCGCTCGAAGCACCTACCGGCATGCAGCCGCACGTAGACCTGTGCGTCATATTGCCGCAATGGCCCAATTGGATGGAGCACTTGGCGCCCGCGGCGTGTACCGCATCGGTAATGCGCCGCAGTTCCGGCACAATCTCCTCGCGCATCCAGAGCTGGCCGTCGAACGAAAGACCGCTGCGGTTGACCGACGCATAGGCCAGCGTGGTCATACCCACACCGCCCCGGGCCACGGCCACGTGGTAGTCGTACAAATCCTGAGAAGGACGGTTGCCGTAGGCCATGTTTTCGAAGGCCGCGGAACGGATCACGCGGTTGCGGAGCGTCACCGGTCCGATGGTTACCGGCGTGAAAATGGGAGAATCAATCGAAGTTCCTGCCATGTCAATAGATGAACGGAAGCATCCGTTTCACTTTATGGGTATCGAGTTCGTCGGGAAACTTCCGGCAGTACAAATCGTAAATACGTGCGGCACGCGGAGCCAGGTTGGCAAAGGTCCAGAGCGCGAACACGGCGCCGGCCCACGACCACGTGAGGATGGCAAACCCTACCCACTCCAGGAATTCACCGAAATAATTGGCGCTCGTGACATAGCGGAACATGCCGCCCTTGGGCAGATAGTGCGCCGTATCGCCCGGTTTCCGCAGGTTGCGGATAATGCTGTCTGACTGAATGTTGATGTACATTCCCGCGAAAAAGAGCGCCGTTCCTGCAATGAACGGCAGGCTGGTAAGCCAGGAAGCGGGATAATAATCAGCCGGAGAGACGAAAAAGATCCAGCCTCCCTGCATCAGCGCGTTCAG
>LXOW01302898.1_pt1 | contig 10616 bp, 8 predicted proteins | sample 1368591 | NCBI WGS metagenome assembly LXOW01 (sample SAMN04884650, study PRJNA319009) | bovine gut metagenome | isolation source: Cow rumen | host: Bos taurus | place: Italy: Legnaro (PD) | collected 2014-07-09
AGGTAACGAAATCTGTTGCTTTATATTGTGGCGACACCGCGTTATTTGTCCACCAAACCCAAGCCCGTCTTCACCAGTTTGCCCTCTTCCTTCAACACAGTGGAAAGGCGGTCCAACATGCCATTGACGAAACGACGGCTTTCGGGCGTGCTATAGAACTTCGAAATCTCGATGTACTCGTTGATGGTGACTTTCACAGGGATGGAATGGAACTCACAGAACTCCGTCATCGCCATGAAAATCAATATCTTGTCCATCAAGGCCAAACGCTCATAATCCCAATTGGAGATATTGGCTTTCACCAATTCCATGTATTCATCGGCATGAAGGATGGTCTTCTCAAACAGCTTGGTGACGAACTCCTTATCCTCTTCCTCGGACTTATAAACGGGCGGAAGCTCACTAAATTCATCAAAGCTGGCAGGCAACTCACTGATGAACTTCCACAATAGATAGATGGCCAATTGGTAGTCGCTAGTGAACGACAAATCGCGGTCGGAATAATAGTCGTAAAGCAACCCGTTCTCCGGCATGTGGTTCTCAATCACCGTGACCAAGAAATGCTTGTCATCCGAGAAAGAATCCTTCCCATTGGACATATACTCTTGGTATTCTGGTGTTTCCGTCAGCTTTACAAACATTTTGCGAATGAAGTCTTCACGAGAGTCGGCCCAGTCGATTTTGTACTGTTCCTCAAGCTTCATCAGGCGCTTGTTGTCGTCCAAAGCCACGAGAATCCTGTTGTTAACGAACTTCATGTTGGGGTTCAGATCCTCCTCGGTCGGGAAATGCTTCTGCTTGTTCTCCTCAATGCGGCGTTCGGCAAAACGCTTGATTTCCACCCAGAAAGAAAGCTGGTACACGAAAAGCTTATAAAGGTCGTCGACCTTTTCAAGCAATTGGCGCTCGGCCTGGGGCAGATTCGAACTCTCGGACTGATGATAGGCATAAATGGCTTGCAAAGCCTTGACTCTCAAAAATCTTCTATTCAACATAAGGTTGGGTCGTTTAACTTAGAAACAAAATGCAAAAGTACTAAAAAAACTCTATCATTTTCCTTGAAATAATATTTTTCCTCTGCAATAATGATTTGAAAGAAATTGTATATCTTTGCATTTGCATTTTTTCGAAAACTAACTCATTAAATAAGAACAACTATGAAGAAAAAATTCATCTGCCCTATCTGCGGGTACGTACATGAAGGAGAGGAAGCCCCCGAGCGCTGTCCCCAATGCAAGCAAATCGTTGAATGGAAAGTCGTTGACGAAAGTGCAGCCTTGAACTTTGTCACTGAGCACGTCGTCGGCATCGCCAAAGGCACTGGCGAGGACATGATCAAAGACCTCAACGCACACTTCTTGGGCGAAGCCACCGAAGTTGGCATGTATCTGGCTATGAGCCGCCAAGCCGACCGGGAAGGCTATCCCGAGATTGCCGAGGCTTTCAAGCGCTACGCCTTTGAAGAGGCCGAGCACTGCGCCAAGTTCGCCGAACTGCTGGGCGACGTGGTGTGGGACACCAAGACCAACCTCTACAAGCGCATGATCGCCGAATGCGGCGCCTGCGAAGACAAGATGCGCATCGCCCGCGTGGCCAAGGAGCGCAACCTCGACGCCATCCACGACACCGTCCACGAGATGGCCAAAGACGAAGCCCGCCACGGCAAAGGCTTTGAGGGACTGTACAAACGCTACTTTGAATAAGAAGCAGTCAGCAATCAGCTATCAGCTATCAGCACGGTTTCGACCAAAGCTGAAAGCTGACTGCTGATTGCTGAAAGCCAACTGAAAACTGAATAACTGAACAACTAATAACTGAAAAAAGATGATTAGCAAGAAATTAGCAAAAGCCATCAACGACCAAATCAACGCTGAGATGTGGTCGGCCTACCTCTATCTGAGCATGTCGCAAGACATCTACGCCAAGGGCTTCAAAGGCATCGCCCATTGGTACAAGGTGCAGTTCCTTGAGGAACAAGCCCACGCTGCCATCATGATCAACTATCTGCACTCGCAAGACGAGAAGGTCATCCTGGCCCCCATCGCCAAGGTGCAGACCTCATGGAAGAGCGTCCTGGCTACCTTTGAGGACACCCTCGCCCATGAGAAGAAGGTTACCGCCATGATCAACAACCTCTGCGACATCGCCGATGAAGACAAAGACCGCGCCGCCGCCAACTTCCTCGCCTGGTTCATCGACGAACAGGTGGAAGAGGAAGAGAACGCCCGCGACCTCGTCAACCAGTGCAAGATGATTGGCGACCATATCGGTGGCATGATTATGCTCGACAAGGAGCTGGGTGCCCGCCAATATCACACGCCTAGCCCGCTGAAGGGTGAATGATTTACACGTTGTAGAGACGGTGTGCACACCGTCTCTACCAACCTAAACGAAAAAACTCCGCTACTCGACGAGCAGCGGAGTTTTTTCTTTCATCCTTCTAAATATCACAATTCCCCAGCCAGTTTTTTTGCCCAGAACTGCTTGAAATCCTCATAGTTCTTTTCAAGCAAGGTAGGTGTCTCCAGACCATACGGACATTTTTCATGGCAGGCATTACAGTGCTTGCACTTCTCGATGAGTTTCATCTTCTCGGCCCATTCCTCAGTGAGGTACACCTCAAGCGGAGCACGACGCAACAAGAGGCTCATGCGGGCGCAGTCATTGATTTGTATGCCCACTGGGCAAGGCATGCAATAGCCACAGCCGCGGCAGAAATTGCCCGACAGCTCAGTGCGTTCCTTCTCAATTTTACGCCATGAAGCGGAAGAAAGCTCTGGCTCATGCTCCTGATAGGACAGGAACTCATCCAACTCGCTCTCACGCTGTATGCCCCAAATAGGCAAGGCATGGTCGAACTGATTGAGGAAGGCGTAAGCCAAAGCCGAGTCATTGATGAGACCGCCCGCCATGGCTTTCATGCAGATGAAGCCCATGTTGTGCTTGAAGCATGCCTCCACAATCTTCTGGTCTTCCTGTGAAGACAGATAGGAGAACGGATACTGCAACGTGTCGTAGCAGTCGCGCTCGATGGCTTCCATGGCCACGGCCTGACGGTGGTTGCTGATGCCGATGAAACGCACCTTGCCTTGACGTTTGGCCACCTTCATGGCATCGTACAAGCCATCCTTGTCACCAGGACGTGGGCAATAGTCAGGATTATGGAACTGATACAAATCCAGATAGTCGGTCTTGAGATTTTTCAGGGTGGTATGAAGGTCTTTCCAGAAATCCTCGATGGTAGTGGCAGCCGTCTTGGAGGCGATAATCACCTTCTTGCGCCTGTCGGCAAACGCTGCACCGAGCTTTTCCTCACTATCGGTGTAAAATCGTGCCGTGTCGTAAAAGTTGATGCCGTTGTCGTAAGCTTTGTGCAACAGATAGACGGCTTCCTTCTCGCTGATCCTTTGGATGGGCAAGGCACCGAAGCCATTCTTGTTGACCTTCAGGTTGGTCTTCCCTAATGTGATAATCTTCATAACTGCCTGATTTTCGCACAAAAATAGAAAAAGAATTGATACACACCAAATTTCCAGTAAAATTCTCCTCCGAACACTACAAAAAAGCCTATTTTTGCAAAAATTTCAAAGATGAAAATCCTCATCCTCAACGGACCCAACCTCAACCTGTTAGGCAAACGCGAGCCCGAAATCTACGGTCGCCTTTCCTTCGACGAGTATCTACCACAACTCCGCGAGCGTTTCCCCCAGCACGAGATTGCCTATTTCCAGACCAACCACGAGGGCGTGATGATAGACAAGTTGCAAGAAGCTGATGGACAGTACAATGCCGTGGTGATGAACCCGGGAGGCTATGCCCACACCTCCATCGCCTTGGCTGACTGCATCCGCTCCATCAGTATCCCCGTCGTTGAGGTACATATTTCCGACCTTTCGAAAAGGGAACCCTATCGTCAGCATTCCTATTCTGGCGAAGCCTGTGTGAAAAGAATCATGGGTATGGGGTTGGAAGGGTATGCACAGGCGATTATTGCGTTAGAGACGCGATAAATCGATACGAGACGCCATCATTGCGTCTCTACAAGGTNNCTTTCAGCGACTTCAGGCGTCGATAGAAATCCCAATGCGCCTTAAACACCATCTTGAAATCCTTGGGGCAACCCTCAAAAAGGAACTTGAACGCCGCCACCCAGTCGAGGAGTATGCGATAGAAAATGGTGCGGTGTACCCGTTTCTTAGGCAGGTTTTTCACCAGCAATGAAAGGTTGTTGCGGAAGTTCAGATAGGTCTTGCGCGGCGAGTTCTTGGGCAAGGTGCCACCACCGATGTGATACACCCTTGACTGCGGGCAGCAATACACCTTATAGCCGTCATTTTTCAGTCTCCAGCATAGGTCGATTTCCTCCATGTGGGCAAAGAAACTATCGTCTAAGCCACCAATCTGATGATAGAGTTCGGCACGGACGAACATACATGCACCCGTAGCCCAAAAGACTTCCATCGGGTCGTCATACTGATGTTCGTCGTTTTCCAAATTTTGGAACACTCGTCCACGGCAGAAAGGATAGCCATACTTGTCAATGAAGCCACCACTGGCACCTGCATACTCAAATTGTTCCTTTTTATAATAAGAGAGTATCTTCGGTTGGCAGGCGGCAATCTGCGGATCGGCATCCATCATAGCGATGATGGGCTCAATCCAGTTGGGCGCCACTTCTATATCGGAGTTGAGCAGCACATAATACTCGGCCTCAATCTGTCGCAAAGCCAAATTGTAACCTGTTGCAAAACCGCCATTACTACCGTTTTCAATCAAACGAATGCATGGGAAACGTTTGCGCATGAACTCAACGGAGTCATCTGTAGAGGCATTGTCGGCCACGATGACCTCTGCCAAAGTCGGGTCACAGTTGGCAATGACATTGGGCAGAAACTCCTCAAGGAATTTCTTTCCGTTGTAGTTCAATATGACGACGGCCACTTTCATACTGCGACTTGGTTTCTTTGGTGTTTCCAACGGCGGTGCGACCACAGCCAATTGTCAGGGTTGGCCTGGATGAATCGCTCCACGCAGCTAACATACTTTTCCATGATTTGGCCTTCTCCCATCGCCTTCGGATTGTCAGTAATCAACTCATAACGAACCTTATAGCGTCCCCTACCCTGTCTCTGCATAGCCACGAAGACGATGGCATAATCTAGTGCCTTGGCCATGCGCTCCATGCCCGTAAACCAGCAGGTATCCTGATGCAGGAACTCCGTCCAATAGTCAGAATCGAGGCCGTGAGGCGTCTGGTCGGCTATCATCAACACAGCGTTCCACCTATTGCGATGCTTCACCAGATGCTTAAAGGCTGAATCTGCCTCCACCAACTCCAAAGAGATGCCTTTGGTGCGCATGTATAGCATCAGCTCGTCAAAAACGGGATTTTTCACCTTTTTATATACTGCCACATTATGATGAGGGGCGAACGAAGGAATCATCTTGCCAAACCACTCCCAATTGCCTGAATGGGGAATGGCATAGAAGATGCTCTTTTGTTGTTCGAAAAGCGACTCCAGGACTTCAGGATTGGCGTAGGTGACACGTTTACTGTAGCCATTAGAACCCACGCACATCATCTTAGGTGCCTCCACGAACAAGTCGCAGAGGTTACGGTAAAAACGTTTTTCTATGGTCTTAATCTCATCTACATCCTTCTCTGGAAATGAGCGCAAAAGATTCTCCCTCACCACCTTACGGCGGTAGCGTGCGACATGGTAAACCAAAAGATAGCACAAATCGGACTTCAAGTAAAGCAGCCAATAAGGCTGGATGGACTGGAAATCAGCCCAACACTTCACCAAATAAAACCCGATTCTCTTCATTTATGTTATCTTGGGTTGTTATACAAATCGCCGGCGTGCGAGCCCCAACCTCTTTCGTACTCGGTTTGGTCGACACCTTGGTCGTAGCCCTCACCATAGATGCGCGAATAAATCTCAAGCTGCCAACGCGGGTTGTTGATTTCGCCAATCATGTTGGAATGGATGAGATGGTAATCGTTGGCGGCAGAGTCTTTTGCCATGAAGACGAAACGTTTGTTGTGCTGGTTGGCAACCTCATAATAATGCCAAATCTCATAAGGATAGGCACCAGGCTCATTAGGCTCTTGCATGATCTTGTCGGGCTGGCCATATTTCAGGAACACATAGCCACGGTCGGTGCGATAGCCGGGATAGGAAGAGGTCTTGAACGACATGTTGACACGCTTGACAGCGGCGAGATATTCTTCGAAGCCTTGCTTGGGGTTCATCGGTGAGCGGGCCGTCCAGAAATTGAAGAGGAACTGTTGCATGGTCTTCACGTCTTCGGTCTTCACGAGACCCTTGGAATAGTTGCGTTCGATGTCGGAGCAAATCGGTTCAAGGAAGCTGAGATACATGCGCAGCGTGTCCACATCGGTGATGGTGCTGACGAAGGTGTTGACGACGTTCACGCCTGAAAGGTCGTCCATGTCATAGTTCTTACCCGGATTGCTGCGCTGGAAGAAACAGCTGTTGGAGCAAATCATGGTATTGCTACGGTCGCGTATCTCCACCACCAGATAATAGTTTCCAGAAGGCAACTCGCTGATATCTATGGTATTGAGCAAGATATTGGCCTTGGCAACATCGAAGCGTTTGTTATAGGAGAAATCCCGCAAATGCGTCGATGACTCCACGGTTTCAATGTAGTAGTTGACAAGGAACTTGCCTTCGTCATACAGTTTGTCGCTATTATATAATTCGGTATAAAAATTCAGCTTATTGTCGTTGGCGCCATAGAAGGGATACACCCTTGGCAGAAAATCAAAACCGCTCTTGGTGCATTCCGACGGCGTGTCAGCCTTGGCATAGGAGTCAAAAAGCAGAATGTCAGACACAGACGGCACATTGTCGGGATAATTCAGTTCCACTATCACCTTTTCGGTGGGCAGCACATCGCCACTATTTAAATCGGTAATGCTGATTTCCATATCATATTTGCCGTTGTCCAAGGCAAAACGCTGCTGCCCGATGAAGGCTCCATTGAGATTGCTCGTGTCGGTCACCACGGGGCTGTCGAGGGCGACTTTCGAGAAAGTCGTCTCCTCCCCTTTCCTGAATATGGTGGTAATCTCCACCGAGGCCTTGAATTTGCCTGGCTCAAACTCCTTGTATTCAGCCGAGCGGCATTCAAAGGCGATAGCGTTCTCCACGTATGGCGTCATGCCCGGAGCGTCGTATGTCGTTGTAGAAAGGTAAGGCTTGAGTCTTTTTGCCTTCACTTGGGCGTTGCCAGTGAGGGTCAAAAGTGCAAGCAGAAGGATAATGCATGATCTTTTCATAACAAACAGATTATTTCATTTTGCAAAGATAATAAAAATGGGCCAAATAGGATTTTTTTCATCAAAAAAACGCAACCAAAGGAAAAATGTTGTACTTTTGCAGCGGAGATATGGCTGAGTGGTCGATAGCGGCGGTCTTGAAAACCGTTAAGCCGAAAGGCTTCGGGGGTTCGAATCCCTCTGTCTCCGCAAGGCGGCGTAAGTCGCCTTTATAATGAAAGACCCTGCCTAACAAGGCAGCAAGGAGAGATGCCGGAGTGGTCGATCGGGGCGGTCTCGAAAACCGTTGAACGCTTTGCGTTCCAAGGGTTCGAATCCCTTTCTCTCCGCAAAACAAAAGCGAGTGTTGAAGGCATTCGCTTTTATTTTTACTATTTATTTTGCATAATACAAAATAGATCTTAGAGAAGGTGATTTGGGTTGTGTTTTACTCGCCTACACTTCGCCTACGGATCGCCTATACTTCGCCTATACTTCGAATTGTAAAGTTTAGACCACTTTTTTGTTAACTTTGTACAATTCCTTATAGTAAAAAAATCAAAAAAAAAACCGCCCTATAAAGAGCGGTTTTCGGATGCAAATATAATTAAGATCACTTCGTCTTATCCGGCCATGCAGGGATTTCAGGAATGTCGGGATAATCCTTCATCTGCTCAAGGATAACCTCAATGGCCTTGTTCAACTGGTCGTCGATGCCCTCAAACTCATGTGCAGGATCGTTGTCGATGACGATGTCGGGGTCAACGCCATAGCCTTCGATGACCCAGTTGCCTTTCTCGTCGAAAGGAGCGAACTCTGGACGGGTAAGGCTACCGCCATCGATGAAGGGCAGACTGCCACGGATACCGACCACACCGCCCCATGAGCGCATGCCGATAGTCGTACCAATCTTATGCTTCTTGAACTGATAGGGGAACAGGTCGCCGTCGGAAGCGGAATACTTGTTGAACAACAACACCTTGGGGCCGAGCATCATTCTGGTGGGCTTGGACTCAGGCTCACCATTGCGCATCACGTCGTACATCGACAGCTCACGGCGCAGACGCTCCACAATCATCGGGCTGACATTGCCGCCGCCGTTGCCACGATCGTCGATGATGAGGGCCTTCTTGTCGAGTTGCGGATAGAAATACTTGGCAAACTCGTTCAGGCCTTCCACACCCATGTCGGGAATGTGGATGTAGCCCACTTGTCCGTTGGTAGCCTTGCTCACCTTCTCAACGTTGCCTTGCACCCAATTATAATAATACAGGCCCGTTTCATCAGCAATCGGCTTCACCACCACATCACGAGCGCCACTTTCCGAAGCCTTGCTGTTCAAAGTGAGCAGCACTGCCTTGTCGGCCTTGCCGATAAGGGCGGCGTACATATCCTTCATGTCCTTGGTGCTTTGACCGTCGATAGCGACAATATAGTCGCCTTCCTTGGCATTCACGCCAACCTCAGTCAGCGGTGAGCGCGTCTTCTCGTTCCAGTTCTCACCCTTCAGGATCTTGTCAATCTGATAATAGCCCGACTTGTCGCGGTGGATGCGGCAGCCCAGCATACCCATCGGGATGCGTTCGGGTTTCAGGCGGTCACCGTCACCAACGTAGGCGTGACCGATGTTGATTTCACCTATCAACTCTCCAATAAGATAGTTGACATCGTTGCGGTCGGCACAATAGGGCAACAACTTTCCGTATTTCTCCTTCATGGCAGGCCAATCTACACCGTGCATGTTAGGCGCATAGAAGAAGTCGCGCATCTGACGCCATGCCTCGTTGTAAATCTGCGTCCATTCGGTACGCAAGTCGACCCATTTCTTCATGTTGCTAAGGTCGATAGTTTCATCATTTGATTCACCTGGCTTCATCCCAGGACCGCCACCAGGCATCGGGCCTTTGGGCGTATTGACCACCTTGTAGCCATTGAAATCACGCAGCAACATCTTCGTGCCATCTGCTGAAAGTTCATAGCCCATGCCACCACTGATGTTCGTGACCTTTTTTGACTTGGCGTCAAAATAGTTGAGTCCTCTACCGTTACGACCTGCACCCACAAAATACAAGCCGTCCTCACCACCAGTCAGATTCCAATAACGTCCCGAATTGACAGGCAGCGCCACTACCCTATTACTGATGCCTTCAAAGTCAATCTTGACCTCCTTGGCTTCCTTCTTACCTTCAGGCATGCCATCAGGTTTGCCGCCTTTTGGACCTGGACCATCGGGTTTGCCGCCCTTGGGACCAGAGAAGGTCCCTGAGCCTGTCGAAGGGCCGTCTTCATTATCACCTTCCGCTTTCACCTCGTCATTCTCTGTGAGGAATGGCGATGGCGTGTCTTTCTGCAAGGTCAGCAGATAGACCTTCGACATGTCGGTATAGACATGGTTCCATTCAAGCCAGCCGTAAGTCGGGTGGAAATCACGCTCAGAGATGAAATACAGGTACTTGCCATTCTTGTCGAAGGCAGGCGAAGAGGCATTATACCAGCCATCAGTGACGACTTCATCCTGTCCCGATGCCACGTTGTAAATATGGATGCGGCTCACCGAGAAAGTGCTCGGCATGGCGTATGCTATCCAGCGACTGTCGGCTGACCAGCAGAATTCATCCATTTCGCCAGCCATGCTGCTCGCTACCACAGTGACCTTCTTCGTGCCCACATCGACCATATTGATGCGGTTCATCTTGTCGCACCACAGAATCTTCTTGCTGTCGGGCGACCAGAGGAGCTCATATTTATAGGTGTCGGCATTTGAGGTCAGTTGGATGGCCTCCTCCTTGCCATCTTGGGCTTGAATGAAGATCTCATCCTCCCCAGTACGGTCGCTAATGTAAGCAATGTATTTGCCATCAGGCGACCAAGCCACATTGCGGTCGTGGGCGTTGTCGGATTGGGTCAGGTTGCGAGTGATGCCCGAATTGACCGGCACCGTCCACACATCGCCACGAGCACCGAAAGCCACACGCTTGCCATCAGGAGAAATGCTGCTTGTGTTGATAAACTTGGAGGCGTCCACATATTTGGTACGGGTGGATTTGTTGTCATTAGCCATTTGCACAGGGATGGGATACACCTTACCATCAGCCAGATGATAACGGAACAATTGGCCGCCGTTTTCATAGACGATGTCCTTGTCGCCCAATGAGGGCCACTTGATGTCATAATAGGTGTAGTCCGTTACCTTGGTGGTTTGTTTGGTGGTTCTGTCATAGCAGAACAGATTCATCGTGCGGTCGCGGTCAGAGCAGAAGTAGACCTTGTTGCCCACCCACATCGGGAAGATGTCCTGCGCGTTGTTGTTGGTGATGTTCTCAATCTT
>LXOW01421456.1_pt1 | contig 10616 bp, 9 predicted proteins | sample 1368591 | NCBI WGS metagenome assembly LXOW01 (sample SAMN04884650, study PRJNA319009) | bovine gut metagenome | isolation source: Cow rumen | host: Bos taurus | place: Italy: Legnaro (PD) | collected 2014-07-09
GGTGTGACAGCTCGTCGAGTCCGAGCTTCGTAGTGGTGCGCAGGCTCTGCTCACGCTGCAACTGGGTACGCTTGTTGGTGATGTCGCGGGCCTCCTGTTCTGTCTCCATGACGTGGAAGGAGTCACCAGCCGTCGGAGCGCCGTTGAGACCGAGGATAATGGCTGGTTCAGCAGGACCGGCCTTCTCGATACGCTGGTTACGCTCGTTGAACATGGCCTTGATACGACCATAGCTGGTGCCGGCCACGACAATGTCACCCACCTTCAGGGTGCCGTTCGACACGAGGACGGTGGACACATAGCCACGGCCCTTGTCCAACGACGACTCGATGATAGAACCCGTAGCCTTGCGGTTGGGGTTGGCTTTCAGGTCGAGCATCTCAGCTTCGAGCAACACCTTTTCAAGCAGTTCGTAGACGCCCTGTCCCTTCTTGGCTGAAATCTCCTGACACTGGTACTTACCACCCCAGTCTTCTACCAAGAGGTTCATGTTGGCCAAGTCCTCGCGAATCTTGTCGGGGTTGGCACCGGGCTTATCAATCTTGTTGATGGCAAACACCATCGGCACGTTAGCAGCCTGGGCATGGGCGATGGCCTCCTTGGTGGTAGGCATCACAGAGTCGTCGGCAGCGACGATGATGATGGCGATATCCGTCACCTGAGCACCACGGGCACGCATGGCGGTGAAGGCCTCGTGACCAGGGGTGTCGAGGAAGGTGATGCTGTGACCGTCCTTCAGCTTGACGTTATAGGCACCGATGTGCTGAGTAATACCACCAGCCTCACCGGCAATGACGTTGGTGTTGCGGATGTGGTCGAGCAGCGACGTCTTACCATGGTCGACATGACCCATGACCGTCACGATAGGAGCGCGGGAGATCAGATCGTTCTCGTCGTCCTCCTCCTCGGTGATGGCGTTCTGCACCTCGGCAGAGACATATTCCGTAGTAAAGCCAAACTCGTCGGCCACGATATTGATGGTCTCAGCATCCAGACGCTGGTTGATAGACACCATGATACCGATGCTCATGCAGGTACCGATGACCTGGTTGACACCGACATTCATCATCGTTGCCAACTCAGAGACGGTGACGAACTCCGTCAGCTTCAGCACCTTGCTCTGTGCTGCCTCGGCGGCCATCTCCTCGTTCATGCGCTCAGCGACGGCATCGCGCTTCTCACGACGGTACTTGGCACCCTTCTTGTTCTGACTCTTCGAGGTCAGGCGGGCCAGCGTCTCTTTGACCTGGCGTGCTACTGCCTCGTCGTCAACCTCCAAGGGCTTCACGGGACGGTTCTTCTTATTCTTCTTGCCACCACCCTGCTGCTGGTTGTTATTGTTCTGCTGCTGGCGGTTGTCCTTCTGCTTCTTCTCGTTCTTGGCAGCCTGCTTGGCGGCAGCCTCGATGTCAACCTTGCCCTGGCGGATGCGCTCGCGCTTCTTGCGCTCGCCAGCCACCTTCTCCTCGCGCTCCTTGCGACGCTCTTCCTTCGACTTCTTCTTGGGACGCGTGCTCTGGTTGAGGGCGGAGAGGTCAATCTTACCCACAACGTTCAGCTGGGGTGCATTCTGGGCGAGCTTAGCGTCACCAGGGGTCTTGGCCAGCACGGGCTGTGCAGGCTGTGCGGGCTCCTCGGCAGCTTCTTCCTCAACCTCATCCTCATCATCCTCATCGACCTCAGGAGTGGCAAGCTCTGCGGGAGCGACAGGCTCCACAGGTTTGGGCTCAGTTGCGACAACCGGCTCGGGGACGGGTTGGGGTTCGGGGGTTGGTTCGGGCTTCGGCTCGGGCTTCACCTCAGGTTCGGGCTTCGGTGCTTCCGGTGCCGGCGCAGCCTTGGGCTTGCCGACGGCGTCTAAGTCAATCTTACCCACGGTCTTCAGCTGTGGGCGGGGTTCCAGAAGGCCATCGGCAGAGACAGTCTTCTTCTCTTCCTTCTCAACCTTCTTCTCCTTAGGTTTCTTGACAAACAGCATGTCAGCCTTGGTCTTCACGGCCTTGTCGCCCTTGAATTCACCAACCAGCGCCTCGTACTGTTCATCCGAAATCTTGGTATTGGGCGTCACGTCGTCCTTCACTTCACCGAGGTGATTCTTCTTCTTCAGAAAATCCACGGCGGTTTGAAGTCCGATGTTCAGCTCTGATAATACTTTATTTAATCTTACTCCCATATAATTAAAGGTAAAAGTGAATAGTGAAAAGTGAAGAATTTGCTTCCGCTCTTCATGTTCACTTCTTTTCTGTGTTTTGTTTCGTTGTTTTAATTGATGCTATCAAAAGGGCTAGAAATTATCATTCAAACTCTGCCTTCAGCACTTCGAGTACGTGGTCGACGGTCTCTTCCTCGAGGTCGGCCTTTTCAATCAACATTTCACGCGGGGCATTGATAACGGCCTTGGCGGTGTCAAGACCGATAGCCTTGATGGAATCGATAATCCACTGATCGATTTCGTCGGCAAACTCGTCGAGGTAGATATCCTCGTCGGCTTCGTTCTCGTTGACGACACGGAACACGTCAATGGTGTACTCAGTCAGCATGGAGGCCAGCTTGATGTTCAGACCGCCCTTACCGATGGCCAGCGACACCTCCTCNNAGCGCACGCTGGATGAACAGCTGCATGTTGTTAGAGTAGTTGATGACATCGATATTCTCGTTGCACATCTCACGGACGATGCCGTGCACGCGGCTACCCTTGACACCGACACAGGCACCTACGGGGTCGATGCGGTCGTCGTAACTCTCGACAGCAATCTTGGCACGCTCACCCGGCATGCGGGCAATGCGGCGGATGGTGATGAGACCATCCTGAATCTCAGGTACCTCGGCTTCGAGCAGACGCTCCAGGAACTGGTTGCTGGTACGCGAGAGGATGATGCGGGGGTTATTGTTCTCGTTCAGCACCTCTTTGACGATGGCGCGGACAGTCTCACCCTTGTGGTAGTTGTCGGCGGGAATCTGCTCCTGCTTCGGCAGGTGCAGCTCGTTGCCCTCATCGTCGATGAGCAGTACCTCGCGCTTCCACATCTGATAGACCTCGGCAGAGACAATCTGTCCGACCTTGTCCTTGTACTTGTTGTAAAGAGAGTCATGCTCCAGCTCCAGAATCTTGGAGGCCAGGGTCTGGCGCAGGTTGAGGATGGCGCGGCGGCCAAACTTCTGGAAGTCCACTTCCTCGGACACCTCCTCGCCAATCTCGTAGTCAGGCTCAATCTTCTGAGCATCCTTGAGTGCAATCTCTTTGTTCTCGTCCGTAACCTCACCGTCAGCCACCACGATGCGGTTGCGGTGAATCTCGAAGTCGCCCTTGTCAGGGTTGACAATGACGTCAAAGTTCTCGTCTGAACCGAACATCTTGGCAATGACATTGCGGAAACTCTCTTCCAGCACGCTCACCAAGGTTGTGCGGTCAATGTTCTTGGTCTCTTTGAATTCCTGAAAGGTCTCAATCATCGACGGACCTTTCGACTTTTTTACTGCCATAATTATTTTATTCTATTAATCTTTTATTCTTTATTTAAAATTCAGCATGTATTTGCAATACTTCACGTCGGCTATGGCGAAAGTCTTGTCGACATCCACCACGACGGGACGCTTCTTGCCCTCAAGATGCTGTTTCTCCTTCACCGTCACGGTGAACTGCGTGTCGTCGGCAGCAACCTCCTTCAGGATGCCCTGCACCTTCTGACCGTCCTTGGTGAGTACCTCCACGTCCTTACCGACATGGTTGCGGTACTGCTGGACGACCTTAAACGGCTGGCCAATACCGGCAGACCCCACTTCCAACTCATAGTCGCCCAACTCATCGCCGAGCTTTTCCTGCAGGAAGCGGCTCAGGTCAGCACAGTCCTCAATCCACACACCATCGGCATGGTCGATTTCAATGACGATACGGTCGTCAGCGGTCATTTCTACATCTACGAGGTAGTAGTCGCCTTTCTGCAGCCACTCCTCAACAGCTTTTGTCACTACGGTTTTGTCTATCATAAACACTATTTAAGTATTAAAATAAGAATGAGAGGCTCTTGCGAGTCTCTCATTCCTCTGAACGGCTGCAAAGGTACGAACTTTTTTCAAACCCTGCAAGTTTTTCGGTTATTTATTTACTCGTGGACGTATAAATTCCAGCCGAGGTAGGTCTCGATGGCCTCGTTGAGGATATCGACGACATCGGTGCGGCACATGGCAACGTGGTGCTCGAAGCCGTTCTTGCAGATGTACTTCATCAGCTTCTGCAGGTTGTCAACCTGTGTGACGGCGATACAACCATCCATGCCGTAGGGGTCGTTGGTGATCTGTCCCTTGCCGAGATAGGCCTTGATGCAGCCCTTCGGGTCGTCGGTAGAGATGCGGAAGAAGGTGAACGGACCCTCGCTGACCTTGGCATAGACAGCACCGAAGGTGTTGATCTTGCCTAATGTACGACCAAGTACGCCGAGGGGGCCTAACTTCAGGTTGTCGTTACCGACAAACGATTTGGCATAGTTGCCGCAGTGGGTGCAGACGCACTTGTTACGGTCTTCGGCGAAGTTGTTGTTCCAGTCGAGCAGAGCCGACGCCTTGCCACTGGCCAATGTCAGGGCGTACATGGACACGGCACCGGCGAGGTCGGTCTCGCAGGCGGCGGGGATGAGTTTGTCGCTGAGCATCGACATGGTGACACAGGGCGCACAGCCGTAGTTCTGCTCCAACGAGTCCCAGCACTGGATGGCGACAGCCTGTACGTCGTTGGCTTCTATCCAGTTTTCGACGGCCACGCTGAACTTAGCCTGCAGACCAAGCTTCTCTTTGTATGAGTCAGGCACCTGTGCATAGTTGCAGGTGCGGTTACACATCTCAATAAACTTCGGGTCGTCGTCGCTGATCTTCTGGGCGGCATAGAGTATCTCGCTCAGGTCGGCGGGTACGACGGTGATGCCGGAACGCTGCAACAGCTTTTCGCTGGCGCGGCAGGTATTGAAGCCCAAAGGACGGGTACCAATCTGTCCCAGACGGCAGTGGCGCAAGCCGTTGACGACGCGGCAGATGGCGGCGAAGCGGTCAATGTCCTGCCGCAGCAGCGGGTCATATATAGAATAGGTATGCAGCGTGGTGTCCGTGAAGGGGATGCCATACTGGTAGAGGTTGTTGCACACGGAGATCTTGCCGCAGAAGGCATCACGGCGCGAGTCGAGGTCAACCTTGTCGTTCTCATCGTCACAAGCCTGCACCATGACAGGCACATTCAGGTCGGCATCGCTGATAGCATTGATGATACCGATTTCAAAGCCGAAGTTAGGCAGTGAGACGATGATGCCGTCAATCTCGTCGCGGTGCTGGCGGAACTGCTTGCTGACCTTCAGGCCGTCCTCACGGGTCTCGATACTGCTGCTGCCAGTAGGCGTAGCGTCCTCTGGCAAGATGACATACTCGTAGCCGCCCTCGTCGAGGGTCTTCAGCAACTGCTTGCGCACGTCGCAGGCTAACTCAGAATTGAAATAGGCGCGTGTTCCAATAATCACGCCAAAACAGGTCTTTCCGTTTTTCATTTGTTTGATATGATATGTTTTAGTATATTGGGTGCAAAAATACAAAATAAAATTGAAAATTGAAGAATTGAAGAATTGAAAAATTGAAGAATTGAAAAAAAAATATGAATTATGAATTATGAATTATGAATTATTTCGTACCTTTGAAGCCAAATATACTAAAACAAGAAAACGCTATGAGAAAAATCATCGTTACTGTAGCCCCCGTTTGCCACGTAGGGAAAGAGATTCCCGCAGAGTGCAAGAACCCGCTGACACCTGAGGAGATAGCGGAAGACACCATCAACTGCTACAAAGCAGGAGCCTGTGAGGTACACCTGCACACCCGCGACCTGCAGGGCAATCCGACATTTGAGTTGGACGTGTTCCGTCAGACCATCGGACTCATCCGCCAGGAGACGGACATGATTGTGCAGGGTTCTACGGGCGGACTGTCAACGCTGACGCTGGCTGAGCGCTGCGTGTCGCTCGACGTGCCGGAGGTGGAGGTGGCCTCGCTGAACATGGGCAGTGTCAACTTCGGCGAGACAGTCTATATCAACACCATGCCTGACCTGCGCTATTGGGCCAAGCGACTCGACGAAACCAATACCGTGCCTGAGATGGAGCTGTTCGACCTTAGCCATGTGGAGTGTGCTACCCGACTGGCTGATGAGGGCGTGCTCCACCGTCCGCTGCACTATAACTTCTGTGTTGGTCCCGGCAACAGCAGCAACCTGTCGGCCACAGGCCGCAACCTGGCCATGCTCTGTTCACTCATGGAACCGGGCTGCACATGGGGCATCACCCACGACTCGATGAAGGACTTCTCGATGCTGGCCTGCGCTATCGGCATGGGGGCATCGGCCGTTCGCGTAGGCTTTGAGGACAGCTTCTATTATGCTCCCGGAAAACGGGCGCATACCAATGCCAAACTGGTAGAAAAGCTGGTGGCCCTGATCCGCATGATGGGCTGTGAGCCTGCCACACCTGAGGAGGCACGAGAAATGCAACACATTAAGAATTGAAGGATAGCGCTTTCGCTAATTGAAAATTGATAATTGATAATTGATAATTCAATAATCCGTAGGGAAAGACAATAATTATGAATTATACTGATAAGTGGAAGATGGTGGTCTTGGATGACGACCCTACAGGTATACAGACCGTACACGGTTGTCTGCTCATCACCCAGTGGGATGAGGAGAGTATCAGGTTGGGCTTCAGCGACAGCCAACCCTTTTTCTACATTCTGACGAATACGCGGGCCATGACACGCGACGAAGCGGCACGTGTCACCCGTGAGGCCATGGAGGCAGTCATCAAAGTAAACGAGGACTACGGCTACCGCCTCATCATCGTCAGCCGCTCGGACAGTTGTCTGCGCGGCCACTTCCCCTTAGAGACCGATGTCATGCGCCAGTGTTTAGAGAGTCATGGTTATGCCGTCGCCGACAAGACCCTGTTCTGCCCAGCATTCATCGAGGCCGGGCGCGTCACCATCGACGGTGTCCACTATCTGAAAGAAGAGGACGGCCACCTCATCCCCGTCTCGGAAACAGAATTTGCCCGCGACAATGTCTTTGCCTACCACACGTCGGTGCTCACGGAATACATCAAAGAGAAGGGAGCCAACCCCGACGACTACGAGATTATCAATGCCCAGTCGTACGACGAACTGCAAGCAGCAGCTCAACGCATTTGCTCACAGGGGAGCATCATCCGCTCTTCGTCGTCGCTACCCAAGGCCATCAGCGGCATTCCCGACATCCCCCTGTTGGACAAGCGTATACTCTCTCCACAGGCTAACACCCCTCCCCTTTTCGTCATCGGTTCACACGTCCAGAAGACGACACGCCAGTTAGAGTGTCTGTTGCAGGCAGAGGGTACGTGTGGCATCGAGGTTGACGTGCAGCGCATCCTTGACGATGCCGACGCCTTGATGTTGGAAACGATAGACGTCATCAAGCAGGTCGTCGACAACTACCTGACACCCGTCCTCTACACCTCCCGGCAGGAGATACGCCTGACGGACGCCGACCAGCGCCAGCACCTCGGCCAACAGGTCAGCGACTTCCTCGTGGCATGTGTGCGCCGCCTGCCTTTCACGCCGAGCTATCTCGTCGGCAAGGGCGGCATTACGTCGCATGACATCCTGACCAAGGGCCTCGGTATCAAGTCGGCCCGCGTCCTTGGCCAGATCGTCAACAGCGTGCCGTGCGTCATGACGCCATCGGGCTTCCCCTATATCATCTTCCCCGGCAATGTGGGCAACGAGAACTCATTACGTGAAGTGTACATGAAACTGAAATAAACCTATCAAACTATTCAGACTATGAAACATTATTTATTCGCAATGGCTATGGCTGCCATGCTGGGTAGCCAAAGTGCAACGGCACAGAACAAAGTGAAGAACCTGTATGCCGAGTCACAGTCGCTCAAAGTTGAGCAGGTTGAGAACCAAGCGCAGCCGGTACAGCTGAACCGCTATCTGTTTGCCGGCTACAACACGCTATGCCTGCCCATGTCGTTAAGTGCCAGTCAGTTGAACGCCTCAAACATCCGTGCGGAACGACTGACGGCCATCCGACAGGAAGGCTCGACGCTTTGCCTCTATTTCGTCGACTGCACCGACGAGGGTTTGGAGGCTGGTGTACCCTACCTCATCTATTCACCCGTGAAGCAGTATCTGCGCATCAAGAATACGGATGCCAACCGCATTGACAGCGAACTGAGGACCATCCGTCTCAGCGACGACAAGGGCAATCAGATTGCTTTCGGCAGCAGTTGGGAGAAACGTTCAAAAAATGGTCTATACGGTATTCCCGCCAAGCAGAATGTCACACCGTTGGAGAGCGTCCTGGTGCGTACCACTGAAGACCTCTCGTTCCTGCCCACCCGCTGCGGCTTCAACTGGGAGTCACAGAGTGAGTCGGCTGACAANNGACCTCAGCGGTCGCCGCATCACGCAGACGACCAAAGGCATCAGCATCGTCAATGGCAAGAAAATCGTGAATAAGTGAATCAAGGGGTATCAACCCCTCCTAACCTCCCCTTTAAGGGGAGGAATTTTTTACTTTGCTTTGACAAGGGGGCGCTCGGGATTGATGAAGGCGAAGAGTACGGCACTGATGATCAGCATAGCGGCTATCATGTAGAGCGGCAAGTTGTAGTTGCCCGACTGCTGTACCAATTCACCGAACAGGATGCCACAGCAGAAACCACCTAAGTTGCCCGCCGTGTTCATGGCTCCGCTAAGTGTGCCGGCATGCTGTTTGCCGAGGTCGATGCACAATGCCCATGCCGACGGCAACATGAGGTCGAAGATGCCAAAACACAGCGACAGGAACACGAAGACGGCCATCTTGCCAGGAATGAAGGCAGCGAGAAACATGCAGACTGCCGACACTGCCAATGACGTGCTGCCTAAGGCTTTGCGCCCAATCTTGATGCCATATCTCTTGGTCAGGCGGTCGGTGAGATGACCACCGGCGATATTACCCAACATACTCATGATGAAAGGCACCGCCACGGCATAGGTCAGTTCCGTCTTGTCGAAGCCCCGCCCTAACTCCATGAACGTCGGGAACCACGAGAAGAAGAACCACGAACCAAAAGCATAGAAGAAATACATGGCGCAGAGCAGCCAGAACTGACCGTTAAAGGTTAGAGAACTGTTATCTATGGGTTTACTGACAATGCTCTCTCCGCACTTCTCGTTTTTCTCTTCCTTATCCCTATAATAGCCATACCACACGATAGCCCAGACGATGCCGAGGGCTCCGAGAAGATAGAAGGCGGCGCGCCAGCCCACCCACATCATGACAGGGATGACGACGAACGGCGTCAGGGCTCCACCCATGCGTGAGGCCGCCCAGACATAGCCTTGGGCCTTGCCGACCTCACCCTTCTCGAACCAGCGACTGATAACCCCCGTGCTGCAAGGCGACGAGCCTGCCTCGCCAATGCCGAACATGAAGCGGATGACTAACAGCGACACCAGTCCTCCAGCCAGTCCCGTGAATGCCGTGAACAGCGACCACCATAGCACGATGGCAGCCAGAATCTTGCGATGGCCGAAGCGGTCGCCAAGCCAGCCCATCGGAATCTGCATCAGGCCATAGCTGAGAATGAACGCACTCTGTACCCATCCCCACTGCGAGGGCGACAACTGAAGGTCGTGCATGATGCTCGACCCCGCCACGCTAATGTTGATGCGGTCCAGAAAGGTCACCATGCCCAGAATGACGAGCATGACCAGGATAACGTTCTTTTTATTCATTGACCATTGAACATTGACCATTGAACATTGACCATTGGACATTAAAGGCCAAGGAACTTCCGCAAGCCCTTCACACCCAGTACAGGACTACTGAGCACTGGTTTCCCCGTCAGTTCGGAGAGTCGTTGTTCCATGCGGGCCATAGAACCCTGTGCCAGTACAAACATATCCACCTGGTCGGCTATGCGCTGGGCAGCCTCAGCGATCAGGCGGTCATGGGTGGCACCGTCGCCACTCTGTCCGGCAGCAAAGGCACCGTCAGCCAAGCCCTCCACCAACGTCACTTCGCGCCAAGCCTTCTTGGCCTCGTTCTGCAACAGGCGGCATGTGGGGTCGAGCGTCGTAGGCAACGTCGAGATGACACCGATGCGGTCGTAGTTCCGGACAGCCTCAGCCGCCATGGGCTGGTCGATGCGGAACACAGGGATGCGGGCATACTGGTTGCCGTAGTCAGCCACGTCGCCCACCGATGAGCACGTGTTGAATACCACGTCGGCGCCAGCATCGGCAGCCCCGTTATAATACGACAGCAGACGGCGCCTGACGGCATTCGTCACCTCGTTGTTGGCGATTACCTCCTTGATGAGCGACGAGTCTGCAATGTGGTTTACATTCACCTCAGGCAGATACTCCTGAAAAATCTTCGTCAACGGCTCCACCAGAGCCATGGCGGTGTGTACACATACTACGTGAATCATTTTACTTATATTATTTAATCAGTTGATGGACGGCCTGACGCCAGCCCTCATAGCACGCTTCATGGCGGGCTGTGGGTTGCGGCTGATAGGTTTGTATCACCTTGCGCAGACCAGTCACCTCGTCGAACG